>FZPS01000081.1_pt350 | contig 15078 bp, 10 predicted proteins | sample 1817821 | NCBI WGS metagenome assembly FZPS01 (sample SAMEA104158645, study PRJEB21678) | metagenome | place: Germany | collected 2015-04-21 | reverse complement strand
GTACAAGATTGTCCGGCGCGGGCGCCGCGAGCGGTGGGTCGACGCCGCGGACATCGACGCGGTGCTGGAGGCCGCCCGGGAGGCGGCAGGTTCCCAGCCAGGTTCCCCGCAATGAAGCGATCGACCTCCCCTGACGGTGGGATGCAAGGAGCGACATCATGATTAAGAGCACCAGAACGTTGCAGGGCGTGCTGTGGGTTGCGATCATTCTGGTGGGCATCGCCGGATGCGCCCGGTCCCCCGAGCCACCGCCGTACCTCGACCCCTCCCTCCCCGTGGCCGTCCGCGTGGACGACCTGGTGGGGCGGATGACGCTGGAAGAAAAGATCTCCCAGACCATGAACAACGCCCCCGCCATCGACCGCCTCGGCATCCCCGCCTACGAGTGGTGGAACGAGGCGCTGCACGGGGTGGCGCGCGCAGGGGTCGCCACGGTCTTCCCGCAGGCGATCGGCCTGGCCGCCATGTGGGACGAGGAGCAGCTGCTGCGGGTGGCCACCGCCACCAGCGACGAGGCCCGGGCCAAGCACCACGAAGCAGTGCGCCGGGGCCAGCGCGGCCGCTACCAGGGGCTGACCTTCTGGTCGCCCAACATCAACATCTTCCGCGATCCCCGCTGGGGGCGCGGCATGGAGACCTACGGCGAGGACCCCTACCTCACCGGTCGGCTCGCGGTCGCCTTCATCCGGGGGCTGCAGGGGGACGACGACCGCTATTTCAAGGTGATCGCGACCTCCAAGCACTTTGCCGTGCACAGCGGCCCCGAGCCGGAGCGCCACGTTTTCGACGCCCAGGCGAGCGACCGCGACCTGTACGAGACCTACCTGCCCCACTTCCGCGCGAGCGTCGAGGAGGGGAAGGTCTATTCGTTCATGGGCGCCTACAACCGCTTCCGCGGCGCTTCGGCCAGCGCCCACACGTTTCTCCTCGGGGACCTGCTGCGCGGCCGCTGGGGGTTTGACGGGTACGTCGTCAGCGACTGCGGCGCCATCCGGGACATCCACGCCAATCACAAGATCGTGGCGACGGAGGCGGAGGCCGCGGCCCTCGGCATTCTCGGCGGGTGCGACCTCAACTGCGGCACCGCTTACCGCGGGCTCGGCGAGGCGATCGAAAAGGGGCTGCTCACCGAAAAGGATCTCGACGTTTCGGTCAAGCGGTTGTTCACCGCCCGGATGCGGCTGGGGATGTTCGATCCCCCGGAGATGGTGCGGTGGGCCCGGATCCCCTACTCCGTCAACGACTCCCAGGAGCACGCCCGGCTGGCGGAGGAAACGGCGCGCCGCTCGATCGTGCTGCTGAAGAACGAACGCAACACCCTGCCGCTCTCGAAGCGGCTCCGTACCGTCGCCGTCATCGGGCCGAACGCCGACGACGTCGAGACGCTGCTCGGCAACTACAACGGCACGCCCTCCCGTCCAGTCACCCCCCTTGCCGGGATCCGGGCCAAGCTGGGAAGCCGGGCGCGGGTGCTCCACGCGCGCGGGTGCGACATCGCCGCGGGGGTGGTGGCCTACGAACCGGTACCCGACGCCTCCCTGGGCACGGCCGCGGGAGCGCAGGGGGTCACGGCCGAATTCTTCGACAACCTGGCCTTCGAGGGGAAACCGGTCCGGACCGAAAAGATGCCGAACATCCGGGCCGGGTGGGGCAACAACGTCCCCTACCCGGAACTGACCGACGACCGGTTCGCCGTCCGCTTCAGCGGCCGGCTCACGGTGCCCGAAAGCGGAGAATACACCCTCAGGGCCAACGGCGCCTCCGGACGGCTCCTCCTCGACGGCCGGCCGCTCGGCGGGCCCCGGGGCTCCCCCCCCGAGTACATCCGCCTCGAAGCAGGCCGGCCCTACCCAATCACGGTCGAGGCGGCCGACCGCTTCGGCGGGATGAACATCGAACTGCAATGGTCGCAGCGGGGCCGGGACCTCCAGGCCGAGGCTGTCGCCGCCGCCCGCTCCGCCGATGTCGCCCTTCTCTTCCTCGGCCTCTCCCCCCGGCTCGAGGGGGAAGAGATGCCGGTCCAGATCGAGGGGTTCCGGGGAGGGGACCGCCTCACGATCGACCTGCCGAAGGTGCAGGAGAAACTGATGCGCGCCGTAGCAGCGACGGGGACCCCCACGGTGCTCGTGCTCCTCAACGGCAGCGCCGTGGCCGTCAACTGGGCCGACGCCCACCTCCCGGCGATCGTGGAAGCGTGGTACCCGGGACAGGCGGCCGGCACCGCCATCGCCGACGTCCTCTTCGGAGACTACAACCCGGCGGGACGGCTCCCTGTCACCTTTTACCGCTCTCTCGAGGGGATGTTGCCGTTCGAGGACTACTCGATGGAGGGACGCACCTACAAATATTTCACCGGATTCCCCCTCTACCCCTTCGGTCACGGACTCAGCTACACCTCCTTCACCTACTCGGACCTACAGGCGACGAAAACTGTCAGGGCGGGGGAACCGGTCGAGGTCTCCGTCACCGTGACCAACAGCGGCCGGCGCGCCGGGGACGAGGTGGTCCAGCTCTACCTCACCGACCGGGAAGCCTCCGTGCCGGTACCGGCCAGGAAGCTGGCGGGCTTCCGCCGCGTTCATCTCGAGGTGGGGGGATCGCAGCGGGTGACGTTCACCATCGACCCCCGGGACCTGTCGCTCATCACCGATGACACGCGCCGGGTGATCGAGCCGGGGGTTTTCGACCTATCCGTCGGGGGGAAGCAGCCGGGATTCTCCGGCACGGCCGACGCCGCGACAACGGGGGTGGTCTCGGGGCAGTTCAATGTCACGGGCGGCCCGGTGGAACTCGAGCTCTAGGAGCGGGAGGATCAGCCCCTGGCCTTCAGCCGCTCCCATTCCGATTCCGAGCGGGCGATGCAGTCCTCGATCGCCAGGCCCTGAAAGTAATTGCCCGTAAGCCCCAGCGGCAGCCCTGCGAGCCGCCGGTCGATCCCGCCAACGACCCGATCGTGCCCGACACGGGGAGAGGGGAGCAGGGTCCGCTCCTCGGCCGGATCCTCTAGGTCGCCGGGGGAAAGCTTCAACAGGTCCGAGATGCGGGCGATCTTCTCCTCCCGGTCAAGGCCCTGCCGGAAGTGGAAGGCGAAGGCGCGCCAGTCCGGGTCGGGAAAAGGATCGCGGGTGACGACCGAGAAGAAAACATCGTCCACCGGCACCACGAAGGCGCACTCCGGCATCCAGCAGCGCCCGCGCCGGATGCGCACGCCGAAGCTCTCGACCGCCACTTCCCCGATGGCCGCGACCGCGGCGGAAAGCTCCGGAGCCAGGTCCCGCAGCAGCCGCGCCGACTCCCGGTGCGTCGCCGCCAGCACCGGAATGCGGGTTTCGATCTCCTCCCCGCCGTCGGTGCAAATGACGAAGCCGTCCCCCGCCCGGTGGAGCGCCGCGACCCCCGTCCCGGTCCTGACTTCGATCTTGTCGTGGGCGGCGATGGCGGCGCAGATCTCCCCGAGGCCGCCCGGGAGCCCGAAACTCCGGGGGAATTCCTCGCGCCGCGGGCGCTTCTTGAACAGGGACCCGGGGCCCGACACGGGGAAGGCATCGGCCCGCTGCGAGGGGACGGCGGCGAAAAAGGGGGAGAGCACCCGGCGGAAGTTGCCCTTCCCGACAAGGCCCGAGTAATACTCTTCGACCGTGCGCCCCTCCTTCCCCCGGAAGATCCCGACCGGCCCGCGGAGCGCGACTTCAAGCCAGTTGAGCTTGAGGAGTACCCTGGGAGGGGTGAGCCAGTCCACCCTGCCGTCCTTCAGCAGCCCGAAACGGGCGCGCGCCGGCCCGCGCCGCACCAGCCGGTCGGCAAGCCCCGCCGCGACGACGATGTCCAGCAGCCGCCCGTAGGAGTTGTACACCGTGTGCGCACCCATCTCGTACCAATGGCCGTCGGGATGGCGGCACGAATGGAGGCAGCCGCCGATCCTCTCCCGCCGCTCGAGCACCAGGACCTTCCGTCCCTCCAGCGCGGCGCGATGCGCCAGGCTCAGCCCGCTGATTCCCGAACCGACGACCACGACATCATACCCGCTCATCCAGCCCCCCCGCAGTTTACATCTTCCCCCAAAGGGCGGAACCCTCGCCCCCGGGAGCCTCGAGCGCCGCCCCCCGGCCTCGGCCCGGAGGAGTTCCAGGGTTTCCTCCCGGTTTTGGATCAGCGCCGCCCGGTTCCTGACCTCGACATTGTAGCGCACCCGCTCCCCGGGCGTAATCGGTTCCCGGCCGCGATCCTTCAACTCCCCGGCCGCCGGCAGGACCGCCGGTCCCAGCCAGAGCGCCCCGAAACAGCTCGTTTCCGGTCGGAAAATCCTCCCGGAACGGTGGTTTCGATGACCCATGAATCCTCCCATATTGGGCCGGCCCACTGGATTTCTCCCGGTTTCGCAGGTAATGTGTTTCACTTTAACGGCCATATAGTTCTGCGTCAATGGGGGCAACATCAGGTAGAATGTAACTTCGTTCCGCCGGCGCTCTCCCGGGGCACGCCCTGGGACCGGACGGATCGGCTAACGCATCCATGGGTGACGACGATGACTTTCATGCAGCGATTCATCGATTTCTTCAGAAAGAAATCGAGCAAGGCCAAGGGCGGGGGTGAGCAGGCGATCATCAAGCAGAAGGCGGGCGGCAAAATGACGGCACGCGAGCGGATCGCCGCCCTGCTCGATGACGGGTCCTTCCACGAATACGACCTCTTCGTGGAACACAACTGCCAGGATTTCGGCATGAGCCAGAAGGAGCTGGCGGCCGATGGCGTCATCACCGGGTCGGGCACCATCGGGGGCCGGCCGGTCTGCATCTACGCACAGGACTTCACGGTCGCCGGGGGCTCCCTGGGGAACATGCATGCGCGCAAGATCACCAAGGTGATGGATCACGCCATAAAGATGGGGGTGCCCATCATCGGCATCAACGATTCGGGCGGCGCCCGCATCCAGGAGGGGGTCAACTCGCTGGCGGGATACGGGGAGATCTTCTACCGTAACACGCTGGCCTCCGGCATCGTGCCCCAGATCTCGGTCATCCTCGGCCCCTGCGCCGGCGGCGCGGTCTACTCCCCCGCCCTGACCGACTTCGTCTTCGTCGTCGACCAGATCTCCAAGATGTTCATCACCGGCCCGGAGGTCGTCAAGACGGTGCTCGGGGAGGAGATCTCCATGGAGGAGCTCGGCGGCGCCCGTGTGCAGGTTGAAACCGCGGGGAACGCCCATTTCTTCGCCCACAACGAGCATGAATGTTTCGAACAGATCCGCAAGCTCATCAGCTACCTCCCTGACAGCAACCGCCGGAAAGCGGCGGCGGTCGGGAAAAAGGAGCCCCGGCCGACGTACAAGATCGAGACCCTGATCCCCTCCGACTCCAAGATTCCGTTCGACGTCCGCGACATCGTGCGCGCCCTCGTCGACGATTCGGAGTTTTTCGAGGTGCAGAAGCAGTTCGCCCCGAACGCCGTCACCGGCTTCAGCCGCATCGCCGGGGAGACCGTCGGCATCATCGGCAACCAGGCGCTGGTGCTGGCCGGGGTGCTCGACATCGACGCCTCCGACAAGATCGCCCGCTTCATCCGCTTCTGCGACGCCTTCAACATCCCGCTCCTGACCCTGGTGGACATCCCGGGCTACCTCCCTGGATCGGACCAGGAGCACGGCGGCGTGATCCGCCACGGCGCCAAGGTGCTGTACGCCTACAGCGAGGCCACGGTCCCCAAGATCACCGTGATCCTGCGCAAGGCCTACGGGGGAGGCTACATCGCCATGTGCAGCCACCACCTGCGCGCGGACTTCGTCTTCGCCTGGCCCACGGCCGAAATCGCCGTCATGGGCCCCGAGGGTGCGGCCAACATCATCTTCCGCAACGAAATCCAGGCGTCCAAAAACCCGGAGGAAACCCGTCGGCAGAAGGTCAAGGAGTACACCGACAAGTTCGCCAACCCCTACGTGGCGGCTTCCAGCGGCTACGTCGACGCGGTGATCGCTCCGGGGGAGACCCGCGGCTACATCGTCCACGCGCTCCATCTGACGCGCGACAAGCAGGAGACCCGGCCCGCCCGCAAGCACGGGATCCCGCCGTTCTAGGAAGGAGTGTGGGTGTGAAGGAACAGGACAAGCTCGGCCGGATCGCGCTGGAAAACGGGGTCTATGAAACCCGGCTGACCCGCAAGTTCGAAAAGCGCCGATTGTTTGAAAGGCAGGACCCGCGCATCATCAAGGCCCTCATCCCCGGCGTGGTGGCCGAAATCTCGGCCCACAAGGGACAGACCGTCCGCCGGGGGGACGGCCTGATGACGCTCGAAGCCATGAAGATGCTCAACCGGATCACCGCCCCGGTTCCCGGCACGGTCAAGGCTGTCCGGGTAAAGGCGGGCGAAAAGGTATCCAAGGGACAGGTGCTCGTCGAACTCGAATAGCTACCGGCCGATGGCCGACCGGATCCGCGCCCACCCCTCCTCGGGAATGTGGGCGCCTTCGACCCGGCACACTTCGTACCCGCACATCGACGCAATCCGCCCGCACTCCCCGACCGGCAGGCCGGAGGTGAGGCCGAAGAGGAAGCCCGAAGCCCAGAGATCCCCCGCGCCGGTGGTGTCGACCACCCCCCCCTCCCCGTACGGAGGAATCTCGGTGGTTTCCCCGTGCAGGCGGACATAGCTCCCCCGCTTCCCTACCTTGAGGACGGCGCATTCGGCGTCCGCGGCCATGATCCGGAGCGCCTCTCCTTCCTCCCGGGCGCCGGTGTAGCTCCTCGCCTCGTCCTCGTTGGCCAGCAGCACGTCGACATATTCCCGCACGAGGGAGCGCACCAGGGAGAGATGGGCGTCCACCACGGTGAAGCTGGCCAGGTCGAGCGAGACCGGGACCCCGGCTTCCCGGGCCGCCTCGAGGGCGGCGCGGATGAGCGCCTCGTTAAACAGGAGATACCCCTCCACGTGCACCAGGGCGGCCCCGGCGAACAGCTCCGGCCGGAACACCCGCGGCGACATCTCCGACGAAGCGCCCAGGCAGGTCAGCATGGATCGTTCGGCGTCGGGAGTCACGATGGAGAGCACGCGCCCCGTGGGGGTCGCGACCGTCTCCAGGCGCGGCAGGACCTGGTTGGAGCGGAGCGCGGCCTCCAGGGTCCGGCCGACGGCGTCGTCCCCCCGCGTCCCCACGAACTCCGCCCGCGCGCCCAGCCGCCCCAGGCCGATGGCGGTGTTGCAGGCCGAGCCGCCGGGCACCATTTTCGGCCGGTTCGGGGAAGCCGACAGGAGTTCGTCCGCCCGGCCCGGGCCGACCAGCTGCATCCCACCCCTGGTAACGCCGTGATCGTCCAGGAAACGGTCGCTTTCGGAGAGGAGGATGTCCATCAGGGCCGATCCGACCCCCACGACGCGCGGAGGTTCGTTCCCGGGCTTCATCGGAAAATGGGGCATGACGATCCTTTCAGAAGGAGATGCGCTCCAATATGTAGAGGAGGCGGCGCGGGTTGTCAACCTCAATGCGGAGGGTTGCAATTGGGCGCACGGTTGGAGACAATGTGAGGTTCATCGCCTGATTCGAAAAACGGGGGCTTCCGCCATGATCACGTTTATCACCGGCATCGTCCTGCTCCTCCTGGGCTACGCCTTCTACTCGCGCTTCATCGAACGGCTGGCGGGGGCCGACCCCGCGCGTCCCACCCCGGCCACCACCATGACCGACGGGGTCGACTACCTGCCGCTCCCCTGGTGGCGGGTGTTCCTGATCCAGTTCCTGAACATCGCCGGCCTCGGCCCGATCTTCGGCGCCATCTCCGGGGCCCTGTGGGGCCCCGTCGCCTTCCTCTGGATCGTCCTCGGATCGATCTTCGCCGGCGCCGTGCACGATTACTTCTCCGGGATGCTTTCGATCAAGCACCGGGGACTGAGCATCACCGAAATCGTCGGCATCTATCTCGGCCCGGCGGTCAAGCATTTCATGCGGGGCTTCACCGTCGTCCTGATGGTGCTCGTGGGCGCCGTCTTCATCACCGGCCCGGCGCAGATCCTGGCCGGCATCACCCCCGGGTTCGCCAACATGACCTTCTGGGTAGGGGTCGTCTTCGCCTACTACGTCCTGGCGACCGTGCTCCCGATCGACAAAATCATCGGCCGGCTCTACCCCCTGTTCGGCTTCGCCCTCTTCTTCATGGCCTTCTCCCTCATCATCGCCTTGTTCGTCAAGGGGCTGCCGATCCCGGAACTGACCAGTGAAAACTTCCGGAATTTCCACCACCTCCCCGCGAGCTTCCCGGTGTTCCCGATGATGTTCATCACCATCGCCTGCGGCGCCATCTCCGGCTTCCACGCCACCCAGTCCCCCCTGATGGCCCGCTGCATCACCAACGAGCGCTACGGGCGCAGGGTGTTCTACGGCGCCATGATCACCGAGGGGGTGGTCGCCATGATCTGGGCCGCCATCGGCATGAGCTTCTTCGGCGGAGTCAGGGAGCTGAACGCGGCCATGGTGGCCAACCAGGGGAACGCGGCCGTGGTGGTCAACCAGGTGGCGCACACCCTCCTGGGGGGGTTCGGCGCCCTGCTCGCGCTGCTCGGGGTGGTCGCCGCCCCTATCACCTCCGGGGACACGGCGTTTCGCGGAGCCCGGCTGATCGTGGCCGATTTTTTGAAGTTCAAACAGGGGAGCATCCGCAACCGGCTCCTCATCAGCATTCCCCTCTTCGCCGCGGGTTTCATCCTGACCCGGATCGATTTCGCCATCATCTGGCGCTACTTCGCCTGGGCGAACCAGACGCTGGCCACGGTGGTGCTCTGGGCCGTCACCGTCTATCTCGCGGGAGCGAAGAAAGCATGGGCCGTCACCCTCGTCCCGGCGCTGTTCATGACGGCGGTGATCATCTCCTACATCTTGATGGCGCCCGAAGGGCTCCAGCTCCCCTACGGTTTGTCGGTCACAGTCGGAGTCGGCGCGGCCGCGGCGGCCCTGGCCGTTTTCGAATGGTTCCGCCGGAAAAACGCCTTCCTGCCCGACCTGCCGCAGGAAGAAGCCCCGGCGGCCACCCTGCCGTCCGTGGCGGAGTAGCAGGAAAAGCGACCGGCGACCTGGATTTCGGCATCCACGATAAGTTGGCGGCGCACGGCGGCGAGTTCCCCTTCCCGCAGGGGGGCATAGTCCGCGCCGCCGCCCGGATGGCGCGGGTGGCGCCTACAGCAGCGTCCCTCTCAGGATGATGGCGGCGGTGGTGAAGTAGATCACCAGCCCCGTGACATCTACCAGCGTCGCCACCAGGGGAGCGGAGGCGCTGGCGGGGTCGAACCCCATCCGCCGCATCACGAAGGGGAGGAGGGAGCCGATCACGGTCCCGAACATCACCACCCCCACCAGGCTGATGGCCACCACCAGCGCCACCAGCAGGTAGTGCTCCCCGTAGGTCTGGAACATGCGCTGCCAGATCACGATCAGGACGAAACCGACCACGGCCAGGATCATTCCCAGCGTAAACCCTGATGCGATTTCGCGCCGCACCACCCGGAACCAGTCGCGCAGCTTGATTTCCCCGAGCGCCATGGCGCGCACCACCAGGGTGGACGCCTGCGACCCGGAATTACCGCCGCTCGAGATGATCAGGGGGATGAAGAGGGCCAGCACGACGGCCCTGGCGATCTCCTCCTCGAAGCGTCCCATGGCCGAGGCGGTGAAGGTTTCCCCGACGAAAAGGGCGGCCAGCCACCCGGCCCGCTTCTTGATCATGCTGAAGAATCCGGTGTCCAGGTAGGGAGCGTCCAGGGCCTCCATCCCGCCGTATTTCTGGATATCCTCCGTCGCCTCCTCATGCACGACATCGACGATGTCATCGAGGGTGACGATCCCCTTCATGCGCCCCTCGGCGTCCACCACCGGCATGGCCGCCAGGCTGTATTCGGCGAAAAGCCGGCTGACCGACTCCTGGTCGTCGGTTTCCCCCACGGTCACCAGGTCGGTGTTCATGATGTCCCGTACCAGGGTTCCGGGCAGGGCGGCGAACAGGTCGCGGAAGGAGAAGACCCCCAGCAGGCGCTGGTTCGGGTCGGTCACGTATACGTACTGCACCGTCTCGGCGTGCTCCCGGGTTTGGCGGCGCAGGTAGCTGATCGCCTCGTCCGCCGTCATCTCCGCGCGCACGCGGGCGTAACGGGGGTTCATCAGCCCGCCCGCCTCGTCCTCGGCGTAGGCCAGCAGGGCGTGGACCTCTTTCCGGGTGAAATCGTCCAGCAGTTCCAGCAGCCCTTCCCGATCCTCGGGGGGGGCTTCCTGGATCAAGTCGGCGACGTCGTCGGGGGCGAGCAGGCGCATCCACACCCGGCGCCGGTTGGGGGGGAATTCCAGCAGCATCCGGGCCTGTTCGCGCGCCGAGAGGCTGATGAAGAAGTCCTCCCGCTCGGTGCGTGGCAACTGGCCGAACGTCGGGTGCCGCTCCTCGGCCGAAAGCAGCGGCCACACGTCGCGCAGGTCGGAAGCGGTGGCAATTTGAGTCAGATCGTCTCTAGGATCGGTGGACATTATCCCGTTCTCCCCTGCCGCATCCGGCCGCTCCGAGGCCTGTTACCATCGGGGTCCGCAAAGCCGGCCGGCATGAACCGATCGTTGCCTGGACACCCCGAAAAACCGCATACAAAGGTAACCATTCGGACCGCAACATGCAAATAATGTTGCGGGTCGGCCCGCAGCGCCGGTCACACCCTCAAACCTGCACGACGCGCCCGTCGGGCCCATTCCGGCAGGGGAACCAGACCAGCGCCACCAGCCGGACCCGGACATCCGCCTTGCGCGGTTTGAGGGGAGCGGGTTCCACCGCCTGCCGGGTAGGGTCGGCCGAACCCTCCAGGGTTTGTACCTCCGCGGCGAATTCCCCCTCGAGCGCCTCCTTCTGCAGCCGCAGCGCATCCAGGTTCTCCTCGGCCGCGGCGATATCGGCCTTTTCTTTCGCCGTGCGCACCCCCGAACGCATGGTGGTCGAGGCCCGCCCGATGGTGCCGGCGGACAATTTCTTACGCCCCATGAAGGCCCCCAGCAGCGTGGCCCCCAGGTTGAGCGCCGTCTGCACCCCCGCCCGGCGCACGTCCCCTTTCTCCTTTTCCAACTTCTGTTCCGCCTTGCGCATCCGCTCCTCGAGCGCGGCGATTTTGGGACCGTACCTGGCCCTCAGGGCATCCACCTGGCGGTCCCGCCGCTCCCGCGCCAGCTGGGCCAGGCGAACGCGGAAGTCGCCCTCACTCTCTCCCGGATCGGAGGTCAGCTTGAATTCGGTGCTGCGGTAGAGCCCCAGGCTCGAGGTGCGGTAGAGAAAATCGGTGTATTCCTTCGCCCAGGCCTTGTAGTTCCCCGGCTGGAAGGCTGCGGCGGCCGGGAGTCTGAAGCCGGCCGCACCGGCGGGTTCTTTCACCAGGTCCTCCTCGGCAAGTGCCACGCTCTCGGCCGCGGTCCAGTCGATCACCCCCGTTTCCCCGACGGCAGCGGCGCGGACCGCCGGTTCGGACGCCCCCCCGGGGTAGTGCACCTCGCCGAAGGCGCATACCTTCGGGACATAGATCACCTCTCCCGCCGCTCCCGTGAATGGGAGGAAATACTCGGGGACCCCGGGAGGGACGATGGGGCGTGCCGACGCCATCGTCTCTTCGGCAACCGGGGTCGGTGCCGCCGGAACGGGAGCCTGCATCGCCGGTTGAGGAGCCGGCGGCGCCGCGAGGAGACTGATCTGCCCGAGCGTGAGCGGCCCCCTCAGGTAGGAGAGGCACCACCGGGTCTGGAAAACCGCGGGCGCCTCGTCGTGGATGTTCTGCATCAGGAAAACGCGCTTCCCGAGCGCGGCAATGGTCTGCCGCAAATCCGACTGCTCCGCGGCCGATCCCGCGGCGATCCCTTCGACGAGCCGGTCGATATCCTGCGGCGTCTGCAGCCGGCCGATGAACCAGGTCCCGGCGTTTGACAGCGCCTTGTAATCGAGGTCCACCGGGTTCTGGGTCGCCAGCAGCACCCCGACGCCGAAGGCGCGCGCCTGCTTGAAGAGGATCATGAACGGCTTCTTGGATGGGGGGTTGGCCACCGGGGGGAGATAACCGGCGACCTCGTCCATGTAGACGAGGGCCCGCAGGCTGGTGGTCCCCGGCTGCGACCGCATCCAGGCCACCACCTGGTTCAGCAGCAGCGTCACGAAAAACATCCGTTCCTGTTCACCCAGGTGGGCGATGCTGAAGATGGAGACTTTGGGCTTCCCTTCCGGCGTATGCAGGAATCGCCCCACGTCCATCGGTTCCCCTTGGAGCCACGCCTCGAATCCCGGCGAGGCCAGCAGGCCGTTGAGCCGCAGGGCCAGTTCGAAACGGTCCCTGGAAGGGAAGAACGATTCCATGTCGAAGGCGCCCAGCCGCTCGAAGGGGGGAGCCTGGATGGAGTGCAGGAGCGTTGCGATCGAAACGTCCCGTCCCCCGGCCCAGTGGTGCCCGAGGATGTTGGACACCAGGATGTTCTCCCTGCTGGTGACCGGGTCCCCCGTCAAGCCGACCAGGCCGAGCAGGCCCGTGGCGGAGGAAACCATCATGTCGGCGAGCGCCTCCCGGTCCTCGAGCACCTCCGGCCCGGGGCGGCGGAAGCCGTCAAGCAGCGCCACCGGCGTCCCCGCCCGGCTCCCGGGGGTGTAGATCGTAAAGTGCGCCGCATCCCGAAGCTTGCGGATCCGTTCCCCGTCCTGCCCCCATGAAGCCAGCCCTTTTGTCCACAGTCCGGCCTGGGCCGCGGCATACTCCTCCGGGGCCTGGTTGGCGCGCGCCGCGTCGTCGGTGTTGACCCAGGGGAGAAAGTCCTCCGCGCGGAGTTTGGGGAAGGTGAGCAGGAGGTTGGCCATGTCCCCTTTCGGGTCGATCACGATGGAGGGGATGCCGTCGATGGCCGCTTCCTCGAGCAACGCGACGCAGAGGCCCGTCTTCCCGCTCCCGGTCATGCCGACGCACACTCCGTGGGTCACCAGATCGCGCGCGTCGTACAGCAGCAGCCCCCCTTCCGGGGCCCTGGCCTCGAGGCTGTATTTCTTCCCCAGGTAAAACTGGCCGAGTTTTTCGAAGTCTTCCATGGTCCTGGCTCCCGGTCTTTGTCGGATGGAACCCTGCGGATGCGAAACAGGTACAGGGTAACACCACGGGGGCGAAGGCCGCAAACCACAACATGCGTGAAATGCCTCCGCCTCCTGTATTATGATGAACCCCGTTCCCGGCAACCGGGAGAACGATCCAGGACCACAACGCAAAAACCGGAGGGCGCACCATGATCGACAGGGATAGGAATGAGAGCGGGTTGATCGTCTCGCGGCGCGAGGTGATCGGGGGATTGACGGCGGCGGCGGTCATGGCGCCCGTCTTCATCCGGGACCTCTTTGCGGCGGGCGCCCCGGTCGTGGAGACGACGGCTGGCAAGGTGCGCGGTTCCTATGCCGACGGGGCCTACACCTTCCTGTGCGTCCCCTACGGCGCGGACACCTCGGGCGCCGGGCGCTTCATGCCCCCGCGCCCGCCCAAGCCCTGGGCGGGGGTGCGCGAGATCCCGTCAAAGCGGGCGATCGCGCCGCAGACCGACCCCGCACCCGCCCCGAGACCGAATATTCCGGCCCTGATCGGGATGATGTCGATCGGGAGCGAAGAGGGGAGCGTCGAAACCGAGGACTGCCTGAACCTCACCATCTATACCCCCGGGCTCGACAACGCCCGCCGCCCCGTCATGTTCTGGTGTCACGGCGGCGGCTACGCCCAGGGATCGGGCTCGGCGAAGATGTACCATGGCGCCGCGCTCGCCCGCGCCGGCGACGTCGTCGTCGTCAGCGTCACCCACCGGCTGAACGTCCTCGGCTTCGCACACCTGGCCGAGTCGGGACCTGACTTCGCCTCTTCCGGAAATGTGGGGATGCTCGATATCGTCCTGGCGCTCGAGTGGGTGAAGAAAAACATCCGGCGCTTCGGGGGAGACCCGAACAAGGTCCTGATCTTCGGCCAGTCGGGAGGGGGAGGCAAGGTGGCGGCGCTCCTGTCAATGCCTTCGGCCCGGGGACTGTTCCAGCGTGCGGCCATGCAAAGCGGCTCCACGCGCCGCTTCCAGGACCCGGACGAGGCGGTGGAGGCCCCGCGCGGCCTCTACGCCGAGCTGGGGCTGCGGCCGGACCAGGGACGGGAGTTGCAGCAGGTGCCGCTCGAGCGGCTGATGGCGGCCCATTTCGCCGCCTCCAAACGCCCCGGCGGCGGGGGGCGCTACGCCCCTGTCCGCGACGGCGCCGTCATCCCCCGTCACCCCTTCTACCCGACGGCCAACCCCCTGGCCGCCTCGGTCCCCCTCGTCATCGGAACGGTGCGGACCGAGGGGACGGCTTTCCAGCTGGCCGATGAAGCGGCCTATAACCTGGACGACGCCGGGCTCGAGGCACGGATGAAGTCGACTTTGGGAGACCAGAACGGCGCGGCCGCCGTCGCCCTCTACCGGAAGTTGATGCCCGGAGCCTCCCCGTCGGACCTCTATTTCGAGATGACGAGCGACCGCGGGCGGCGCGCGGCGATCGAGATCGCGGAGCTGAAAACGGCCCAGGGGGTCACCCCCGCCTACCTGTACGAGCTGACCTGGAGCACCCCGGTCTACGACGGCCTGCTGCGCACCCCCCATTCGCTTGACCTGCCGCTCATCTTCAACCTCGCCGACGATCCCGTCTGGGCCCCCTACACGGGGGGAGTGCCCGAATCGCTCCAGGTGGCGCAGGCGATGATGGGGGCCTGGGTCGCGTTCGCCCGCACCGGGGCCCCCGGCACCCGCGCGCTCCCCTGGCCCGCCTTCACTCTCGACGGTTTCGAGACCATGGTCTTCGACGTCAAGAGCGAAGCCAGGAAAGACCCGTTCAGGGAAACGCGCAAATTCTGGGCAGGGATCTGACCCCTGCCTCCCCCCCTCCGGCGCGCGCGCCGGAGGGATCCGGGGCGCCTTGGCCGCAAACCCGGAAAACCCTTCCCTCCTTCACCTCCGACCTGCGCCGCACGGGACACAAGCCGATCCCTCCCACCGGCAACGCCCGCCCCCTCTTTGCCGACCCTGAAGCGCCATTCTGCACGGCGCAGAAG
>FZPS01000215.1_pt49 | contig 15084 bp, 19 predicted proteins | sample 1817821 | NCBI WGS metagenome assembly FZPS01 (sample SAMEA104158645, study PRJEB21678) | metagenome | place: Germany | collected 2015-04-21 | reverse complement strand
TTTCAATAGGATGTGGGAGATCGATCGGGCCATCGAGGCCATTGAAGAGATCAGTAGGTTTGCCCGGTAATAGATCACCCTATGGCTGTCCCCAATGGCATAGGGTGCTTTTCATGGGAAGGAAACTGACAGCCAACTGGAGGAAACCATCATGGGGATGGGGTACTGGGGCAGGATATATTTCCCGGGCAATATTTACAAAATAGAAATAGTATAAAGGAACAAATTATGATAATATATTGGATATATTTACAGATTAATACACATTAGAAGGAGATGGAAAATGGAACAAGTGACACATCTTGTTGAGGGGAATCAAAATCTGATCCTCGTTGCATTGGCATCATTCACATTACTTATTTTCTTTATCCTGATTTTCCAAGGTCTTTCCTTCAGCAAATGGAAAAAAAGATACCTTAGGATGATGGGGGGGAAGGACATCCACTCACTGGAGGAGATGTTGACCCGGCACAATGCTCAGGTGGGGGAAATCTTAGAGCATGTGGAGGACATCCTAGAAAGACAGAGGACCATTGATAAAAGGATGGAGCACTGTGTTCAAAAGGTGGGCATGGTTCGATACAATGCCTTTAACGATATGGGAAGCGACCTCAGTTATTCCATAGCCCTTCTCAATGAGCGGGACGATGGCGTTGTTATGAGCGGGATCTTCGGAAGGGATTTTTGTAATACCTATGCCAAGCCAATTCAAGGAGGGGTCTCACATTATAAGTTGACCGCTGAGGAGATTCTGGCATTGGATCGGGCTAAGAGGGACCATGTTTAGTTCTAATAGTATAGAAGAATTGAAAAAGTTCATATGCAGGAGGTCATTATGGGGGTCTATTTTATCGTTAATCCAATAGCAGGTGGAGGAAAGGCAAAGGAATTTATAAAAAAGGCTGAACCCATTCTAAGGGCAAAGGGCCTTCCCTTTACCATCGGCTATACCCAATATCCCAGGCATGCTGAGGAATTGGCAAGGCAGGTTGATTACAATACCTATTCCAAGGTGGTCTCAGTGGGCGGGGATGGTACCCTTAACGAGGTCATCAACGGGCTGGATTTGGAGCGTGGAGTCCTAGGGGTTATTCCAGCAGGTTCGGGAAACGATCTTATCAAGTCCTTGGATGTTCCCGAGGACCCATTTCAAGCCTTGGAGGTGGTCCTAGCTGGTAGGGAGCAAAGGATCGATTTGGGTTATGTCAATCAAAAACGATTTATTAATGTGGCAGGGATCGGGCTGGATGTGGAGGTACTATTGGAAACGGAACGCCTGAGGAAAGTCATAAAGGGGAAGATAGCATACATATTGGGGGTATTTAAGGCCCTGATTAATTTTAAAGGCAATGAGGTAGAACTGGTCATTGACAACCGAGTCTTTCGGGAGAACCTCATGCTTTGTGCCATTGGGAACGGCCAATTTATAGGCGGCGGCATGAGGATACTACCCGATGCAGATTTGGAGGACGGACTATTGGATGTCTGTCTTGTAAAGAAGATGCCCAAATTAAGGCTACTATATTTTTTTCCAAGGGTTTTCAAGGGTGCCCACATTGGACTTCCCGAGGTTGTGCTGGTAAGGGGGAGTCAGGTAACCATTAAAATACCAGACCAGCCCCTGATTAATGTGGACGGGGAGATCCTACAAGGGACCACCCCAACCTTCAGGTTAGATCATAGGGCCCTGAGGATATTGGTTTCCAAAGCTTAGCTAAGTATAAAATTCCATCTATTGATCATAATAAAGCTATCGGAGGTGGTCGCTTGATTGTGGCAATAGATGGAAGGTTGGTTCAACTTAAGGAGGACCTCAGGCAGAGAGGATACCAAGTGGTAGATATCGGGGAGGAAGGGAAGGTGGATGCCATTATCTACTATGACGAGGGGCATCAGGAAGGTGGACCTGGGACAGGTTTATTGAATGAAGGATTATACAATGGAGGAATGGAAGGACCTGCCTTCCTAGTCAATGCTTACAATAGGGATGGGGATGAGATCCATCGGATCCTTCAAAGGAAGACCTATTCACCATTGTTTACGGGATTGGAATAGGGATGTTAAAGCATCTTTTGGGGCAGGATTTAAAGGGGCACCCTTGAGCTTGGTCTTATTCATGATTTAGCCGGTTAGCTGCTTTTACCTTGTATCATAAAAGCGACAGAAGCTATCTGAGCAGAAAAGACCATCCTCAAGGGTGCTATGTTTTAATAAAAACTGCTAAAAAGTCTTTGGGCAAAAATAGCATAACGAGTCCAGATTTTAATTGCCTACCCTTAAGGATATATCATTTAGGGCATACTTCCCATCGATGCGGACAAAATGTTTATGTAAACCTTTAGCGATGATCTCTGCCATTTTCATGACCACATGCAATCGGGTGTTTTGAAGGATAATATATTCCATAAAACCTCCGGTATTCACCACCCCATTGATATGCATATCCCCTACCCAGGGCAAGGACTTATGGACCCCTGCTCCTGGTTTTAAGGGCCCCGGGGATATATTGATATTTCCAATGGACTCATGCCTTCCCAAACATGCATCCAAGGCGATCACAAAGGGGGAGGGGTACTCCAACCGGATATCTTTAATGGTTTCTTCAAGGTTTTTCGCATGGACAGGATTCTCTAAGGTCCCCAGAATATGGATCCGATGATACCTATTTCCGGCTATTTGATGGCCCACCAGGGGGCCTAGGCTATCGCCTGTGGAACGGTCGGTTCCGATACAGAGTAAAAGGACATTTTTAATATTTTTAGTTAGGGTATTAAAAAAACATTGCTCAAAGTAGTGGTGGAACATGGTTAGTGCATTGGGGTCATTGCTATTCACAAGATAGGAACCATTCTTTTTCATTATCATACAGACCTCCTCCCATGTAGTATGCCCAAATGGAAGGCATTTCATCATAGATCATAGGGATTTTCTATAGATAAGCCCAAAGCATAATTTTTTTCTATGGTTTTAGATGAATTCATTTAGGGGTATTATGTTATAGTTAAGAATAGAAAAAAGGATGGTGTTTCGAAGGATGGAAAAAATAGTAGATTGCAGGGGATTAGCTTGTCCTCAACCGGTGATACAGACAAAAAAGGCATTGGATGGAATGAAGGAAGGTAAACTGGTTACCATTGTAGATAACCAAGTTGCTAAGGAAAATGTCCGAAAGATGGCTGAAAAGTTAAACATCGGGGTAGAGATAGAAGAAAAGGAGGACTTGTACCACATTACCCTCACCAAAGGGGGGCTTGAAGAAGCAGAAAGGATGGATGTTTCACCTATCAGTGAAGGGGGTAAATTGGTTATACTCATTGGACAGGACAGGATGGGTGGAGGATCGGATGAATTGGGCAGGATCCTTATAAACAGCTACCTGTACTCTTTGACCGAAACCCAACCAAGACCGGACCAATTGATCTTTGTAAATAGTGGAGTCAAATTGGCTTGCTCGGGCTCTAAGTCCCTGGAAAACATTAAGAAACTAGAGGAACTGGGAGTGGAGGTCCTATCCTGCGGAACCTGTCTGGATTTCTTTGAGCTAAAGGAGGACCTACAGGTGGGCGGAGTAACAAATATGTACACCATTGTAGAAGCATTAAATGGGGCAGGGAAGACGATTGTATTGTAATAGTTACCAGATACCAGTTACTAGAGGCTAAGGCATTCCTATTAGGCAAGGGAACAGGGAACGGATGCTAAAAACCTATACCTTCTACCTGACCTCAAGGAATACCCATGGGTTTCTATCTTCTACCTAAAATCATTGAAAGGAAGACCACTATGGAGGTTTACTATATTATTGCCTTTGACTCAACCCACCATGCCATTTCTGCCGAGAAGCTGCTTTTGGAGGAGGGAAGGGAGTTCCTGATGATCCCCACCCCCAGGGAGATCACCAGCAGTTGTGGATTATCCATAAGGGTTGGACAAGGGGATATTCAAGCTGCTATGATGAGTATAAGGGAGAAGAACCTGTCCCACCATGGGATCTTTCGAGTAGAATCCCAAGGGGGACAAAGGAAATTAACTAGGATTTAAGGGGGATTTTTATGGATTGGATAAGGGAAAGGTTACTGGAGGTCGGTGTGGAACCATCAAGTATTTTGGTAGGGGGATTTAGGAGGGTCATTAGTATCATCCTCATCCTCATTGCTATGAAGGTACTTATGGGCATTGGCAACCGGGTAATCCAAGGCTTTTTTGAAAGGGGAGAGGTAGGAAGATTCTCCATAGAGGAGAGAAGGGCAAACACCCTTTCAACCATCCTAAAAAGTGTCCTTGGCTATATCATATATTTTATTGGGTTCTTGACCATTGCCAGCCAATTCGTCGATGTCACTTCCTTGATCGCAGTCGCCGGAGTAGGCTCCCTTGCCATTGGTTTTGGTGCACAAAGCCTGGTCAGGGATGTGGTCACCGGATTCTTTATCTTTTTTGAGGATCAATATTCGGTGGGGGACTACATAAGCGCAGGAAGTTTTAGTGGGATCGTAGAGGCTATGGGTTTAAGAACGACCCAAATTAGGGATTTCAATGGGGACTTGCACATCTTGCCTAACGGGGAGATCAGCTCCGTTACCAATCATTCTAGGGGAAATATGCGTGCTATGGTGGATGTAGGGATTCCCTATGAGGAAGATATTCAGAGGGTTTTGAACATCTTGGACCGATTATGCGGACAGCTGGCGCAGGAGAATCCCTCAATTGTAGAAGGGCCCTATGTCTTAGGAGTCCAGGAGCTTGGTGAATCCTCGGTGAATATCCGGTTGATCGCCAAGACTAAGAATATGGAGCAGTGGGCGGTGGAGAGGTTGCTCCGTCAAAAGATAAAGGAAGCCTTTGATCGGGAAGGAATCCAGGTACCCTATCCTAGGAGGGTGGTTCATCAATCATCTGAAGAAAAGTAAGGAGGATGACCTGTGGTGGAAAAGTACTATTTAAATGATATCATTCAAACCAGAAAACCCCATCCCTGTGGCAGTGATCAATGGGAGGTCATTCGAGTGGGGATGGATTTTAAGATCAAGTGCTTAGGTTGTGGAAGGGTGGTTATGCTTCCTAGGGCAAAGTTTGTAAAGAGCGTAAGAAAATTGATATCCCGAGAGGCGGAAGAACAATAGAAAGGGATTAATTATTTTCATTGATTTTATTGATATTGTTTGATATAATCAAGCTCTGGGATAGAAAAGTTCGCTCTTCCTATGGGAGCGAAGTATTCCTATTTCACTTGAGCGGCATAGCCGCTTTATACCATGCTCTGCACTGGCAGGGCCGTTAGTCCGGATGGGAGGTGAAAGACTATGAACAAATATGAGGCCATTTTTGTGATTCAACCAGAGGCGGACGAGGAATTGATTCAATCTTTGATTGAGAGGATCAAGGGCGTCGTCGAGGAGAATGGCTCTGTGGAGAACATCGATGAATGGGGAAAGAGAAAGTTGGCATATGAGGTGAAGGGATACCGTGAGGGATACTATGTCCTAATGAACTTTACTGCTGATACATCTGTACCCGCTGAGATGGATCGTGTTTTTAAGATCACAGAGGATTTTATTCGCCACATCATCGTGAAAGAAGATGAATAATAGGAGGCCTAGCTATGTTAAATAAGGTTAGTCTGGTAGGTCGGTTAACAAGGGATGTGGAACTAAGATATTTGGGAAATGGAACTCCGGTCGCCAACTTCACCCTTGCTGTAAATAGAACCTTTAAGAATAAAAGCGGTGAAAGAGAAGCTGATTTTATAAACATTGTTGTTTGGAGAAAGCAGGCAGAAAATTGTGCCAACTATATAGGTAAGGGAAGCCTCGTTGCCGTATCCGGAAGACTTCAGTCCAGAAGCTACGATACGGCGGAGGGTCAGAGGAGATATGTTACAGAGGTGGTTGCCGACGAGGTACATTTTCTAGACTCAAAGAATGCATCTAGGAATAGGGAGGATCAAGATTTCAGTACCACCGATGGCTTTGATGGTTCAGATGTGCCATTGGGTGATCTTTTCCCGATAGACGGGGATGAAAATGATCTTCCATTCTAGAAAAGGAGGAAAGGTAGATGGCTAAAAACTTTAAAAGGCCTAAAAAACGCGTATGCAGCTTTTGCGTGGATAAGGTTGATAAAGTGGACTATAAAGATGTAAGAAAGCTAAGCAAATACATCACCGAACGGGGAAAGATTTTACCCCGCAGGGTTACTGGTAATTGCGCAAAACATCAAAGGCAGCTTACTATTGCTATCAAAAGGGCAAGAAGTATAGCATTTTTACCCTATACAGCAGAATAAAATAAAAAAAGCCCATCCTCTGGATGGGTTTATTTCTTCATCCCTTATTGTTATAATGGTATTATTATAAGGAAGGTGAAAAGCATGCCCCCGATGAATAAAGAAGAAGTGAGCGTTACCAGGAATATACGGATGATCGAATGGTTAAAATGTGAGTTAATAGCTGGGGTATCCAGCCTTTTTGACCTATGTTTCAAGGGTGCTAAGGCAAGTCAAGAAGCTTTGTTGGATGTTTTGGCAAATATTATTATGGTGGCATATTTACTTGGGAAAAGATTGGGACTAAGCTTCTATGATATCGATGGAAGCCTGGAGGATAAACTGAAGATGGGTATCCTTGAAGACCATGAAGCTGAAAAATGGTTCTCGGATCTTTCAGATCTAAGACAATACATAAAAAATAATCGTTAGAGGTGTTTATATTGAATCCAAAGATTAGTACTCGAGCCTTGACCGAAGGAGCCCTCATGTCTGGCATTACGGCGCTATTAGGAGTACTGAGCTATTATATACCATTTCTTACACTACTGATCTTTGCTTGGCCCATTCCCATTGTTCTATTGGGAAAGCGCCATGGACTGGCGGTCAGTGGGGTGGCTACCCTGGTTTCAGGGGTACTGTTAAGTTTGTTCACCCCGATACTATTCGCCATTCAAATCGTCGTCATGTATGGCTTGTTGGCCCTTGCCCTTGCCTTTGCATACCAAAAGGAGCTTGGAACCACAAGGACCTTTTTGGTAGGATACGCGACTTCCCTCATATCCATAGTGGTGCTGATGCAACTATATAGCCTGTTTACTGGTGTGAGTATTGTCACCGAGCTAACCGAGATGATGAGGATCTCCATGGAAGAGGTGCAGCGTATGTACGCTGGGATGGGTATGGATTTGACTACCTTAGAGCAGAGCTTGGGGCAAGTGGATCATATGATACAAACCATGAGTCGATTGTTTCCTGCAACCATTCTTATAATTCCTGCAACCATTACATTCATTAACATGTTTGCCTCAGAAAAGCTTCTTAGTAGGTTGGGCTATAGAATCACTGGGATACCACCCTTTAGAACTTGGAAGCTCCCTAATCATGCTAGCTTTGGGTTTTTGGGCATTCTTCTACTAGCTATGTTTGGACTGGGCTTGAATATTCCAAATTTCGATTTGGTCTATCAGAATTTACTGTATATCATACTAATGGTATTCTTTATTCAGGGTTTGGCGGTTATATCCTATGTTTCCTATCAAAGAGGATTGTCCAAGGCATTTACCGTCATTTTTATCATTATGCTATTGATGATGCCCTTTCTACAATCCATTGTACAGCTTGTGGGACTATTAGAAAGTGTGTTCCATTTGAGGGATAAGATAAAATTTGGGGGGAAGAGTTAGCCCATAGGAGGTAAACTATGAGTAATGGAAAGTTTAGGAATTTACTAATACCGGATACAAGGATCCATCTATGGATCATCGCTATCCTAGTTGTGATCATTGCCATCTATAACCCAATCATATCCATATTTGGTGCATTGGTACTGGTATATCTCATATACTACAATTGGCGGAATGTCCATGAGAAAAGGGCACAATTAACCGAATATGTGGAAAACCTCTCGATAAATATCGATGCGGCTACTCAGAAGACTCTATTGGACTTGCCTATCCCCTTGGTACTGCTTGAGGAAGATGGCACCATTGTATGGTACAATTCCGAATTCTCAAAGATCTGTGAGGAGAAGGAGCTGCTGGAGGAAAAGATTAAGGATATCTTTGGTGACCTGGATATTGGGGACATCCTTGAAAATAAAGAGCAGCCTAGTGGGACAAAGGTACATAGCATAGAGGGTAGAACCTACGAGATCTTAAGCAATGTGGTAGAAGTTTCAAGTTTCCGCAAGCAAAGCAAAAGTATTATTATGATGTATTGGATCGATAAAACCCCCTACTATCAGCTGAGGGAGAAATATAATCAGGAGAAGAATACCATCGCCTTTATACAGGTGGACAACTATGAGGATGTCATGCAGTCCACCTCAGAGAAGAACAAGTCCTTGGTGGTGGCTGCCATAGATCGGAAGATCAATATTTGGGCAAATCAGGTGGATGCGCTGGTTAAAAAGTTCTCCAACGATAAGTATATTATGGTCTTTGAAAGGAAGCATCTTAAAACCTTAGAGGAGAAACGATTTGATATCCTAGATACGGTTCGGGATATTCAATCGGGCAACAAGATCCCCATTACCCTGAGCATTGGGGTTGGGATCAATGGGGACAACCAAACCCCTTTGAACTTACAGGATGCTGCCAGTGCCGCCCTTGACATCGCCCTTGGACGGGGCGGGGACCAGGCAGTGATCAAGAAGGGGGAAAAGCTCTTTTTCTATGGGGGGAAAAGTCAAGCCGTGGAAAAGAGCACCAAGGTAAAGGCAAGGGTCATGGCCCATGCCATTAAACAATTCATTGAACAGGCAGATCAGGTTTTTGTCATGGGGCACCGGATCCCTGATTTGGATAGTATAGGCTCCTCCCTGGGAATATTCCGTGCAGCCCGAGCCCTTGGAAAACCCTCCTATGTTATCTTCGATGAATCCAATCCTAATATAGACACCTTAGTTGATCGATTAATGGAGCAGGGCTATGGGGATTATTTCTTGGCATCGGATAGGGCAAAGAGGATGGTAAGCGACCAGACCCTGCTTATTGTCTGCGATACCCATCGGCCGAGTTTTACCCAGGAGCCTGAGCTTATAGATATGGTGGACCGGGTGATTGTCATTGATCACCATCGGAGGGCAAGTGAGTTCATTAAGGACCCTGTGCTGGTTTATCTCGAGCCCTACGCATCCTCAACCAGTGAGATGGTGACCGAGATCCTCCAGTATATTATGGATAGGATCGAAATACCGCCCATTGAAGCCGATGCCCTTTTGGCGGGAATCTTTATTGATACCAAGAATTTCACCTTTAAAACTGGGGTTCGTACCTTTGAAGCTGCCTCTTACCTAAGGAGGAAGGGGGCTAATACGGTGACCTCCAGACAGCTTTTCCAAAGCGATATGTCTACTTTTATAGCAAAGGCTGAGGCCGTGAAGGGTGCCCAAATATTTAGAGGCAACATTGCTATTTCGGTCAGCCCTTCCAATGTCAAGGATTCCACCCTTATTGCAGCCCAGGCCGCCGATGAGTTACTGAATATCAATGGGGTCATTGCATCCTTTGTACTGACCTACCACAACAATCAGGTTTATATAAGCGGTCGCTCCCTAGGAGCAATCAATGTTCAGGTGATCTTGGAGAAATTAGGGGGTGGGGGTCATTTGGCAGTGGCAGGCGCCCAGCTCTTAGATGTAAACTTTGAGGAGGCCATCCAACTATTAAAGGATGCCATTGATGACTATATGAAGGAAGGTGATGAATCATGAAGGTAATTTTAAAACAGGATATAAAGGGTCTAGGTAAAAAAGGGGATATCGTCGATACCAGTGACGGCTATGCCCGGAATTATCTAATTCCCAGGGGGATGGTGGTAGAGGCAACCCAGGGGAATATTACAAAGGCAAAGGAGCAGAAGAAGGCGCAGGAGATTAGGGAGCAGCGAGAAAGGCAGGAAGCCCAAGCCTTGGCAGAAAAGATCTCCCAGGCAACCCTCCTTCTGAAGGCGAAGGCTGCGGAGGATGGGCGATTATATGGCTCAGTGACTTCCAAGGACATCTCCCAGGCCCTAGAGGAGCAGAAAAAAATAAAGGTGGACAAGAGGAAGATCAACCTAGCAGAGCCCATTCGATATATAGGGGAGATCCAGGTGGAGATTAAGATACTCCCTGGGATTATTGGTAACCTAAGGGTTAAGGTAGAGAGAGAGTAGGTATGAGGAGGACGGAAGCATGAGGGATATCATGGGGAGGGTCCCCCCCCAGAGCATAGAGGCAGAACAATCGGTATTGGGATCCATGTTGATCGATAGGGAAGCCATTGCCGCAGCAACTGAAATACTGCGGAAGGAGGACTTCTATAGGGAGGCACATGGGGAAATCTTTGATGCCATTGTTCAAATCTACAATCGATCTGAACCGGTGGACCTGATCACCCTACCCGAACAATTGAAGAACACCAATACACTAGAACAGGTGGGAGGGGTTGTCTATATTTCTCAACTTGCCAACATCGTGCCCTCATCCTCCAATGTAAGGCACTATGCAAGGATCGTAGAGGGGAAATCCCTACTTAGAAAGCTGATTAAGGCATCCTCCCTCATTTTAGATAAAAGCTACGAGGCCCAGGAGGATGTCAATGAGCTCATTGAGCTGGCGGAAAAACGGATCTTTGATATCTCCCAGGGGCGTTCCAGGGAAGGCTTTACCCCTATTCAAGAGGTATTACTGGAAGCCTTCGATAGTATAGAGAAGAGGTTCCAGAATAAGAATGCCTTAACAGGGATTTCTACAGGCTTCCATGATATCGATGAGAAAACATCGGGGCTACAAAAATCCGACTTTATATTGGTAGCGGCACGACCCTCCATGGGAAAAACCGCCTTTGCCTTAAATATTGCTCAGCATGCGGCAGTAAAGGAGAAGGTACCGGTTGCCATCTTCAGTTTAGAGATGTCAAAGGAGCAGTTGATTCATCGGATGCTATGTTCGGAATCCCACATCGACAGCCAGAAGTTGAGGACCGGAAATCTCCAGGAGGAGGATTGGGAAAAGCTTGCCAGAGGGATGGCAGTTCTTTCAGAGGCACCGATTTTTATTGATGATACCCCAGGGATCTCGGTTATGGAGATGCGAGGGAAGTGTAGAAGATTGAAGTTAGAACACGGATTGGGCTTGATACTCGTGGACTATCTGCAATTAATGTCCTCTAGCAGCAAGTCCGAAAGCCGACAGCAGGAGATCTCAGAGATCTCCCGATCCCTCAAGGCCCTAGCCAGGGAGATGAATTGCCCAGTACTCGCACTCTCCCAACTTAGTCGTGCACCAGAGGCCCGTTCCGACCATCGACCTATCCTATCCGACCTTCGGGAGTCGGGTGCAATAGAGCAGGATGCCGATGTCGTCATGTTCCTTTATCGGGATGAGTACTATTTCCCCGATACCGAGGAGAAAAATATTGGAGAGGTCAACATCGCAAAACAGAGGAATGGCCCCACTGGCTTGGTGAAACTGGTTTGGCTTGGACAATTTACCAAGTTCGTAAATTTGGAGAAGTACCAGCAATAGCCTTTATTGTTAGAATTACTGCAGGCATGGGGTATCGATGTTGTGATGCCGGGGTTATTATTTAGTAAGTTATAAGGAAGAGGTGTAAATATATGTCTAGTTTAGTCATCGTAGGGGCACAATGGGGCGATGAGGGAAAGGGAAAAATAACAGATTTTTTAGCCGAGAGATCGGATGTGGTCATTCGGTCCCAGGGGGGAAATAATGCAGGTCATACCGTGGTAGTGGAGGATAATGAATACAAACTCCACTTGGTACCATCGGGCATACTATATCCTGAAAAGATATGTATCATTGGCAATGGCGTGGTTCTCAACCCAAAGGCATTTTTGGAGGAGGTAAACTCCCTTCATGAAAAGGGGGTGGCTACCGATAATCTTTTCATTAGCGATCGTGCCCATATCATCATGCCTTACCATGTGACCTTGGATATCCTATCCGAGGAGAGTAAGGAGGAGGATAAGCAGATCGGCACCACTAAAAAAGGCATCGGCCCCGCCTACATGGATAAAACCCAGCGAAGTGGAATTCGGGTTTGTGATTTAATGGACAGGGAGGTTTTTCGAAGGAAGTTAGCCCATAACCTGGAGGAGAAAAATATTATTTTGGAGAGGGTGTATGGGGTAGAGCCTCTGGATTTTGACCAGATCTATGAGGAATACCTTGGATATGCGGATCAATTGAGGGGATATGTGAGGGACACCTCAAGGATGGCCTATGATTATATCAATAGGGGGCATAAGGTGCTCTTTGAAGGTGCCCAGGGAACCCTTCTGGATGTTGATTTGGGAACCTACCCCTATGTGACTTCCTCCCATCCAACCTCAGGAGGAGTGACTACGGGTACCGGTCTTGGACCCACCGCCATCGACAAGGTTATGGGAGTGGTTAAGGCATATACCACTAGGGTAGGGAAGGGCCCATTCCCCACCGAGCTCAAGGATCAAGTTGGGCAGTGGATTCGAGAAAAGGGGCATGAATTTGGTACCACCACCGGGCGTGCCAGGAGATGTGGGTGGTTTGATGCCGTCATTGTCAACTATGCTGTGCGGGTAAATGGCATAACCAGTATCGCTATCACTAAGCTGGATACCCTAGCAGGTTTGGAGAGGGTTAAGATATGTGTTGGCTACGAGTATAAGGGAGAGGTCATAAAGGATTTTCCCGCGAGCTTAGAAACCCTAGAACAATGCTTACCGGTCTACGAGGAAATGCCTGGTTGGGGGGAAGAGATCACCGAGGCAAGGACCTACGAGGAGCTTCCTGTAAATGCAAGGAGATATCTGGAGCGAATCTCCAACCTCTGCGATACCGAAATCGGCATCATCTCCATCGGACCCAAAAGAACCGAAACCATTGTGGTAGGGGAGATCTACTAATCCCTTCTAAGATGAATGGATATAGAATAAGGAACAGGATGGTTTTTTCCCTGTTCCTTTTTTAAAGCTCCATCTAAAATCTCAAAAAACCTTTGACTTTTAATAGGCCCTATTGTATTATATATAACTGTGAGAATAAACTAGTAACTAACATGACCCATTAGCTCAGTCGGTAGAGCACCTGACTTTTAATCAGGGTGTCCGGCGTTCGAATCGCCGATGGGTCACCATGTTGGCCCCTTGGTCAAGCGGTTAAGACACCGCCCTTTCACGGCGGTAACAGGGGTTCGAGTCCCCTAGGGGTCACCAAATTTGGTCGCATAGCTCAGCTGGGAGAGCACCTGCCTTACAAGCAGGGGGTCATAGGTTCGAGCCCTATTGCGACCACCATTATGGCCCGGTAGTTCAGTTGGTTAGAATGCCAGCCTGTCACGCTGGAGGTCGACGGTTCGAGCCCGTTCCGGGTCGCCATGCTGGTGTAGCTCAATTGGCAGAGCAGCTGATTTGTAATCAGCAGGTTGCGGGTTCGAGTCCCATCACCAGCTCCATTGGTATATAGCAGGGATAAGTTATCTACTTGTCTCTGTTATTTTTTTATGGACTTCCACCTCCCTCCTTGTTTTCCTTACCATACTTAGCCAATAGGTAAGGGGCAATAGGTATAGATAGAAGCTAAAGATCAGGGATATTGGTTTGGCATCCATAATGGAGAGGGGAACCAAAGCTGCGATATTCCATGGAATCATGGGTGCAAGGGTAATGGCAGAATTCTCTAAATCTATGGCCAACTCTTCCTTTGTCAAGTGATTTCGCTGATAGGTATCCTTTGCCAAGAGGTTGGTTAGCATCACAGCTAGGGCCTGGGTACAACCTATAATCGAGGAGGCAATGGAAAGCAGAAGGGTTTGACCAAAGATCTCCCAGCGGTTCTTCTTCTTTGCCAGTCGCTTAATAATACCATCCAGTAAAGAGGTGCCTTCAAAGATCCCGGTAAAGGCCGAGGATAAAAATACAATCAACCCGATCTTCATCATAGATAGTATTCCACCCCCTTGTAATACAGAGGACATGGGATGAGATGGAGGTAATTTAAATCCAAAGATCATTATATGTAGTAGGCTGGAAAGGGGGATGTTCTGAATACCAATACATAGGGCACTTGCTATAGCAATACTAATCAGCATGGATTTCTTCACATTGACTTTAAAGCCGGATAGGACAAGGATGCTAAATGCCGGAAGCAGCACCCAGGGGGATACTTGAAAACTTTGAATGATTCCTTGGGATACCATTGAAGAAACATTGGATATGGGGAAAAGGAAGGAAAGTAACCCATAAATTATAACGGTTAATGTAAAGGGAAGGATCGAGGTGCAAATCATCCCTCTGATATTATCATAGAGGTTGGTACCCGTAATCTGTGCTACCAGATTAGCACTGGAGGACATAGGGGAATTTCGATCGCCAAAATAGGCCCCTGACATGATAGCTCCGGCAGCTAAGGGGAGGTAGACATGCCCGCTCCTTGCCATAATCATCATTGCCATTCCAATAGTGCTCGCTGTTCCTATGGAGGTACCGATCAATATTGATACCAAGCAGGTGGCTAAAAAGGAGGTAAGCAGGAATAATTGGGGATGGATGAGCTTTATACCGTAGAATACGATGGCCGGGATGGTACCGGCAGCCATCCAAACCGAAATAATAATGCCAATGAGAAAAAAGATCTGCAGCACAATGAGAGATTTCAAACCGCCCCTTAGGGACATTTGTATCAGCTTGGCCAAGGGATACCCATGCCTTCTTCCCACCCAGATAAAGAAGAACAACCCAATTATAAGGGCATAGCCTGCAAATAGACCCTTTAATGAGCTTACTAGCAAAAGGAGAAATAATAGTAAAAATCCCACTAGAATATCCATAGAATACCCCTCCCCATGTTTTAATTCTATTATACAAAAAAGAGTGGATGGATGTCTTGTACCAAATAGGGGACTGGTTCAAGGCCGTAAAATTTTTTAATTTACATTATTTGAAAGTTCATATAAAATATTCTTATCAAAGGAGGGGTGGAGCATGAAACCCTATATGGAAGAGCATGAGGTAAATCTGCTTGGGGAGTTTAAGGATGGCAAGTTAGAAAGGGAATTCATGGATCTAGAATACCAGTCTGCCCTTCGCTTTTTAAGACCCATTGCCCTCATCCTT
>FZPS01000034.1_pt91 | contig 15091 bp, 12 predicted proteins | sample 1817821 | NCBI WGS metagenome assembly FZPS01 (sample SAMEA104158645, study PRJEB21678) | metagenome | place: Germany | collected 2015-04-21 | reverse complement strand
AAAGATTTGCATCGATTCCATGATCTCGTATTTGTTTAAGAATGCTAATCATTAATAATATGTTTTTTGATCTTGTTTTTCTTCCAAAATAAATAAGTTTTATGGGTGGTATTATTTTTGAAGATAGATCTTTTTTTACATATTTATTCATTATATAATTAGGGTAATAGGTTCTTTTTAAGTTCCATTGATTTTCAATAAAATCAATATATTCTAGGCCTTGACACAATACTATATCGGATTGAATTAAAAGACTTTTTAATAAATATCGGTATAACTTAGATCCAGTTTTATAGCTGATAATCATAGAACCATTACGCAATTCATAAATAACTTGATGTTTAAGCATTTTTGCAAACTTCATCATAAACCATTCAATAAAAACTACATTTCTATAAAATCCTACAATATGAACTGGTGCTCTGGGTTTTAGAATTAATAATTTTATAAGTTGAAAAAACACAAAAAACATATTTATAGCATACGAAAGTTTTCCTTTACTCGTTGCTGGTTTTTCGATCACACTAATGTTTAGTTTAGCTTTTTTATATATATTCAATGTCTTTAAACAACCAACCTCAGCACCACCAATTTTATTATGAGGTATACTGTTTCCCAAAGGAGCGTAAAATATTAGTTGATTACTTGTCTGTGTCATTATTTTTTCGTAAAAATGTGGTTTTTAAGATATATTTAAAAACAATAAAAGCAGATTTAATGTATCTTTTAAATCGAAATGGTTCTAAAATACCACGCCATAACCATTCGAGTCCAAGTATTCTAAATAGCGTAGGAGCTCTAGGAATCGTTTTTCCTAAAAAATCAATAGTTCCGCCTAAACCCGCTACAATTTTTACACCACTTTCTTCTAGAAAGGTTTTGTTTTTTTCTATCCATAATTCCTGTTTAGGAGCACCTAAACAAACAGCTAGAACATCTGGACGATTTTTTTTAATAAAAAGAGCCAGGTCTTCATATTCTTCTATGGCTATTGGAGTTGGAAATATTGGTGAAAATGCGTTAAACACTAGCGAAGGATATTTTGATTGAACAATTTGTGTTGCCTTTTCTACACTACTAGGTTTCCCTCCAATAATAGCTAGTGATTTTTTTGTTTTTGTACAGGTATCTAGTAAATCATATATTAAATCAGAGCCACATATTCTATGTACTATTTTAAAGTGTTTAAAGAAAAGGAGAATAGAAATAGTGATTCCATCAACTGTGACCCAACTTCCTTTTCTTATAATTTGTGCATATTTTAAATCATTGATTGCAAGGCTAAGTATTTCTAAATTAAGAGTGTAAAGAGTCGTTATAGATGTATCTTCAGATAGAAGTTTCGTTTGAATTTTCTTTTTCCAAAGAAAAGTAGGAAGATAAAATACTTTTACACCAAAAATAGAACTAGTTGATTTTTTTCCCACTTTAGTTCTCCATTACCATTTCTTGCGTTAATTTCTGATGATTCAGGGTGAGACCTTCCCATACAATGCTGTTTTGGAGGCTGCAGTTGTGGACTGTGCTGTGGTCACCTATAGAGACATTGGGGCCTATGGTGCTGTTCGAGATTTGAACACCTTTGCCGATGTAGCAGGGGGGGATGATTTGGGTGTTGGGGAACTGGTGTTCTTTGGAATTGTCGGTTTCTTGCAGTAGCACGCTGTTGGTGTCTAGTAGGGTTTCTTTGAGGCCACAGTCTAGCCACTGGTCTATGCTTTGTGTTTTGAATTTTAGCCCGCTTTGAATCATATGTTGAAGGGCATCGGTGAGCTGGTATTCTCCATTGGTTTGGATATTGTTTTCTAGAATGTGTGCAATAGATTTTTTGAATGGAGCAATATCGTGGATATAATAAATACCAATAAGGGCTTCGTCAGAGACAAAGTCTTTAGGTTTTTCGACCAGTTTAGTGATATTGCCGTTTTCATCTTTGACGGCGACTCCAAAGCGTTCGGGGTCTTGGACTTTTAAAGTCATCAAAATGTTTTCTTTAGCTTTTTTGAGAGTGCTTAAATTGGCTTTGAAAAGGGTGTCTCCCAAAATGATAAGCAAGGGCTCTGTGTCGGGGAGCTGCTCTAAGCAAAGGGAGATGGCGTGTGCCAGGCCTTTGGGGTTTGCTTGCTCAATAAATCGGATGTTTGGAGTGTTTTTTTGCTCAAAATGGCTTTGGATTTGATCTCCTAAATAGCCCGTAATGTAAAATTGCTCGGTAATAGGTAAATCTTGAAGACTCTCGCTAATCCAGTCTAAAATAGGCTTTCCAGCCACAGGCAAAAGGGCTTTGGGACGCATCAAAGTGTATGGTTGCAATCTTGTTCCTTTACCAGCGACAGGCACTATTAACTTCATGTATAAAATAACTCCGTATGTAAAATATATTTTTAAGGATTTAAACTGTAATAAATTATTTATTTTCACTAAAATAGTAAAAGATTTTGATAATATGTGTCAAAACTTAAAAAAAAATGCTGATTGTGATAAATGTACTTTTTTCGACTTATTTTTACTCAGCAAACCTATAATATCCTGTTTTTTATAGAAGTTTCAGAAACGCCTGGCTTTTTTCTTTCTTGTCATTTCACAGGCTCATTCCGCCGTCTATGTGCCATTCCATACTAGAGGGATAGGTGAAGTCGAGACTTTGAAGTCGGAAGTGGTAGTTTTTAGAGATGAACATCTTTTTCTGGCACGCGTTCCGTATAGATTACCGCGTAATGACGGAAAGAATACTTCGCTGTGATGCAGGGATGTGGGTTAGAGATGTTTCTTGAAATGTGCTACACTGAGCCTGTCCAAGTGCGTGCCAGAAAGGTGGATGTTTGCTCAAAAAAGTAGTTCATCTACGAAAACTTACAACTTTTAATATCCCGCTTCCTACTTTTCTATCGTATGGATTGCCACGGACACGCATCTCGGCATTGTATCGTTTTGTTTTTTTGTTTGACTTTGTGTTGCCATGTTTTTGAAATAATGCTATCTTCGCATTTTAAATGCCCCCATAGCTCAGCTGGATAGAGCGCGCCCCTCCTAAGGGCGAAACCTGCGTTCGAATCGCGGTGGGGGTATTTTTTATTGGTGAATTTTGGATTCTCGGATCCATTCTAGCACCGATTCTTCGGCAAGTTGGGCTTGTCGTTCTTTTTTCTCTTTCTTTTTGAATCCTTCTAAGTTGGGGACTAAGCCAAAGTTAAAATTCATGGGTTGAAAGTCGGGGTTGGGGGCTACCAGGTGATCGACCAATGAGCGTATGCAAGAGGGGTGGGGGAGCAGGTTGTTTTTGCCGTGTTTGAGCATATTGGCCATATTCCAAGCGGCGTACCAGCCGGTGGCTATGGCTTCGGTGTAACCTTCGGCTCCGGTGATTTGTCCTGCAAACCATAGGGGAGGGAGTTTGCTTTGAGTTTGTATGTCTCTTTTGAGCTGTAGTGAAGGGTCCAAAAGTTTGGGGCTTTCGATAAAGGTGTTGCGGTGCATGCAGCCTAGTCGTACAAATTGAGCGTTTTTAAGGGCAGGTATCATGGAGAATACTTCTTTTTGAGTGCCCCATTTGAGTCTAGTTTGAAACCCAACCATATTAAAGAGTGTTTTTTGAGCGTTTTCGGCTCTGAGTTGTACTACCGCGTGCCAGCGTTTGCCCTCTGGGTCATAAAGCCCTACAGGTCGCATGGGGCCATATCGAAGTGTTTCTCTGCCACGCCTGGCCATTTCTTCGATAGGCAAACAGCCTTCAAAAAGTTCATTTTTTTCAAAGGGTTTGGGTTCTACTGAGTCTGCTTCGACTAGTTTGTCTATGATTTTTTCGTATGTGTCTTTATCTAGCGGACAGTTAATAAAATCAGCGGTTTCACCTCTTTCCCAACGGTTTTTGTAATAAGCGTGGTTAAAATCGATGCTGTCTGCTTCGACGACAGGAGCAATGGCATCAAAGAAGTGTAGCTTTTCTGAGCCTAAACTTTTGAATATACTTTGGCTTAGGGCTTCGCTAGCTAGAGGGCCTGCTGCTACCAGTGTGGGGATGTTTTCTGAAAAATCTACAACTTCTTCGCGGTGCAGTGTAATGTTCTGGGTGCTAGTGATTTTCTTTTCGACCAAGTCACTAAATAAATCTCTATCGACAGTGAGGGATTCTCCGGCGGGGACTCGGGCTTTTTGAGCTATGGAGAGTAAAAAAGAACCTAAGAGTTCCAGTTCGTTTTTGAGTAGGCCGTGAGCGGTGGTTTTGCCTAGGCCTTTGAAGCTATTAGAACACACAAGCTGTGCTATCTTGTCTCCAGTGTGTGCCACCGTGCTTTGGTGGGGACGCATCTCGTAGAGTTGCACCGAAAAGCCTTGATTGGCAAGCTGAAGGGCGGCCTCAGAGCCAGCCAAGCCTGCACCTATGATTTTAACTTTTTGTAGCATAAAGAACCTGTGAGGAGTTCAAAGTTTAGTTGAGTCGTGCTTGTCTATAGATAAGGGTGTTGCCTTTCCAAGTTTGAGTGATGGACTTTTGCACTATTTCTGGAAGTTTACCAAGCTCTTCGGGATTGATAAACTCGTCGATGATAGATTCGCCTTGTCTGGAGCTTATCATGCCGTAGTGAAGGGCTTCGAGAAAGAGTCCATGAGATTTTGGGGATATAAAAAAACTTTCGAACTCGTGGAGTATCCTAGGGGCTATTTCTAAGGGGTTGTGAAGTTCTATGTTTTCCATGATCCACAGGTGTATTGCCAATAAATGATTAGAATGCGGTGCGATTTGTTTTAGTTTTTTTTTGAGCTCGTTCCAATCTTTGGTGTTTGCCCCCTTTTTTTTGTGGGCGTTTTTTAAAAATTGAAGCACCGTATTGTATAGTTGTTGGTCGGTAGATAGTTTTTCCATAGTTTAATGCCTAAAATGCCTCATCCCTGTGAACACCATGGCTATATTTTGTTGGTCACAAGCTTGGATCACTTCGGGGTCTTTGACAGAGCCACCGGGTTGTACTATGTATCGAACCCCTGCTTGTGCACAAGCGTCTATATTGTCTGGGAATGGAAAAAACGCATCGGAGCCCATGACGACTTCTGAAAAGATCTTTTTTTCTAGAGATTCTAGAGTTTCACCTTGGGGTAGGGGCATCCTAGCGACATTGTCTCGCACTCGAGGCTGGCAAAGCCTTAGGTTAGAATCGATACGATTGGGTTGTCCTGGGCCAAGCCCCAAGATTTGAAAGTATCCGGGTTCGTATTCGTATCCCATGACAATGGCATTGGATTTGGTGTGTTTGGTGACTATCCATGTGAAACGAGCGAGAGCTTCTTTGTTAGGAGGGAATTGGGCTTGAGTCACACATTCAAATTTTTCCCAGGTGCTAGCATCGCGATCTTGGACTAAAAGCCCGCCAATGACATGCTTATAGACTTTTCGCGGCATAGGCGCTTCTAATTTCCCTACCTCTAATAAGCGAATATCTTTAGATTTGTTTTGTAAAAACTCAAGGGCATCGGGGTCAAAAGAAGGGGCTATTAAGATTTCTACAAAACGGCCTTTTAAAAATTGAGCTGCTTCTAAATCGACATTTTGAGTGACGGCGATCACAGAGCCAAAAGCAGAAACAGGGTCACCTTCCCACGCGGCTTCAAAGGCGTCTTTTAAGGTTTTACCGGTAGCTAAGCCACATGGATTCATGTGTTTTACAATAACGACGGCGGTGTCTTGGTGAAATTCTTTGGCCATTTCTAGGGCGGCATCGCCATCGACAATGTTGTTGAATGAGAGTGCTTTGCCGTGGAGTTGTTTGGCAGAGCCTAAGTTGGCTTCGTCACAGTGAGCTTCTTTGTAAAATGTGGCGTTTTGGTGGGCGTTTTCGCCGTAACGCAAAGGGCTGGGGTCCACAAATTCTAAATTTAATTTAGGAGACATATATTCCTCAAAATTAAAAAGCCTAAAAGGCTTGGTTTTTGTGCATTGGTGTATTTAATACAATGCTATGGTTTACAGATTCAAAAAGGTGTGAATTTGAGTCTTAATATAGTAATTTTAAGGTGCTTTTTGCTGTAAAACTTGTATTTGTTCGTGAGCCCAGCTTTCAAAAGAGTCATTTTCAATCTTTTCTCGAGCTTGTTCCATAAGTTTCAAATAAAAATGCAAATTGTGGATACTCGACAAAGACAAGGCTAAAATCTCTTTGGCATTGAATAAGTGCCTTAAATAAGCCTTACTAAAATGGCGGCAAGTATAACAATCACAATGAGGGTCAATGGCTTCCTCGATCATTTGAGCATATCGGGCTGCCTTGTAGTGAAGCACCCCTTGACTTGTAAAAAGCATCCCGTTCCTTGCATTTCTAGTAGGCATCACGCAATCAAACATATCAACGCCTTTTAAAATCAACTCTAACAAATTCCAAGGAGTCCCAACGCCCATCACATAACGAGCACGATCTTTGGGCAAAAAATCGGTACTATAATCTGCAATTTCATACATAATATCAGTAGGCTCTCCCACCGAAAGCCCACCCAAAGCATAAGCATCGGGATTCAAATCGATCAATTGCTCAATAGCCTCTTTTCTAAGATCTCGGTGCATGCCACCTTGTGCAATCCCAAAAAAATACTGGGGATAACCATGCAGGGGAGGGTGCTCCCTCAAATAATCCATAGCCTCTTGGGTCCATCGCTTAGTAAATTTCAAAGAATGTTTAGCCTCTTGAACAGTACTAGGATAAGGCGTACACTCATCAAAAGCCATAATAATATCGGCTCCAATCTCTCGTTGAGCTTGCATCACACTTTGCGGACTAAAAAAATGCTTAGAACCATCGATATGACTCCTAAACTCGACCCCATTTTCTCTAATTTTACGAAGCTCCTTGAGACTCCACACCTGAAAACCCCCACTATCCGTCAAAACAGGCCTATCCCAAGCCATAAAGCGGTGAATCCCGCCAGCATTTGCAATCAAAGGAGTACCGGGACGCAAATACAAATGATAAGTGTTCGCCAAAATAATCTTAGCGTCTATCTCTTTAAGGTCTCGAGGGCTCAGCCCCTTCACGCTTGCCGCAGTACCCACAGGCATAAAAATAGGAGTCGAAATCTCGCCGTGTGCCGTAGTCAATCGCCCGAGCCTTGCCTTTGACGACGCAGAAGTTTTTAACAATTCAAAAGGATTCATAAACGCAATTTAGCTTAAATCGTAGGATTTGGGTAGTTAGAAGCGCCTTTAGCACTATAAAAATCAGAATACCAAAACTTTAGCCCAATCAAAAATACCCACAAATCTGGCATACATTTCGCACAGCTTCCTTAACCCGAATCCCCCCCAAAAAAGCAGCCGTTCATCTCTAAATAGTCTCCTCCTCGCCATTTCGAGGGAATCCCTGCGAAAATTGAGCCAGAAAACAGGGATGCGAGTTTGAAATGTGGGTGAAGCTGTGCAAAACGCGGTTTTTTTTTAATATGAGAGAATATTGTGCGAAAATCGTGCCAGATTAGTGGGAAGTGGTTAGTGTTAGAGATTTTATGCAATTTCGGGATGGCGACAAAGATACTGTGCGAAAATTGCTACACTGAGCCAGTCAAAGTGCGTGTCAAAGATGTATGGAATCACGGAGTTTATGCGAAATTTGTGCTATAAAAGTGGGATGAGGCTGTGCGAATCACTTTGACTGGACTGTGCTGCGAAAATCGTGCCAAAGATGAGGTGAAAACTTCTTTTTTTTTAGGAATGCTAAGTCTTTATCGTCATTGCGAGGGAATCCCTGCGAAAATTGAGCCAGAAAACAGGGATGCGTGCTTGAAATGTGGGTGAAACTGTGCGAATCACTTTGAGTGGACTGTGCTGCGAAACTCGTGCCAAAGATGAGGTGAAAACTTCTTTTTTTAGGAATGCTAAGTCTTTATCGTCATTGCGAGGGAATCCCTGCGAAAATCGTGCCAGAAAACAGGGATGCGTGCTTGAAATGTGGGTGAAACTGTGCGAATCACTTTGACTGGACTGTGCTGCGAAAATCGTGCCAAAGATGTAGGGAATCACGGAGTTTATGCGAAATTTGTGCTAGAATTTGGTGTTTATCTCTAAACACTAAGAAGTTCCTATTGAAAAACAGCCAGGCGTGTGTGAGACTTCATTTTTAAAAGCTATGAAATTTCCTAGTGTATTGAATTTAGAGTTTTAACTTGGATTTGTCGCTTGAGTTCAAGAAATAAAAAAAACCGAAATTCAAAGAAAATCGGTTTTCAATAGATGATGCAGGGATTGAACCTGCGACCCGCTGATTAAGAGTCAGCTGCTCTACCAACTGAGCTAATCATCCATAATAGGACTTTTAAACGATAAAGACAAAATTAAAACATCTTAGGGAATTTTTCAAGCTGTTTTTTAATTATTTTAAAATAGCTTAGTCCTTTGTATATACTTTATGACCAATATTGAACTTTTAGAATATTATTTATCCCATTTGGCGATAGAACGCAATTTGTCGTCGGCAACTATCCAGAGTTATCAAGAGGATTTGCGACATTTTATTGCTTGGCTAGATCAAAAAGATACAGCGTTAAAAGATTTAGAGCTTTCTGATTTAGATGTGTTTTTAAATAGTTTGTCTGCCGAACGAGACTATAGCCCGACTTCGATTGCTAGGCATTTTTCGAGTTTAAAGGGTTTTTTAAGGTATATGCAACAAGAGTCTTATTATCCTCATTCTACTGAATCCATTTTGGCGGTGCCCAAAATTGCCTCTTATTTGCCCGATTATTTGTCGGTAGAAGAGGTGGATAGTGTCTTTGAAGAAATTCAAAGCCACTCCAAAAGTCCAATACGAGACACAGCTTTATTAGAGTTGCTCTATAGTGCAGGGCTTCGAATTTCAGAGGCTTTGCAACTAAGGTTAGAAGATCTGGATTTAGACAATGAATGGATAACGCCCATTGGAAAAGGCAACAAACAAAGGTTAGTCCCTTTGGGAAGTAAAGCAAAAGCTACACTTAAAGTCTGGATCCAAGAAGAACGACCCCTACTCCAGCCAAAACACAACACTGTGATTCTCAACAGGCGAGGGCAAAAACTTTCTCGAATGGGGGCATGGAAAATCCTAAAATCTTTCACCCAGCACCTGACCAAAAATGTTTCTCCACACACTTTTAGACACTCTTTTGCCACGCATTGTATAGAAGCGGGCATGGATTTGCGAGTTTTACAAGAACTTTTAGGGCATGCCGACATTGCAACAACGCAGATTTACACCCATATCGACAGAGAATTCATCCGTGAAGCCCATCGCTTGCACCACCCCAGAGAAAGGGGGATTTGATTGAATAAAAGCCCTAAAATTCAACTAAAATTTTTGATTCAATCTTGTAAGAAATTCTTTGTAAGTCCTTGTAGTTTATGAGCTTGAAGAAAATGCTTAATAAGTTTTTAGAGGGGTTAAGTGATTCTATTCTTTTGGAGTGAGTAGGTTCTTAAAACTTAAAAGCTACATGAAGATTTTTATTTCTGCTGAAGCTTTTCTTTGTGGTTTATCTAAGGCTAAAATTTAGTAAAATTATTTATGAGTAATTCTTTGTAAATCTATGAATTAAAAGGACTTATAAAAAGTATTTGATAGTAAAACTGAAAGATTATTAGAAGATGCAATCTAAAAATCACCATTCTATTTCGCCTTCTTGCACTATTAAAACTAAAGAAAAATTCTTTGTTTGTTCATTTTATCAAAATCTGTGAAAATCATAGGATGCGTGCTTGAAAAGCGAAATGTAGCTGTGTGCAAAAAGCGTTCCAAGAATGTACCGTCATTGCGAGGGAATCCCTGCGAAAATTGTGCCAAAGATGCAGGGTGTCACGGAGTTTATGCGAAATTTGTGCCAGAAAACGCAGTTTATCTTTAAGTACTAACCACGAACCGCCCAAGTCTTCATTATGCGGTTATCCATGCGAAATGTGTGCCAGAAAACGCTGTTCATCTCCAAATTAGCTCTGAATCTTTAAATACTTCCCACTTCCCACTTCCAACTTCCTACTTTAAAAGCCAGGCGTGTGTGAGACTTCCTTAAAAGAGCTTGTGTTTTTGAGGGTCTTTTAATTTTGACCTTTTATTTGCTTTATTTTTTCTATATTTAATGTTGATTTAGACGATTCTAATTAAAGGATTTACGATGGCAAAAAAAGTGCAAGATGCTTTGAAAGATTTGGTTTCTTTGTGTAAAAGACGAGGTTTTATTTTTCCTGGTTCAGAAATCTACGATGGTTTAGCGAATACTTGGGATTATGGTCCATACGGTTGCGAGCTTAAAAGGAATATTAAAGACCTTTGGTGGAAAAAGTTTGTGACAAGTCGTTCTGATGTGTTGGGTTTGGATAGTTCTATTTTGTTGAATCCAAAGGTATGGCAAGCTTCTGGTCATGTGGGTAATTTTTCGGATCCTTTGGTGGATTGTAAGTCTTGTAGAGAACGCTTTAGAGCCGATCACCTTTTAGAGGAAAAGCTAGGCGAAGGCTGCACTATGGGCAAAAATTTCAAAGAAATTGCAGAAATGATTGTCGAGAATGAGATTGAGTGTCCAAAGTGTAAGGCCAAGGATTTTACAGAGCCCAGAGCTTTTAACTTGATGTTCAAGACCGAGATGGGGGCTGTAGAGGGTGCTGGTAATATGGTGTACCTAAGACCAGAGACTGCTCAAGGGATTTTTATTAATTTCAAAAATATTATGGACAATGTGCGTCCTAAAATTCCTTTTGGTGTGGGCCAAATTGGAAAGTCTTTTAGAAACGAAATCACTCCGGGTAACTTTATTTTTAGAACTAGAGAATTTGAGCAAATGGAATTGGAGTTTTTCTGCGAACCAGGGACCGAAGCCGAATGGTATAAATACTGGAAACAGTTTTGTATGGACTGGTTGGTCGATGATTTAGGTGTTACTAAAGAAAAGTTACGCCTTAGAGAACATACTGCCGAAGAGTTGTCTCACTATTCCAACGGGACTTCTGATATTGAATATGCTTTTCCTTTTGGTTGGGGAGAGCTGTGGGGGATAGCAAGCCGTACAGATTATGATTTGACTCAACACCAAAATGAATCTAAAGTGAAACAAGAGTATTTCGATGCTGCACAAAATAAACGATATATTCCTTATGTAGTAGAGCCTTCTTTGGGCGTGGATCGTTTGTTGTTGGTCTTGCTTGCCGATGCTTATGAGGTAGAAACTTTAAAAAGTGAAGACCCTTCTAAACCCGATGATACCCGCGTGGTGCTTCGTTTCCACCCTGCTGTGGCTCCAGTCAAGGCGGCTATCCTTCCATTAGTCAAAAAAGGGAAGGTCAAAGAAGAAGCCCAAAATATTTACAAAAAACTTTTGAATCATTTTTATGTAGAATACGATGAGACTCAATCTATTGGTAAAAGATACCGTCGTCAAGATGAATTGGGTACTCCTTACTGTATTACTGTAGATTTTGATACTATTGGCGAAGGAGACGATGTGAATCCTGAGTTAAAAGGTACGGTAACCGTTCGTGAAAGAGATTCTATGAAACAAGAACGAGTGGCTATCGAAGATCTTGAGTTATGGTTGTTTAAAAATATTGCTAGATCATAGGAGGCATTATGCGTATCCGTATCACATTCATTGTTCTATTGAGTAGTTTTTTGCTTTTTTGGGCATGTGGAGATGACACAAAGTCCCCAAAAGATCAAAATCAAAATATTGTTGTGACCGAGCCTGCTTGGCATTACAAAGACTATTTAATTTATGCCGACGGGCGAGTGACCGATTTAGACCACCAATGGATTGGAAACTATTCGTTTGAAGAGCAAGTGATTCGAGATTTAGATGGAAATATTATACTAGAAGCTGTGGATTTATCTACTGCTCCTATTATAGAGCCTACACTCCCTTCTGATTCTACTCATATCGAAGTTCCAACAGATTCTACTCCTACAAATCCATTAGATTCTGTATTTCCAGTGCTACCTCCAGTAGATCCAAGTAGTAGTTCAAGTATTCCTTGGAGTTCTTCAGAAGTTTTTCCTGTAGATTCAAACACCCATTTGAGTTCATCTAGTGATTTTGAGCCCGAAATCCAAAGTTCATCTTCGAGCGAAGAGATCATACCAGATCCTACTAAACCTTTAGAGTCTTATCCAGTTGCTTCTTACCCTGATATTAGTTCTAATCCAAATAAAGGCTGGAACACTCGATATTGGGATGCTTGTAAACCACACTGCTCTTGGATTGGAAATGGAGATCAAGGCCGAGCAGATACCACCTCCGAAGAATCTTACCAAGCGACGATGACTACTGTTAGAAATTGTAATATCAATGATGTTGAAATCCCCACTTTTACATTGAGCAAGGCAGTCCAACAATATTGGATTGGTTGGGAGGGAGTACCTAGTGCTTGTGAAATTGGAAAAAAGGGTGCATTCACTTGCACTGATATGGTTCCCGTGGCTGTGAATGATACTTTGGCATATGCTTTTGGGGCTGGACCAGCAGGGACTGTGTGTGGTAAATGTTACCATATGCAATATGATGGTTCTTTTAAAGATGTAGGCCCTAGCAATGCTCCCAAAGCCACGCACAAAGCTTTAAAAGGAAAGCATTTGATTTTAATGTCCTCTAATATCGGCCACGATGTCAAAGATGGGCAGTTCGATGTGATGGTTCCTGGGGGTGGGGTAGGAATTTTTGATGCTCTCTCCATCATGGTTTCTCGAAGTGATATCGATTGGGGGGAACAATATGGTGGTTTTTTAACTGCTTGCCAAAATTCTTTGGGTTATGATGCCAGTTTGTCTTCTTTTCAAACTTGTATTCGAAATAAATGCACCGATGCTTTTACTGGTTTTGATAATTTACTCAATGGTTGTATGTGGTTTGCCGATTGGTACATGGCTGCAGATAACCCCACCTACAATTGGGAAGAAGTGGAGTGCCCTCAGTATTTGTTAGACAAATACCTCACCACCATCAATCTCACTCGCCACAATGACTTTAAATACCAAGATGATTGGTCCACTTATAAAGGCGGAGAGCTAGAAACTCAAGTCTGTAATGAGACTGGATGCCCTTAAAATTTCAATTAAATAGCACAAAATAGTGCTATTTTTTTTTATTTATGTAGTTTTAAACTATGAATAAATCGATTATAAGTATAGCTTCTAAAAAGCCTCAAATAGGTGAGCGAGTGTTCATTGCAGATGGTGCTCGTTTGATTGGTGATGTTAAAATAGGAGATGATTCTTCTGTTTTTTTTAATTCTGTTTTAAGGGCAGACATTGCTTCGATATCGATTGGAAAACAAACTAATATTCAAGACAATGTGTCGGTGCATTTATCTCATGACTTAGGGGTTAGTGTGGGTGACAATGTGACTGTGGGGCACAATGCTATTTTGCACGCTTGCACTATTGAAGATTTTTGTCTGATTGGCATGGGTTCTATCATCATGGATGGAGCGCATATTCGAAAAAACTCTATTGTGGCGGCGGGGGCATTGGTCCCTGCGGGAAAAGAATACCCCGAAGCTTCACTGATTGTGGGTGTCCCTGCTAGAGTACTTCGATCTTTGACTGTCGAAGAGATGCAAATCACAGCTCGTAATAACTATGCTTATGTGGATTTAAAAAACAAATATATTGAAGGGTTTGAATAATGTATCATTTTTTTTTCTTGATCAATCCAATTAGCGGGGGTGGACAAGGAAAATTCATATACGATTTTATACCAGAGATTATGAGTTCCATGCATTTTAAAGAAAATGAATGGCACGCTGAGTTTACTCAGGTAGAAGATTTAGACAATCAAATTCAAAAGGCTTTAGATTCTACTGAAACTTTGATTGCAGTGGGTGGAGATGGTACCATTTCGCATATTTTTTCAAAATTTTTAGAAGCTAATTCGTCTCCTAAGCTTAAAATAGGGCTCGTGCCCTTGGGTACAGGCAATGATTTAGCCCGAGTCTTAAATTTATACAAGAACTTTTTAAATAAAGGTTTGTTGTTTTTATTTAGAAATTTGGTTTCTGCAAATACAAGCCCTTTGGATATTTGGAAAGTCAATGGTCAATACGCTTTGGTGAACTATTTTTCGAGTGGAATTGATGCAAGGATTGCTCATGATTTTAATAAAGCAAGAAAATTAGGACTCATCAATTCGACTTCTATTGTGGCCAATAAAATGCATTATGTAAAAAGATTTATTAAAGACAGACACTATTTTTTAAAAGAAGGCAAGGTGACTATCACCAATCCATGCACTCAATTGAAAAAATCTTACCCTCTAAAAGGTTATAGGACTATTATCATTGGAAATATCCCTAGTTTTGCAAGTGGCTCTAATCCGTTTTATAAATCCAATAAATCAGACAAAGTTTTAGAAGTGGTGATGGTTCCCAATTTATTTTCTTTTGTAGGGGCTATTTTATTAGGCAACATTCCATTTTTGGGCGTTTTATACAAAAAATATTTTTTAAAGAGTATCAAAGCCAGTGCTATTGAATTGGAACTCGAACCCAGTGAGTTTCATCAGTTAGATGGCGAAGATATGAGTCAAAAATTAGGTGAAAAAATCATTATTGAATATGGAAGTCAAGCACAAATCCTTAGTCTCTAAGATAAATCCTATCCACCTCTCTGAAATAGAAGCTTTTTTTTTGTTAGAAGCCAAAAAACAAGAGAAGGACCTTTATGTCGATGGTTTTTCGGCCATAGCACATGCCAATGCAAGTGCTATTTCATTTTGGACCGAGTCCAAATTGCCCAAACAATACCATCACATAGATTTTGGCCTTTTATTGGTTCCCCTAGATTTTATACCCTCCTCTCATAAAATCAGGGCCTGGATCCATTGTGAAAACCCTTATCATGCAATGGTGCAGTTTTTAGAACATTTTTACATAGCTAAAAGAAAATACGCAGCCCCTAAAATTGCATCCACAGCAAAAATACACCCCACCGCAGTGGTAGAAGGAGAAGTCAAAGGCCATGCTACTATTGGGCCTCATTGCTTTGTAGCTCCAGGTTCTGTGATAGGGGAGCGATGCGTCTTGGAAGCGAACAACACGGTTTATTCAGATGTAGAAATTGGTGAGAACACGGTTTTGCAAGCAGGGGCTGTACTAGGG
>FZPS01000027.1_pt252 | contig 15102 bp, 12 predicted proteins | sample 1817821 | NCBI WGS metagenome assembly FZPS01 (sample SAMEA104158645, study PRJEB21678) | metagenome | place: Germany | collected 2015-04-21 | reverse complement strand
AGAACTGAAATCAAAGATAAAAGGCGAGATTGTTAATATATATGCGGAAGAAAATATGCCGATTACGCCAGGAATTGAAATTATGGACATTGTTGATTTCGATAACCTTGAGGTTGTTTTTAAGGTTGATGAATATGATGTCGCACATCTTGAAGTCGGGAAAACAGCAACGGTAAGAATCGGAGCGATAGACAAAGAGTTTGCAGGCATAATAAACAACATATCAAAAGAAGGACAAATAATGAACGGAGTTACATTTTTCACCGCCGCTATAGAAATAGAGAAGGAAGACGGCATAAGAACGGGCATGTCCGCCGAGGTAATGCTTTTAAGCGATAATGTGCGCGGAGCCGTTCTATTACCAATGAATGTAATTCAGTTTGATGAACGGAATAATCCTTATGTTTTAAAGCTGGATGAAAAAAAATCGGTGGTTAAGGCAGAGATTATTACAGGGATTACCGATGGGACAGCGGTAGAAATAAAAAGCGGTGTTTTTCCGGGAGAAAGTGTTTTTTATAAAAGGAATATCGCGATCGAAGATATTCTTTTCCCGGAGGGAGGAAAGAATGCCAGGACATACATCGGAGGCGGGAATTGATGCAGACTGTTCTTTCAATGCGTAATATCTGTAAAAGCTATTATATCGGCACTGGGGAATTAAAGGTCCTGAAAAATGTAAATCTTAGTATAGAAAAAGGTGATTTTTTATCGATACTTGGTCCTTCGGGATCCGGGAAATCCACACTTATGAATATTATCGGCTGTCTTGATACTCCGACATCAGGCGAATACATACTATCCGGCAGGAATATTTTAAATATGGATGAATTTGAACTGGCTTTAGTCAGAAACAGAGAGATCGGGTTTATTTTCCAAAATTTTTGTATCCTGCCGCGGCTCACGGCGCTTCAAAATGTCGAACTTCCTTTAATTTATTCGGGTATGCCTTTTTCGGAACGGAAGATAAAGGCTATGGAGATTCTTGAACGGGTTGGGCTTTCGGATAAAATGCACAATCTGCCAAACCAGCTCTCAGGGGGGCAGCAGCAGCGTGTTGCTATAGCAAGGGCAATGATAACAAACCCCTCAGTTCTTCTCGCCGATGAGCCGACAGGCGCCCTGGATCAGAAAACGGGAGATCAGATAGTATCACTCTTTGAACAATTAAATCGTGACGGCATAACAATAGTGATGATAACACACGATTGCAATATAGCGGTCCGTGCAAGAAGGATCATCCATATACTTGACGGAATAGTATCTGAACAGGAGCTGAAACCATTTGTTTCTTGAAAGCATCAGGATGTCATGGATGAACATAATGAAAAACAAACTGCGTTCTTTTTTAACAATGCTGGGCATTGTAATCGGAGTTGCTTCAATAATCGCATTAATTACCCTCGTTCGCGGTGCCACGGACAATATTAGCGCGGAGGTTACTAAACTTGGGGGTAACAAGATATTTATAAACATTATCGGTACTCCTCTTAAGCGCGGCTTATCTCGTGATGATGTGGAGACAATAAAAACAGTTAAAAACGTTGGAGGAATATCACCAACGATATCCGTCAAAACTGCGATTGTATATAAGGGCAGTGTTATTGAAAATGTATCGATACAGGGGAAAAATGAAGTATACTTCAAGGCCGATCCCGATATTATCCGCAGCGGGAGAGCAATAAATATACTTGATTTAAAAAATGAAAGCCGCGTCGCAATTATCGGCAGCAATTTTGTTTATGATTTGTTTTTTGGGATAAATCCAATAGGGGAAAAAATACTGATAAACGGGATCACATATACAATAATAGGAACTCTTGAAGCTACAAGGGGATTTAGTATGGGCTCCACAAACGAAGTTATAATTATCCCATATACAACCGCGCTTCAAAGCCTTGGTATAAAGGACATATCCAGTCTCGATGTGTATCTTGAGGATACTAATCTTGCCGATGAAACCGTTGTTAAGATCAAGGGGGTTTTAAACCGTGCATTCAACTACAAGGAGGACTCGTATACGATTTTTAACATGGGCGATATCATCGAGTCGTTTCAATCGATAATGTCAATGATGTCTTTGCTGCTTGCCGGTATTGCCGCTATTTCTCTCATTGTTGGCGGAATAGGGATTATGAACATGATGCTTGTTTCAATAACCGAGCGCACCACTGAAATTGGATTACGTAAAGCATTGGGAGCGAATCCCTATACGATATGTCTTCAGTTTTTAATAGAATCAATTTTTCTTTCCTTAATTGGCGGTTTTTTGGGTCTTTTTCTCGGAGCGCTGCTTGCCTATGTGCTTGCAGCCTTTATCGGCATTGAAATTTCAATATTATTTTCAACAAATGTGCTCGCAATGGGATTCTCAGCCGCGGTAGGCATTATATTTGGATATATGCCCGCAAAAAAGGCTAGCCGGCTAAACCCAATTGATGCGTTAAGAAGCCTTTAGCAATCATTCCTGCGCTTGTTTCAGTGCGTTTCCCCCATTAATCCTTTCAATGCAAATTCAGTCAGATATTCAATCACTTCTGGAAAATAATTCAGTCCCACTTCATCCTTATGGCTATCTATATTAATCAGGGCATTAAAAATTGCCATAATCATTTCCGCCTCAATATCTTTCCGGATTTTTGCCTGAGACTGCAATTCTCTTCAACCTCAATAAAAATGTTGTACATAAAATTTATCTGATCTGTACCGCTCTCTTCATGGTATGCCTTTTCTATACGGCTAAAAACATCCATGTTATACCTTTTATGTAGTTACAAAATATTGTTTTTTTGATAGAATGGTTTTGTTAAATGAAATGTCCGGAAAGGATAATACCTTGGAGAAAAAATCCGTTGTTCCCATACTAAAATGGGTTGGCGGAAAGCGCCAACTGTTTAATGAAATAAAGAAATATATTCCTGAGTATAAAATATATTACGAACCCTTTTTAGGCGGCGGCGCAGTGTTTTTCGGATTACAGCCCGAAAGAGCGGTTATAAATGACATTAATACTTCTCTTATGTGCGTATATCAGGTCATACGCGATCATACCGACGAATTGATAGAAGAGCTGAAACAGCATAAAAACGAAGCTGATTATTTCTATAAAATACGAAACTGGGACAGGGACAAAGAGGCATACGATAGAAAAAGCGATATACAAAAAGCCTCACGGATTATTTATCTGAATAAAACCTGCTATAACGGGTTATTCAGGGTAAACCGGGCAGGCGAGTTTAACACACCTTTCGGGCGCTATAAAAATCCAGGTATCGTAAATGAAAAAGTTCTGCGGGCTATGGCGGATTATCTGAGGCATCCGGGTATAACACTTATGAATACTGATTTTGAAGAAGCTTTAAGGGGGAGCCAAAAAGGGGATTTTGTGTATTTTGATCCGCCGTATGACCCAGTGTCCGACAGTGCAAATTTTACCGGATATGACATGAGAGGGTTTGACAGGGAAGAACAAAAGCGGTTGAAACTACTATGTGATGTACTTAATAAAAAGGGAACAAAATTTCTTCTGTCAAACAGTGCAACGGATTTTATATTTGATTTATACAAAGAATATAAAATTAAGATAATAAAAGCAAAACGTTCGGTAAACTCCAGAGCCGATCGCCGCGGGGAAGTGGACGAGGTCCTGATACGAAATTACTGAGGCAGATCTAAATATTTGACTGAAGGTTTCGTTTTAGTTTAAGTCAAAGGAGAAAAGTGCAGTTATACGGGCAGTCTTAAACAATCGCGGAGCGGTATAGACACCATTTTGCATAGAGGCACTGAGATATTTATAAAATAGGAGGATTCAATTGACCGAATTTTTTCAAAGCGACTTTTTTAAGTGGGCGGTTTTACCTTTTTTAATTGTAATTGCCCGCATGCTGGATGTAACACTTGGAACACTGCGTATTATCTTTGTTTCCAGAGGGAACAGGCGTATAGCGCCTATCCTCGGATTTTTTGAGGTTTTAATCTGGATTGTCGCGATAGGCCAGATCATGCAGAACCTGGACAACCCGCTCACCTATTTTGCCTATGCGTTTGGGTTTGCGATTGGAAATTTTCTTGGTATCGAAGCGGAAGAAAAATTGGCCATCGGTTTTCTTGTGGTTCGTCTTTTTGTAATCAGCAGCGAGGACGATATACGTGCAAAATTAATTGATGCCGGATTTGGGGTAACATCCATTGAAGGCAAGGGTTCTGCCGGAAAAGTAACAATACTGTATTCCGTTATAAAAAGAAGAGATTTGGATAGGTATCTTTCCCTTGTTAATGAGGGAAATCAAAAAATATTTTATTCCGTTGAAACCGCAAGAGCGGCGCATCTTGGGATATATCCGAGCCAGAAGAAAAGGAAGCCTGTGATTAATCCTAATGATATTCTGAGAAAAATAACCGGTGGCGCACGTAAGAGAAAATAAGTCGAATTTTAATAGAAAACAGATTAATGAATAAAATTTTGACAGGATCGTTCTTTACAAATGATAATGATACCGATATGATATATATATACAATATCTTGGCTAATGTTTAATAACATATACAATATATAGTAAACATGGAGGTAAACGTTATGAAACTGTCGGATAATGCCGTAAAAGTACTGGAAAAAAGATATCTTGCTAAAGACGAAAACGGAAATCTGATTGAGACACCTGAGCAAATGTTCAGAAGGGTGGCAAAAAACGTAGCAGCTGCAGATGCTGATCATGTTGATAATAATGAGCTGGCTGAAATTGAGGAAAAGTTTTTCCAATTAATGGCTGAGCTTTATTTTTTGCCGAATTCGCCAACGCTTATGAACGCCGGAAGGCCTTTGGGACAGCTTAGCGCATGCTTTGTACTTCCGATTGAAGACAGCATGGAAGGCATTTTCGACAGTGTAAAAAATGCAGCGTTAATACATAAAAGCGGCGGCGGAACAGGTTTCAGCTTTTCAAGACTCCGTCCGAAAGGTTCCTCGGTAAACTCTACCGGTGGGGTCGCAAGCGGGCCTGTCAGCTTTATGAAGGTTTTTAATGCGGCGACAGAGGCAGTTAAGCAGGGAGGAACAAGGAGAGGCGCCAACATGGGCATTCTAAGGGTTGATCATCCTGATATCCTTGAATTTATTACCTGCAAACAGAATAACGACGATATAACCAATTTTAATATAAGCGTTGGAGTAACCGAAGCATTTATGGAATCCGTAGAGCTTGGTACCGATTATGATCTAATAGACCCGAAAACAAAAATTAAAACAGGCAGTCTGAATGCCCGGGAAGTTTTTGACATGATAGTCGAGATGGCATGGAAAAACGGAGAACCCGGAATAATATTTCTTGATCGATTAAACCGCGACAATGTTACGCCGGAAATTGGCGAAATCGAGAGTACTAACCCGTGCTTCCACCCGGACACACTGATCTCTACCGAGGAAGGACTAATACCTGTTCATGAGTTGTACAGAAAGTATGATGATAAACCATTTAACATTTATGTTGACAAAAGAGTAACAGGCGAAAAAGTAAAATTAAACGGTCGCTTTTATTATAAAAACGGAGTTGAGCTAAAACAGGCAAATGTTTTCCCGACAGGAATTAAAAAAACCTGTACGGTTATATTGAAAAACGGACAAGAAATAAAAGTAACCGCTGATCACAAAATTTTAACAGCCGAAGGATGGAAAGAAGCAGGTACTTTAACCGAACAGGATGTTGTTCTGGTACAGTCTGGTGCTGGTTCCTTTGCTAAAGAGGACGGTATTGGCAAAGACATGGGTTTGTTTTTAGGCTGGATAACCGGAGATGGCTGGTTTACAGCGGCAAAAGATGTGGTGGGGCTTTCCTTCGCCGGTAATGAATATTATATTTGTGAAGCATTGAACCAGATTGCACATCAGAACGGCGGAGGTACGAGAAAGGCCATTAGGAGAAAAAATGGAACATGGAATCTGATGTTTAAGAAAAAGGATTTTATTCAAAAACTTTCTTCCGATGGGTTGTTGCCGGTTAAATCACGGGAAAAGAGAGTGCCTGCGGGAATCTTTACTGCTGCGAAAGAAACTGTTATTGCATATCTAAATGGATTGTTCAGTTCGGACGGGACAGTGAATTATGTAGATGAAGATCACCGGGATATCCGCCTCTCATCTTCGTCGGAAGGGCTTTTAAAGGATGTTCAGCTTTTGCTGCTTCAATTGGGGATATATAGCACAATCTATAAACGGGATAAAGTAAACCAGGCGGTATTTCAATATACAAAAAACAGCGGCGAGCAAAAAATCTATGAAGGAGGAAACTATTCGGAGCTTATTATTACCGGTGATGATATGTATGTATTTTCCGAAACAATAGGGGAATTGATTCATACAGTAAAAAACATGAAATTGAAAGCGGCGGCAAGAACCTCAAGGAAAAAGACGAAATTCATGACTCCGGTATTGGCAGTTGTTGAAGGAGAAGAAACAGAAGTATATGACATTAGTGAACCAGAAACCCATTCATTAATCGCGCAAGGAATGGTAGTCCATAATTGCGGGGAGCAACCTCTGCTTCCATATGAGGCATGTAATCTTGGCTCAATAAATTTAAGCCGTATGATAAAACAGACTGAAAACGGGTACGAGATTGATTATGAAAAGCTGAAAGAAGTAGTTCACACATCAGTCCATTTTCTTGACAATGTAATTGATGTAAACAAGTATCCTCTTCCTGAGATAGAAGAAATGACCCGCGGTACGCGTAAAATAGGTCTTGGGGTTATGGGATGGGCTGATATGCTATTAAAGCTTGGTATTAAATATGATTCGGAAGATGCCGTTCACTTGGCCGAGGAGGTCATGGGCTTCATACAGAAACAGGCACGTGCAAAATCAAAAGAAATCGCAAAGGCTAAAGGTGTATTCCCGTATTACAACAGAAGCGTGTATAAAAGCAAAAAAATCAGGATACGAAACGCCACTACAACAACAATTGCCCCAACGGGTACATTAAGCATAATAGCGAGTGTTTCCAGCGGGATTGAGCCGTTGTTTGCAATTTCATTCATTAAAAATGTTATGGATAATGATGAGCTTGTTGAAACAAACCCGATATTCGAGGCCGTTTCAAAGGAAAGAGGGTTTTATTCGGAAGAATTGATGAAACAAATTGCGAAAAAAGGCGGCCTTCATGATATCGAAGAAGTTCCTCAGGATATCCGCGAACTTTTTGTTACATCACATGATATTTCTCCACAGTGGCATGTAAAAATGCAGGCGGCTTTCCAGAAATATACCGATAATGCCGTTTCAAAAACCGTAAATTTGAGAAACGATGCTACAACCGATGATGTGCGTGAAGTGTTCATAACTGCATATAAGACCGGCTGCAAGGGAGTTACGATTTACCGTGACGGAAGCAGGGATATGCAGGTACTTAATATCGGAAAAGTAAAGGGTAAAGGTGATGATGCTTCATTAAGCGGTGAACCAAAAATAGTTCCGAGACCGCGCCCTGACATTACAAACGGTTTTACCGAAAAGGTAAGAACCGGCTGCGGAAACCTGTATATTACCGTAAATTATGATGAACGGGGAATATGCGAAGTATTCACAAACACAGGCAGAGCCGGTGGCTGCCCTTCCCAGTCCGAAGCGACAAGCCGCCTTGTATCAATTGCGCTCCGCTCAGGTATTGAAGCCGAATCAATTATCGAACAGCTTAAAGGGATTCGCTGCGCGTCTACCATTCGCCAGCGCGGTATGAAGGTTTTATCCTGCCCGGATGCGATCGGACGCCTTATTGAAAAGGTTATGAATCACCAGAATGGAAACGGAAAGGACATTAAACAGAATCAAGCGGATGTTTCAGGGGGAGTGGTGCAAAGACCGACAGCCCGTCTGGTAGGATCGGTTGAAATACTGACTGCGGGCAGTGACCAAAACAAACGCAACTACCACAGCGCAGATAACCTATGCCCCGAATGTGGGGAACCGATGGAACATGAAGGAGGCTGCAAGGTCTGCCGAAGCTGCGGCTACTCAAAATGCGGATAAACGAACAAAGAAACAATGACGGGAGAGGATCCTGATTTGATTCTTAGTGTTAGCAGACGAACAGATATACCGGCTTTTTATACAGACTGGTTTATTAATAGAATAAAAGCCGGTTTTGTTCACGTTCGAAATCCGATGAATTACCATCAGGTAAGCAAAGTTTCTTTAGCTCCTGATGTGATTGACTGCATGGTATTTTGGACAAAGAACCCGACTCCGATACTGGATAAGCTAAAACTTATTTCAAATTACAATTACTATTTTCAGGTTACAATTAATGCCTACGATAAAGAAATAGAAAGAAATGTTCCTGAAACAAATATAATTATTAACACTTTTCAAAACCTTTCAATGAAAATCGGGAAACAAAAAACGATATGGAGATATGATCCGATTTTTTATTCTTCTGACATTGATTTATCGTATCATTTAAGAAACTTCGGAGAGATTGCTTCACAGCTTACAGGCTTTACGAATCGATGCATTATAAGCTTTGCGGATGTGTATCGAAAAACAGAAAGAAATATGCGTTATATACAGCCGTTAAGTGAATATATGATGCTGGAAATGGGAGCGCGTCTATCTGCAATAGCAAAATCTTTTGATATGGAAATCATGGCCTGTTCAGAAAGTATTGACTTATCACCGGTTGGTATTAAAAATGCCAAATGTATTGATGACTCCCTAATATCTTCAATAATCGGTCAAAAGATTTATGTTGATAAGGATAAAAACCAAAGAAGTGAATGCGGATGTGTAACAAGCGTTGATATTGGCGCATACAACACATGTAAACACGGGTGTTTATACTGCTATGCAAACTACAGCGATACTTCGGTAAAAAACAATATATTAAAACACAATCCGCATTCACCGTTTCTAATAGGAGATAAAGAACCGGATGATAAAGTGACAGTCAGGAAAATGCAATCATATATTAATACTCAAACAAGCTTTTTAAATTCTGTATGATTCCTCACTATGATCAGCCTTCATCGATTCTTTAAGGAGTTCACAACACCTAATGTCCCCTCACATTTTTGAATAAAGTGTACTCGCGACAGGATAACTCAGAAATACTTCGAATAGCAAAAATCATATATTATGTTAAAATGTAGCATATATTGTAAACATGTTGTAAAACAAGAAGAAGTGTGTAACAATATAAAATAGGAAAATATTGTATTCAAATAAAAAAGAAATAAGATTAAAAAACGATCAGGTGAGTTAGAATGCGATTGTTTTTAGATATTTGGAATATTTTATTATTTGTATTAATAATTAGCTTGATTAAATTTTACCTTCCAAAGATAAAAGGACATTTTGGTGAAAAAATAGTATCGTCTATTCTGTCTGGATTAGATAATGAATATAAAGTAATCAATAATATAATGTTAAAGTCCGGCACAAAAACAGCTCAAATTGATCATGTGGTTATTTCTAACTATGGAGTATTTGTAATAGAAACTAAGAATTATCAAGGCTGGATTTTTGGTCACGAAAATAACGATTTCTGGACTCAGGTTATTTACAGAAGAAAAGAAAAATTGAGAAATCCAATAAAACAAAATTATTGGCATATTAAGGTGATTGAAGAATCCTTGAGAGAATATAAAAATATAAATTTCATATCCATAATCGTTTTTACAGACAAGGCATCTCTTAATGTTCAAACGCGAACCGATGTGGTTTATGCTTCTGATGTGGTTTATGCTTCTGATTTAATAAATACAATAAAGAAGTGGAGTTTTATAACTATATCAGATACATTAAAAGAAAAAATATATGAAAAATTGTTGTCATTAAATATAGATAATAAGAAAAACAGAAAAGAACATATATCTTCAATACGAAAAGATTTAGCAGAAAGAAACAGCAAAATCTATGCAAATATATGTCCAAAGTGCGGTGGGAATATTGTACTAAAAAGTGGGAGGTATGGACAGTTTAGGGGGTGTGACAACTATCCTAAATGCAGGTTTATTGAAAAGTAAAACGTTTATAAATCGGAAAAATATTGATTTATAGTGAAGATGTAATAGAAGAGGTATGTACTCCAACTATAAAACAATAATAAAGCATAATTATCTGCAAGAGTATGACAAATTATCAATATATGTTATTTGATTGGTAAACACGGTATACTTGATATAAAAAATGAACAGGATAGAGAGATTAAGGATGGAGACTTGTTTGATGTGGGTACATTATTCTGTAAGCAATTGATAAGCACTTGACGTAATTATGCTACGATTATACTATTATTTATAGAACTCTTAGGAATAAACCGACAATGCTAAAAAACAAAGATAAGTCTACACGTCTATAGGGAGATTAAGCGAATCTCCTTATAAAAACAAGGGGAAACCGATGGCTGAATCAGAAATAATAACAAGAAAAAAAAGAATTGATGAAAAGCTAAAGTCACCTCTTCTAAATTGGACTATTATACATAACGATAAGGTTGATGATTATTCAACATTATCCGGACACGCAGTGGAAGAGTATCCGACAAAAACCGGTCCGGCGGATTATGCACTTTTTGTTGAAGGAAAACTGTTAGGGATTATTGAAGCTAAAAAGCTTTCTGTCGGAGCCGGAAATGTTTTGGAACAAGCTAAAAGATACGCTAAAAGTGTTCCAAATACTGTAGGGGAATGGCGTGGATATAGGGTTCCCTTTCTTTACTCTACCAACGGTGAGATTATTTTCCATCTTGATGTTCGAAGGAAAGGAAATAGCTCGTATCAACTAATTAGTTTTCATTCACCTCAGGCTCTTCTTGATAAATACAATAGAGATACCGAAAAAGCAGAAAAGTGGCTTAAAAGCAGACCCGTGGATGAGATAACCAGTTTGCGACCCTATCAGGTTAGCGCTATTGAAAGAATTGAAGAAAGCATCTGCCAAGGCAAGAAAACCATGCTGCTGGCTATGGCAACAGGTACAGGTAAAACATTTACCATTATCTCTTCTATATATAGATTATTAAGATCAGGCTATGCTAAACGAATACTCTTTCTTGTAGATCGACGTGCTTTAGCCGCTCAAGCAGTATCTGCTATGTCAGCTTTTGAAACCCTTGACGGTTTAAAGCTTGACAGGGAATATGAAATTTACAGTCAAAGGTTTAGAAGGGATGATATAGATGAAGATATACATTTTGATCCAAAGATATTACCGGAAGAGTATCTGACCAATCCACATGAGAATCATACTTATATTTATGTTTCAACTATTCAACGCATGTCAATCAACCTTCTTGGAAAAGATGCCATAAGCGATTTTGAATATGATGTTGATGCAGAGAAACTTGATATTCCAAATAACACGTTTGATGTTATTATTGCAGATGAATGTCACCGAGGGTATTCTGCAAAAGAGACCGGAAGATGGAAATACGTACTCGATTATTTTGATGCTGTAAAGATTGGCCTTACTGCTACTCCTGCTGCTCATACTATAGCGATGTTTAAAAATAAGGTATTCACATATAGCACTGAGCAGGCTATCCTTGATGGTTATTTGGTTGATTATGATGCTGTAAAAATTAAATCTGATATTCACATTAATGGAGCATTTCTTAAAGAGGGGGAACTGGTTGGTGAAGTAGATACGGAAACAGGAATAGAGCAGCTTGATGAATTAGAAGATGAAAGAGAGTTTAGTGCTAATGAAATAGAACAGAAGATCACTTCTCCTGACAGTACAAAAAAAATAATAACCGCTATAAAAAAATATACGGATCAGCATGAAAAAGAGTTTAAGCGGTTTCCCAAAATGCTTATTTTTGCAGTTAATGACCTTCCCCATATTTCCCATGCTGATGAGGTAGTAAGAACCTGTAAAGAGGTTTACGGCAGGGGTGATGATTTTGTTATGAAAATAACCGGCAGCCCCACTGTAGATCGTCCTTTACAAAAAATACGCCAATTCAGAAACAGACCTGAACCCAAAATCGTGGTTACAGTAGACATGCTCACCACTGGAGTAGATATTCCCGCTATAGAAATGATTGTGTTTATGAGAATGGTTAAGTCTCGTATTTTATGGGTTCAGATGTTGGGGAGAGGAACTCGTTTATGTCCGGAAATCTACAAGGACAAGTTCACAATTATCGATTGCTTTGATGGTGGACTTATAGAATACTTTAAAAATACTACGGATTTTGATGTTAAGCTCCAAAAGGAAACAATACCATTATCGGAAATTATTGAACGGATATATGATAATCGTGATCGTGAGTACAACACAAACCGGCTTATCAAACGGCTTAGACGTATTGAAAAAAACATCGGAACTGAAGCGAGGGAAGCCTTTTCCAAGTATATACCTGATGGAGATATGAAGTCTTTTGCAGACACATTAAAATATAATATTGAAAATAATTTTATCGAAATAATGAAACTTTTGCGAAATAAAGATTTTCAGGATCTTTTGGAAAATTATCCGAAGCCGAAAAAGGTGTTCTTTAGGGGCTATGATATTGTTGATACAGTAAAAGATGAAGTTATGTTCCGTGTTGGCAGCGATTATCAAAAACCCGGAGATTATTTAAAACTCTTTGAGGAATTTGTAAAACAAAACGCCGAGCAAATCGAAGCGATTGAAATCCTGTTGTCCAGACCATCAAAATGGAATACCGATGTTTTAGAGGATTTAAGAGATAAACTAAGGAAAAGTGATTTTCCTGAAAGAGATTTACAGCGTGGGTATGAATTAGTTTATAAAAAGCCTTTAGCTGATATAATCTCGATGGTTAAGCATGCTTTAAATAATGATGTGCCTATTATGACTGCTCAGGAGCGTGTTGAAAATGTAATGAAAAAAATTATTGAAAAGCATTCATTAAATGAAGATCAGATTAACTGGCTTTCTTATATAAGAGAACACTTGATCAAAAATCTTGCTATATCCCAAGAAGATTTTGAGATTATGCCGATCTTTGAACGACAAGGAGGATTGACCAAAGCCCGGCAGATTTTTGGTGACGACTTGGAACGGTTAATCAGAGAAATAAACGAGGCACTTGCCGCGTAAAACGCATAAGAAAAGGATTGATAAGATGACTGACATTGTTAATAAGCTGTGGGGATTCTGCCATACTCTCCGCCATGATGGAATTGATTATGGCGATTATATCGAACAGTTAACCTATTTATTGTTTCTGAAAATGTCTGACGAAAAGGGCATAGATTTATCTGGAATTGAATATGAAGAAAATAAAAAAATAGTAAAAGTTGATTGTTCATGGAAAACTTTTGCTGAAAAAGCGGGAATCGCGCTGCTGGATACCTTTGCCGAAATACTACGCGCTTTAAGCCGTCAATCCGGTCTTCTTGGTGATATCTTTACACAAGCCATGCCACGCTTTACAAATCCTGTCAACTTAAAAAAAATTATCAACATGATAGATGAAGAAGACTGGTCATCCATGGAAGTTGATGTCAAAGGTGCGGCTTTTGAGGGGCTTCTTGAGAAGTCTGCGGCAGAAGGAAAAAAAGGGGCGGGCCAGTATTTTACACCGCGTGTTCTTATTAAATCCATTGTCAATGTGATGCAGCCTGATCCTCGAAGCAATAAAGAATTCAAGATTTGCGACCCGGCTTGTGGAACTGCGGGTTTCTTGATGGCTGCTTATGAATGGTTAATGGAAATTACAAAGGGAGTGCTTGAACGCAAGGATGTGGTACGTATTAAAAGGCAGACATATTATGGGCAGGAACTGGTACCAAGACCAAGGCGGCTTGCGTTAATGAACTTATTTTTACACGGATTGGAACCAGTTATATATCTTGGTGATAGTATATACGAACCAGATCGGGGTGAACGGTATGACTGTATTCTTACCAATCCACCTTTCGGAACCAAAGGAGCTAACCAAGCTCCGGTGCGGGATGATTTTACTGTGAGTACCAGCAACAAGCAGCTCAATTTCATTCAACATGTGGTTACAATATTGAAACCCGGTGGCCGTGCTGCCATGGTTCTTCCTGATAATGTACTATTTGCCGATCAGGCAGGAGATGTTATTAAGTACCTGATGGAAGATTGTAACGTGCATACATTACTGCGTCTTCCTAATGGAACTTTTACTCCATATAGTCAGGGTGTTAAGGCGAACGTTATCTTCTTTCAGAAAGGTTTAAAAACCGAAAATATATGGATTTATGATTGCCGTACTAATATTCCCAGTGTAACAAAAAAAGACAGGCCTCTTACACCGGAGATGTTTGAAGAGTTTGAAAGATGTTACGGTACAGACCCCAATGGCCAATATGAACGAATTGACCAAGGTGAAAATGGACGCTTCAGGAAGTTTTCACTTGCCTGGATCAAAGAGAGAAACTATAACCTTGATATATCGTGGCTGAAAGACGAGAATCTGGAAGACCCTAATTCCTTGCCTGAACCACACCTCTTAGCAGCGGATGCAATTACCGAACTGAGTGCCTGTATTGATGAATTACAATTAATACTGGACGAGATAGAAGAGGAGGAAGTGGAATGAATGATACGCTTCCGAAGGGGTGGATTAAAGCATCCCTGAAAGATGTAGTTGTGTCCAGAAAAGGTAAGAAACCTAAAAATTTGGTATCTGAAAAAAGGGAAGGATATTTTCCATATATATTAATCGATGAAATGGAAGGCAAACCAATAAGAAAATATACAAATGATGAAAATGTACCAATTGCAGATAAAAACGATGTTTTGATTGTTTGGGATGGTAGTATAGGCAAAACGGCTACTAACATAAAGGGTGCTATTGGTTCAACAATTACAGCATTAACAGCAATAGTCATTCCGGCTAAATTTCTTGAGTATTTTTTGAGAACTGCAAAACCTTTTATTGAGCAGACTTCAAGAGGAACAGGATTGCAACATATTAACCCAAAAACATTTTGGCCTTTATCTTTTCCTCTCCCGCCTCTCAACGAACAGAAACGTATTGTTTCCAAGCTGGATGTGATCATTCCCCGCATTGAAGCTGTGAAGCAGCGGTTGGAAAAGGTGCCAAACATCTTAAAACTATTTCGACAGTCGGTACTTACTGCTGCAGTCACTGGGAAACTAACCGA
>FZPS01000016.1_pt237 | contig 15104 bp, 12 predicted proteins | sample 1817821 | NCBI WGS metagenome assembly FZPS01 (sample SAMEA104158645, study PRJEB21678) | metagenome | place: Germany | collected 2015-04-21 | reverse complement strand
TCAAGGCGTAGCGCCGTGATTTCCCGTTGCCGCCGATTCACGGAGAGCTTCAGCAATTGAACCGTGGCAAAGTCTTCGCGACTGTCGCGCTCGTGAATGGTTGCCTGGCGCATGACCAGCGTAAAGGGGAACAGGCGATACTCTATGCGCTCGTACTCGACGTCCCGGTTCAACGTGCGCTGAAAGAAGTTCGTCACGCCCTGTTTGAATCTGGGCGTGTTGAGCGCATGGCGCAAGGTCAGGTGCGCGGTGAGCAGCAAAAACAGAGCCACGCCTGCGAGCCAAATCAGGAAATTGCGGAATTTTTTCATGCGCCGCGAGCATACGCCATTGCCGGCCCGCCTGCCAAACAGGAAGATTCCGCCGCGCGGCTTCACACCCATGACCATGCGCTCTGGTCTTGCGATTTGTCGGCTTTTGGTGGACTCTATCGGGCTATGACGACATCACCCGCCCAACCAACGACGGTCCCCTCGCGCAAGGACGTTCCCGCCGAATTAACCTGGAACCTCACCCCCCTTTATGCCACCCCCGAAGAATGGGAAGCTGATTTCGCGCGCCTCGACGAAGTGGCCGCGCCCATTCTGGCCCTGCAGGGCAAACTGCATTCCAGCGCGGTGGTGGCCGAACTCTTCGCGCTGGAAACCACGCTGGGCCGCCTGTTGGAACGGCTGTACACCTATGCCCATTTGCGTCACGACGAAGATACCGCCGACGCCACGAACCAGTCCCGCGAATCCCGCATCCGCGCCCGCTACACCGAGCTGGCCGCCCAATGCGCTTGGATTACGCCTGAGCTGCTCGCGCACCCTGAAGAAGACATCCGCGCCTGGATGGACGCGCCCGAGCTGAAAGATTGCCGTCGCACTCTGCTGAAAATCCTGCGCAACAAACCGCACGTGCTCTCCAGCGAGGAAGAAACCCTGCTGGCCCGTAGCGGCGAAGTCCTGACCGCCGCCGAGCAAACGTTCAGCCTGCTGACCAATGCCGACATGACGTTTCCTGACATCTCCGGCCCCGACGGCGAAACCCTGCCGCTGACCGAAGGCACCTACCGGGCGCATCTGGAAAGTCCGCACCGCCCCGTGCGCAAGGCCGCCTTTGAGAACCTGCTTGGTGGCTATGGCAAGCTCCAGCACACCATCGCCTCGACACTCTCCACCACCGTCAAGGCTCACGTTTTCATGGCGCAAGCCCGCCACTTTCCCTCGTCCCTCGAAGCCGCGCTCTTCGACGACCAAGTTCCCGTGGATGTCTATGAAGGCCTCATCCGCGCCACCCACGATGCGCTGCCCCTGTTTTACCGCTACCTCGCGCTTCGCCGTCGCGTCATGCAGTTGCCCGACTTGGACATGTACGACCTTTACACGCCGCTCGTTCCTTCCTGCGCGCAAAAAGTATCCATGGCCCAAGCCGGCGAATGGGTCCGCGCCGCCTGCGAGCCCCTCGGCACCGAATATGCCGACGCCTTGGAAACCGCCTTCACCGCCCGCTGGATTGACTGGCGCGAAAACAAAGGCAAGCGCTCCGGCGCTTATTCCAGCGGTTGCTACGACAGCCCGCCCTATCTCCTCCTCAATTATCACGACCGTCTCGACGACGCCTTCACCCTCGCGCATGAACTCGGCCACTCCCTGCACACCTGGCACGCCAACCGCGCCCAGCCCCACCGCACCGCCCGCTACCCCATCTTCCTCGCCGAAATCGCCTCCACCGTCAACGAGCTGCTCCTGACCCACCACCTGCTCGCAAGCCCGCCCGCCGATGATTTTCGCATTCATCTGCTCAATCATCTCTGCGACTCCTTCAAAAGCACCGTATTCCGCCAAACCATGTTTGCCGAATTCGAGCGCAACCTCCACCGCTGGGAAGAAGAAGGCACCCCCCTGACCGCCGACTTCCTGCACCATGAATACTATGAGTTGAACAAAAAATATTACGGCCCCGACCTCGCCGCCCACGACGCCATCCGCTATGAATGGTGCCGCATTCCTCACTTTTATTACAACTTCTACGTCTATAAATACGCCACCAGCTTCTGCGCCGCCCTTGTCTTCGCCCGCCGCATCCGCGCCGGACAAGACACCCCCGCCTATCTCGACCTGCTGCGCGCTGGCGGCAGCCAGGACCCCCTCGATGCCGTCGCCACCGCCGGCGTGAATCTGCGCGACCCCGCCGTTTTCCGCGAAGCCTTCGACGAATTCGCAACCGTCCTTCAACAACTCGAAACGGCCCTGCCCGCCGCCCCATGAAAGCTCACCACGCCACCATCACGGCGCTGGACTTCGAAACCACCGGCGCGGTTCCCGGCCACCCCGACGAACCCTGGCAAATCGGCCTTGTGGAGCTGACTGCGGGCCGCGTCACCGGCCGCTATCAGGAAAACTATCTGCGCATTGCCACCGGCCGCCCCTTCAACCCATACGCCCCCGGCTGCCACGCGGAACTTCGCGATGCCCTCGCCACCGCGCCCACCCCCGCCGAGCTCTGGCCCACTTGGCAGCCCTGGCTCGCCAACCGCCCGCTACTCGCCCACAACGTCAGCACCGAACGTAAATTCCTCCAGCAAATCGCCCCCCTGCACACCTTCGGCCCCTGGATTGACACCCTCGCGCTCGCCCGTCGCGTCCGCCCCGACCTCACCTCCCACGCCCTGGCCGATGTATGCAACGCACTGGACCTGACCCCGCGCCTGCAAGAACTTTGTCCCGGCCGCGACTGGCACGATGCCCTCTACGACGCCTTCGCCTGCGCCCTCATCTGCGAATACTGCCTCGCACTCCCCGGCTGGGAACAAGTCAGCCTCGCCGCTCTTGCCAGCATCTGATTTATTCCAATATATTTCGCAATCTTTCTACTGCTAACTTCATTCCTAAATAACTATATTTTAGACGTGTAGGGCGTTTTATAAAACGCCCTACAACTGGATTTACGTAACTCATTGCAAATCCAGATTTCCAGTGTAGACCGTTTTATAAAACGGTCTACATTTCAAGAGAGAGCAAAATTACACCTTTTTGACATTTTGCAAATATAACTTATTCGACTTTTTGACATGAAATTATCCGCATAAAATCCATCAAAAACTTCGGAATTTACGCCGCTGGCGGCGGGTTGCGGCTGGGACGGCCTGTAGAGGGGGCGCCCGCCCTTGGCGGCAAAAGGATGTGTGCTTGATTTGAATGGGGGGTGTTTTTGTGCTATACTTAACTGACCCGAAAGGTGAAAGGAAACGACTGTATGGCCTATGACAATTTAACCACCAAAACACAGGAAGCCCTGCGCGATGCCCAGCGGTTGGCGGAGGAGTATCGCCACGGCGAAGTGGATAGCTTGCATCTGATGCTGGCGCTGGCGCGTCAGGAGGGCGGGGTGGTGCCGTCGCTTTTGGAAAAAATCGGGGTGAAGTCCGCCCTTTTTGCCGAGGTTCTTGAGCGCCAACTGCAACAGCGTCCGCGAGTGGAGGGCGCGGGGTTGCAGCGCGGCATTTCGCGCGACTTGCAAACCACGTTGGAGGCGGCCGCCAAACTGGCTACGCAGATGAAGGATGAATATATCAGCGCCGAGCATTTATTTCTGGCGGCGCTGGGGCGGAAGCCCAGCGAGGTGGCCAAGGTGGCGGCCGGCCTCGGGGTGACGGTGGAATCCGTTTTGCAGGCGCTTCAATCGGTGCGCGGCAACCGGCGCGTGACGGATGAGGCCCCGGAAGACAAGTATGAGGCGCTTAAAAAGTACGGGCGTGATTTGACCGCTGATGCCCGCGCGGGCAAGCTGGACCCCGTCATCGGCCGCGATGCCGAAATCCGGCGCGTGGTGCAAGTGCTTTCGCGGCGCACCAAGAATAATCCGGCGCTGATTGGCGAGCCGGGCGTGGGCAAAACGGCCATTGCCGAGGGGCTGGCGCGGCGGATTGTCGCCGGCGATGTTCCCGAGGGTCTCAAAAACAAGCGGGTGGTTTCGCTGGACCTGGGGGCGATGCTGGCCGGCGCGAAATATCGCGGCGAATTCGAGGAGCGCTTCAAGGCATTTATCAAGGAAGTCGTGGAGAGCAACGGGGCCATTGTTTTGTTCATTGATGAGTTGCATACGCTGGTGGGCGCCGGGCGCGCCGAGGGCGCGGTGGATGCCTCCAACATGATTAAGCCTCCGCTTGCCCGCGGTGAATTGCGGTGCGTGGGCGCCACTACGCTGAATGAATATCGCCAGTACATCGAAAAGGACCCCGCGCTGGCCCGCCGGTTCCAGCCGGTGCTGGTCGAGGAGCCGTCGGTGGAGGATACCATTGCCATTTTGCGCGGTCTGAAAGAGCGCTACGAAGCCCACCACGGCGTGCGCATTCAGGACAGCGCCCTGGTTGAGGCCGCCCAGCTTTCCCATCGTTATATTTCCGACCGCTTTCTGCCCGACAAGGCGATTGATTTGGTGGATGAGGCCGCCAGCCGTCTGCGCATGGAAATTGACAGCATGCCCGTGGAGATTGACGAGCTCGAACGGCGCATCATGCAGCTCGAAATTGAGCGCGAAGCTCTCAAAAAGGAAAAAGATGCGGCCTCCAAGGAACGTCTTCAGGCGCTGGAGAAGGAATTGGCCGAGCGGCGCGAAGCCGGCTCCGCCTTGAAAGCCCACTGGGAACGCGAAAAAGAACTCATTGGCGCTATCCGCGCCGCGACGGGCGAGCTGGATGCTCTGCATACCGCGGAAGAACAGGCCACCCGTCAGGGCGAATACGAAAAGGCCGCCGAAATCAAGTATTCCCAATTGCCCGCCGCCGAAAAGAAAATCCAGCAGGCGCAAGCGGCTTTGGCCCAGTTGCAGAAGCATCAACGCATGCTGCAAGAAGAGGTCACGCCTGAAAACATCGCGGAAGTTGTGGCCGCTTGGACGCATATTCCGGTCAGCAAACTGCTCGAAGGCGAGCGCGACAAATTGTTGAAGATGGAAGACCGCCTGCGCGAGCGCGTGGTCGGTCAGGATGAAGCCATCGAGGCCATTTCCCGCGCGGTGCGCCGCTCGCGCGCCGGGCTGCAAGACCCTCATCGGCCCATCGGCTCGTTCATGTTCCTCGGCCCCACGGGAGTCGGCAAAACCGAACTCGCCCGCGCCCTCGCGGAATTCTTGTTCGATGATGAGCAGGCGATGGCCCGCATTGACATGAGCGAATACATGGAAAAACATTCCGTCAGCCGCCTCATCGGCGCGCCGCCGGGCTACGTGGGCTATGAAGAGGGCGGCACACTCACGGAATACATCCGCCGCAAGCCGTATGCCGTTGTGCTGTTCGACGAAATCGAAAAAGCGCATCCCGATGTCTTTAATGTTCTCCTGCAAGTGCTGGATGACGGCCGCCTGACCGACGGTCAGGGCCGCACGGTGGACTTCAAGAATACCGTGCTGATTATGACTTCCAACCTCGGCAGTTCCGTCATTCAGGAAACCATCGAGAAACACCCGCGCATCAAGCGCGGTGATGCCGCATGGAACGAAATGGAGAAAACGGTGCTGGCCGCCTTGCGTTTGAACTTCCGCCCGGAATTTCTCAACCGCGTGGATGAAGTTATTCTCTTCCGCAGCCTGGGCATTGAGCAGCTTCGCCGAATTGTCACCATTCAGATTCAGCGCGTTCAGGGCTTTCTGGCTGGCAAGCAAATCAAGCTGGAGATTACCCCCGCCGCCGCCGAAAAACTGGCGGGCGAAGGTTACGACCCCGCCTTTGGCGCGCGCCCGCTCAAGCGCGTGATTCAGCGGATGGTGCTGGACGAGCTGGCGGCGAAAGTTCTCGCCGGCGAAATCCCCGACGGCAGCTCCGTCGAGGCCGACTTCGACCCCGACAACCCGTCGCAGCTCGCCTTTACGGTCAAGCCCAAGGCGGAGGAATAGCCGTCGTAACGAAACGCCCGGCCGACTTCCATCGCCCGCGCATCCGCCGCCGCATCGTAAGTGCGGAGGCTTGCGCGGGCGGCGCGGAGGGCGGGGCGGGGTGAGTTCGGGCTTTGCAAAGGGGGGATGGTGACGGATACTGGCGGGATGAAGAAGTTGGCATGGCTGGTTGTGGCGGGGGCGCTGATTGGGAGCGCTTGCGCGGAGGAGGTTTTCCCCCGCGAGGGGTGGGCGGAGGGGCCGAATCCGCTGGCTTCGGAGTTTGCGGAAAAGGGCGGGATGCTCGTGGTGTATATGGGGCCGTACCCGAAGAGCTTTAACTATTATCTGGACCAAAACGTGATGTCCGCCGAGGTGTTCGGCCAGTTTTATGAAACGTTGATGGCGCAAAATCCGGTGACGCTGGAGCTGGAGCCGCTGCTGGCGGAGCGTTGCGTGCTGGCGGACGACCGCCGGACGTTCACGTTTTACATGAATCCGGCGGCGCGATGGAGCGATGGGCGGCCGGTGACGGCGGAGGATGTGCGCTGGACGTTCGAGGCGGTTTTGGACCCGAAACATCTGACGGGGCCGCATAAAATCGGGTTGTCGCGTTTTCACGCGCCGGAGGCGCTGGACGAGCGCACGATTCGGTTTGTCGCCAAGGAAATTCATTGGGAAAATCTGCTCGCGCTGGCGGGATTGCAGGTGCTGCCGAAACACGCGCTGGCGGACAAGGATTTCAATTTGCAGAATTTTGAGTTTCCGGTGGTGTCGGGTCCGTATCGGCTGGGGGCGATTCGCGAGGGCATTCAGGCCACGCTGGAGCGGCGGGAGGACTGGTGGGCGGGGCGGCTGCCGCGTTTTCGGCATGTGGCCAATTTTGATTTGCTGCGGTTCCGCTTTTTTGAAGACCGCGACAACGCGTTTGAGGCGTTCAAAAAGGGCGAGATTGATTTGTATCCGGTTTATACCGCTCACGTTTGGGCGCACCAGACCCAGGGTGAAAAATATGACCGGCATTGGCTGGTGAAGCAGGAAATTGTGAATCAAAAGCCGGTGGGATTTCAGGGGATTGCGTTGAACATGCGGCGCGAGCCGCTGGATGACCCGCTGGTGCGGCGCGCGCTGGCGCATTTGTACAACCGCGAAAAAATGAACGCGACGCTGATGTTCAATGCCTATTTTTTGCATCGTTCGTATTACGAAGACCTTTACGATGCCGCGCATCCGTGCGCCAACGAGCGGATTGCGTTTGACAAGGAGCGCGCGCGGGCGCTGTTGGCGGAGGCGGGTTGGCAGGCGAATCCGGCAACGGGGCGGCTGGTCAAGGATGGGCGGCCGCTGCGCTTGCGTTATTTGTCGCGCGGGGGCACGGATGACAAGTTCACGGCGATTTTTCAGGAAGACCTGAAAGACGTGGGCATTGAGCTTGTTGTGGACAAGAAGGATTGGGCGGCCTGGAGCAAGGACATGGATGAATATAACTTCGACATGACCTGGGCGGCCTGGAGCGCCGGCATTTTCAAGGACCCGGAAAGCATGTGGCTGGCGTCGGAGGCGGACCGGCCTTCCGGGCAGAATATCACGGGCTATAAAAACCCGGAGGTGGATGCCTTGATTGCCGCCCAGCGCACGGAGTTTGATGTGCAGAAGCGCCACGAGATTGTGCGCCAGATTGACGCGCACCTGACGCGGGATATTCCTTATATTTTGCTGTGGAATAAAAACGACACGCGTTTGCTGTGGTGGAATAAGTTTGGCATGCCGGACAACCCGCTGGGCAAGCACGGGGATGAACGGAGCGCGTATTCGTATTGGTGGTACGACCCGGACGCGGCCGCTGATTTGTCCCACGCCATGAAGATGGGGCGGGCGCTGCCGCCGCGACCCGCGAAGGTTGAGTATTCGCCGGTGGAGGCGGAATAAAGCGGCCGCAACGGGGCGGGAAGGGGGGCGGGGCTACAGCGGCAAAGATGTTTGAATGCCGCCGGACAGCTCGTAGCGGACGGGGGCGGTTCGGCGGATGCGCGGGGCGCGTTGCAGGGTGTCGCGGATGTAGCCGCTGCCGCGCTGACTTTCCGGCAGCAGGCGCGCGTTGAGTTCCGCCTGCAGTGTGCGCAGGTTGGCTTCGCCCGTGGTCAGCAGTATTTCGCCGAGCAATTCGGCGCCGTCGCGGGCCGCCAGTCCAACGCGGCCATCCACGGTGGCGAGCATGCCGGGGATGTGCCGCGCCAGCATTTGAATCAGCGGCTCCGCGGAATAGGGCGGGGGCGGCTGCGCCTTGGCGGGCAACTGCCCGGCGATTTCCGCGATGCACAACAAGCGCCCGGCGCGGCGCAGGCGGTCTTGCAGGGCGCGTTCGGCGCGGTCCAGCAGCGTTGAGGGGAACAGGCTGAAGAATCCGCGATAGATGCCCACGCGCTCCGGTTGCAAGTCGGCGAGTCCATGAAAGACGCCGATGGGGACATAGCCCGCCCATGCCGCGCTTTCCTGACGCTCCAGTTGGGCGGTGTCCATGACGCCGCCGACTGCTTGCAAGGCGTTTTCCATGGCGTGGAAAATGGGGCCGGCGGCCCACAGGGGGAGGGGACGGCGCAGCGTGGCGCGGGCGTCGCGCAGTAATTGGCGCACCCGTTCCCGCGTGATGCCGAAGCGGGCACCCGTTTGCTGCAGGGTGGAGGCCCGCCAAACGGGGCGGTCGTTCGCCGGGCGCAGGCCGAAATGGGTTTCCAGAATCTCCACCTGCCGGGGCGGCAAGAAGAGTTGCAGCCATTCCGAAAGATGCAGGGGCGGCGGCGTTTTTTTGCCGTCCAGATGGCGGACGTAGCCGGCGACGCGCGCGAGCCATGCGCGGTCGTCCCCGGACAACTTTTCGCAATCGGGCGGGGGCTGGGAGAGCTGCCCCAGCGTGGTGATGCCGCGGGCGCGGAGCGCAGTCTGGATGCGCGGGGGCAGGCCGCTATTTTTTACGGGCGCGGCGGCGAATCCTTCGGGAAGCGAAATGGCCGACGCAGACGTCACGGGATTACAAATTGGGCTGAATGGCGGCGGCGAGCAACGCCTCGTATTCGGTGGCGGTCAGCATTTTTTGCGCCAGCGCCAATTCTTTCAGGGTGTGGCCGGTGGCGAGACTTTCCCGTACCAGCGCGGCGACCCGGTCGTAGCCGAGGCGCGGATTCAGGAGCGTGGCGAGGGCCGCGCTGCGTTCCAGATTGCGGCGGCAGACGGCTTCATCCGCCGTGATTCCGGCGACGCATTTTCCGGCCAGCGCGCGCGCCGCGGCCGCGAGCAGTTTCGCGGCTTGCAGGCAGTTGGCGCCGATTAACGGCATGTGCGTATTCAATTCGAGTTGGCCGGAGCCGCAGGCCAGCGCGACGGCATAGTCCAGCCCCTGAACTTGCAGGCACACCATGTTCACCGATTCGCAAATGGATGGATTGATTTTGCCGGGCATGATGCTGGAGCCGGGCTCGACCGGCGGCAGACGAATTTCGCCCAGGCCGGTGTTGGGGCCGGAACTCAACAGCCGCAGATTGTTGGCGATTTGATGGACGTCGAGCGCCGCCGCGCGGATGGCGGCGGATACGTGCGCGAAATCCGTCATGAATTGGGTGGTGTAAATGCCGTCTTTGGCGACGCGGAAGGAGCCGTTCTCTTCGGCGTTCAGGGCGGCGATGATTTCCGCGCGGAAGGCGGGCTTTGTGTTGATGCCGGTGCCGATGGCATTGCCGCCACTGCCCAGCTCCCGGAGGGCGTCGGCGGCGACATTCAGGCGCTCGGCGGCTCGCGCGACGGCTTGGGCATAGGCGTCAAACTCCTGACCGAGAGAAATCGGCACCGCGTCCTGCAAGTGCGTGCGCCCCGCCTTGAGGATGCCGGAAAATTCGCGGGCTTTGGCGCGCAGTGCCCCGGCCAGCGCGCTCAGGGCGTCCGTCAGCAAAGCCACCTGACGCAGCAGGGCAATTTTTGCGCCGGAGGGGAAGCAGTTGTTGGTGGACTGCCCCATGTTGACGTCGTCGTTGGGGTGGATGGCGGCGGGGTGGTTGCGTCCGCCTTCCAACGCTTGATTGGCGAGGTTCGCGATGACTTCGTTGACATTCATGTGAGAGGATGTTCCGGAGCCGGCCTGATAGATGTCCACAGGAAATTCCGTGTCGTGCGCGCCGGTTAAGATGTCCCGGCAGGCTTTTTCGATGGCGGCGGCTTTGGCGGATGGCAGCAGGCCCAGCTTGGCGTTGGCGCGGGCGGCGGCCAACTTCAGCAGAACCATGCCGTGGATGATTTCGATGGGCAGGGGCGTTCCTGAAATGGGAAAATTCTCCAGCGAACGCGACGTGTGCGCGCCGTAAAGCGCGCGGGCGGGGATTTCCCGCGGGCCGAGGAAGTCGTGCTCAAGGCGATAGTCTGCGGAAGTTGTCATGGTGCGGGTCAGGATAACGCCTCCGCCGCCGCAGCTCAATCCCAAACGCGCGCGGCACCCGGACGGGCGCAGGGCGGCATTTCATGGGGTGAATTTCCACATGCCAGAGCAAATACGCTGGCTCAATATTTATTCTGTAATTTCAATGGATGTCGTCAGTGGAATCTCAACCCCTCGGTTATTATCTTTTACGGTCACGTTGAAGGTCCACTTGCCGAGGGGGTCTCCTTCATCTGCGGACCATTGAAGTTCCGATTGGGAGAGCAGCAGATTGTTCCGTGGCGCCTGCATCTTTCCGTTGGCGCAGGTGAGATCAGGGATTTTGTGGGCGATGCTTCCGTCCGGGCGAATAATTGTAAAATCGCAAGTCACATCCACGCATTCGTCGGCATCGCGCCTGGGGTTCACGTAAATCACCAGGGGGATGACCATTTGGCCGATTACGGCGGTTTCGGCAATGGAAATCCTGGGCCTTTCCCATTTCCTCCAGTCGTTGTAAAAACCAAGATTATCCGTGATGATCAGGTGAGCGCCAAACCCATCTTTTGTTTTCCGGTTTTCCGAGTCCGGCACAGGCTCCCCATTCGCATTCCGCCAGCAAAAATCCTCCTCCGGCGGGATTCCGGCGCATTCTTTCAGGAATAATTTTTTGTGGGCGTATTCGGGGTTCTGGATTTGTGAGCGGGCATAGTTCCGGACCGCCGGGTGTTGCTCGCAATTTGATTTGAAGGACCAGGTGGCACTTCCGATGACCAGCATTTTTTCGATGTCTTTTTCGGGAAATTCTTCGCCGGCATACGCCAATAGTTTGTCTAAATATGTGGTTTCTCCGGTTGAAAAATACCGGCACCACCAAATATCCAATTTGCCGGGATCAATCTGTTGGTCATCTTCAATATATTTTACGAGGCCTGATTTTCCTTGGATAATTTCACGGGCCAGAGCCGCAATTTTTCCCTCTCCGGCGATGGGCCAGGAATGTTTTTGGGACATATCGGCAATCATGAGGGCGACGAGTAATCCGGCGTTGTTATCCTGTGTGAGAATCTTTCTTTCAAGCTGCTTGGCCTGTGCCTGAAAAGCTTGAAATGCCTCTTGGGTGGGGGATGGGTATAAATCATTCATTTGCCGGGCGAAGTTTTCAATATCCCCGGCAAATACAAGTGTCGGGATGAAAAGAGTGAGCCATAGGCGTTTTAACAGTGTTTTCATTTCTTTCCTTTGTGGGCGCTAGCTTTCATCCGTTTGGGCGCTTTGTTTTGACTTCTTTCATTGTCCCATGGCTGAAATTTCATGGAGGATGATTTGGCAACCTGCAACATTCATCAGCATGAAGACCATCATAACGATGACTAGAAATCTGAAGTGTTTTTTCAGGGGCAGGGTGATGGTGGCTATTAGCAGGGCGAGGTAGAGAAAATAGCCCAGGAGCAGGCCCGCTTTTGTGTATGCGATGTCTTCGCGCAGGCCCGCAAGGATGAATATCAATCCCGCGGGATAGAGATGGAACGCGAAAGCGCCGTTCAGGCAGAGCAGCATGCCCAGCGCCAGAATACCGAAAAAGGTGAATAGCCGGACATCCAAACCGACCCACTCCTCGCCGGAGCGATACACCACCTTTGGTTGCGGGGCTTTGGGGGCAGCGCTGGTGGCTTGTTTCATTTTTCGCTCGAAGGCCTTGTTTGAGGTTTATCGGCCGGTTGGGGCCGAGCCGAATGGATGGGGGAAGAGTAGCGGGCGGGGGGCGGGGCGTCAATCTTGCGCGATGCCGGTTTTCTGGAGTCTGTTTTTCCACGGTATGGAAACTTTATTTTGCGTTTTTCCACGCTATGGAAAAATAATTTTCACGGTGTGGAAAAGTTTGGGGGGGTGAAGAAAAGGGCTTACAAGGGGGCGGAAAGGGGGTAGGATGGGAGGATGGATGGAGCGTCTCAATCGTTTGAGGTTGCGCGGGAGCGGGCCGAGTTTCTGCGCGGGGAATTGGAGCGGCATAATCGCTTGTATTATGTGGAGGCGAGTCCGGAAATTTCCGACCGGGAGTTTGACGGGTTGCTGCGGGAGTTGCAGGATTTGGAGGCGGCGCATCCGGAATTGGTTCGGCCGGATTCGCCGACGCAGCGGGTGGGGGGGGAGCCGTTGCCGGGGTTTGCTTCTTTGCGGCATGCGGTGCCGATGATGTCGCTGGATAATACGTACAGCCTGGGGGAGGTGCGGGAGTTTGATGCGCGGGTTTGCAAGGCGCTGGGGGTGGAGTTGGTGGATTATGTGGTGGAGCCGAAGGTGGATGGGGTTTCGATTAGCTTGCGTTATGAGGGGGGGCTTTTGAGGGTGGCGGCGACTCGCGGGGACGGGCGCACGGGGGATGACATTACGGCGAATGCGAGGACGATTCGGGCGATTCCGTTGCGTATTGCGAGTGACGCGGCGGTGCTGGAGGTGCGGGGCGAGGTGTATTTGGGCCATGCGGCGTTCGCGAGGCTGAATCAGGAGCGTGAGAAGAACGGCGAGCCGTTGTTTGCGAATCCGCGCAATGCCACGGCGGGTTCGTTGAAGCAGTTGGACCCGAAGGTGGTGGCGGCGCGGCCGCTGTCCGTGGTGCTGTATGCCACGGGCGAGCTGGAGGGGGCGGGGTGGGACACGCATGCGGAATTGCTGGAGGCGTTGAAGGGGCTGGGGTTTCCGGTGGCGCGGCCGTGGTGGCTGTGCCGCGGGATTGAGGAGGTTATTGAGCGGGTGGAGGAGTTGCAGGGCCGCGAGGGCGAGCTGGATTTTGCGATTGATGGGGCGGTGGTGAAGGTGAATGAGTATCGCTATTGGCGGCAACTGGGGGCGACGGCCAAGGCTCCGCGTTTTGCGATGGCGTATAAGTATTCCAGCGAGCAGGCCGAGACCCGGTTGCGCGCGATTACGCTGCAGGTGGGGCGCACGGGTGTGTTGACGCCGGTGGCGGAGCTGGAGCCGGTGCCGCTGGCGGGTTCGACGATTGCGCGCGCCACCTTGCACAACGAGGATGAAATCAAGCGCAAGGATATTCGCATTGGGGATGCTGTTTTGATTAAAAAAGCGGGCGAAGTGATTCCTGCCGTGGAGTCCGTGGTGCTGGCCAAGCGTCCGGCGGGCGCGGAGCCGTTTGATTTGTTTGCTCATGCGGGGGGGAAGTGTCCGGAGTGCGGGGAGGCGATTGCGCGGGACCCGGAGGCGGCTGCGTGGCGTTGCACCAATGAGGAGTGTCCGGCGCAGGTGCGCGGGCGCATCGCGCATTTTGTTTCGCGCCGGGCCATGAATATTGATGGTTTGGGTGAGGCGATGATTGCTTCGTTGACTACGAAAACGATGGTTCAGGAAACAGTGGATGACGGGCTGTTTGGCGCGACTGCAACGGAGGTTGAGCTGCCGCCCATTGTGCGAGATGTGGCCGATTTGTATGCGCTGAAGCCCAAAGATATTGAGTTGCGGCGTCCCAATCGCGCGGTGGATGTCCAGCAGACGGAGATGAAGCTGGCGAGCAAGTTATGCCGCGCGATTGCGGCCAGCAAAAACAACGAGCTTTGGCGGTTGATTCACGGGCTGGGCATTCCTAATGTGGGGGAGGGGCTGGCGCGCAAGCTGGCGCAGGAGTTTAGCTCGCTGGATGCTTTGATGGGGGCGGAGGCGGAGGCGCTGGCGACCGTGCGCGATGTCGGGGCGATTGTGGCCGCGAGTGTGACGGATTATTTTGCGCGGGCGGGCAACCGGGATGTGATTGAAAAGCTGCGGCGGGCGGGGGTTCGGTTTGACCGGGTGGAAAAGGTGGCGGGCGGGGGCAACCCGGACGGGTATTTTTTCGGCAAGCGCGTGGTGGTGACCGGCACGCTGGAGGCGTTCACGCGCGAGGAGGCGCATGAGGCGTTGCGGCAGCGCGGGGCCACGGTGATGGGGACGGTGGGCAAGACGACGCAGGTGCTGATTGCGGGCGCTTCCGCCGGCAGTAAATATGCGGCGGCTCAGAAGCTGGGCATCCCGATTCTGGATGAGGCGGCATTTATTCGGCATCTGGAATAGAGGCGGCCGCGTTTTCGGGGGCTTCAGTAGTGCGCTTTGCCGGGGATGACGCCCCGGACGCCGCCTTTGGGGGCGGGGTGGTCGCCGGCGCGGCGGGGGATGAGGTGCAGGTGACAATGAAAGACGGTTTGTCCGGCGGCGGGGCCATCGTTGATGCCGAAATTGAAGCCCGTGATGGCGGGGTCTTCGGCTTGGAGGTCGGCCGCCAGTTTTTTGGCCAGGCGGTGGGCGGCGGCCCATTCGTCCGGCGTTACATCGCGGAAGGACGGGGTGTGGCGTCGGGGGATAATCAGGGTGTGGCCGGGGGTGACGGGGAAGGCATCGCGGAAGGCGATGCAGGGGCCATCGGTGGCGATGATTCTGTCGGGGGGCAGCGAGCAAAAGGGACAATTTGTTTCCATGCGGGCATTCTATCGCATGGGGGCCGCGGTGTCGAATGCCGGGCGGCGGGAATGAAAAATGGGAGAGGTGAAGAGGTGAAGATTGACAGACGGGGGCGAAACCCGCTATACACGCAGAACGCTTTTGGTGGCGAGATAGCTCAGCTGGTAGAGCAACGGACTGAAAATCCGTGTGTCACCGGTTCGATCCCGGTTCTCGCCACCATTTTTTTGTGCGTGGGCAAAGGGTGTGGCGCGCCTTGACTTTGGCGCGGGCTCTTTGCTAACGTGCGCCCCTCTGTGAGGCCAACGTAGCTCAGCTGGCAGAGCACCGCATTCGTAATGCGACGGTCGTCGGTTCGAATCCGACCGTTGGCTCCACTTTTTTTTGGGGGGGCGGAGGC
>FZPS01000062.1_pt3629 | contig 15110 bp, 11 predicted proteins | sample 1817821 | NCBI WGS metagenome assembly FZPS01 (sample SAMEA104158645, study PRJEB21678) | metagenome | place: Germany | collected 2015-04-21 | reverse complement strand
GAGACAGCATGCATGCAATGGGACCTAATGTGGCAGGTGTAATTGGCTCTGCTGTGGCAGCAGGCATACTAATGGCATTGTTTGGCTAATTAAATAAACTTACCTCTTTGAAACTGGCGGTCTTAATGACTGCCAGTTTTTGTATTAAAGTTACCAGTGAATAATAAAAATTCTTCATAACTAAATTCAATACTACCTAAGGCGATTAATTATAATATCACGTTATGTAAGTATTGTAATTCTAAGAGTAAGAGAATAGAAATCGGTTAATCATGGGAAAATTTAAGCAAGAACGGCGGATATAAAAAGAATTGAGCTTGGTAAATTTTAGTGATAAAATTATATTTATTAAACAGGTGTACACTATATTACATATTATTAGTAATAGAATGCATCAATAGCCAAATTATAATTAATGTTTAGATTTACTAGTAAGCTGCGATGGCTGTTATTTTAGGATTAATGAAAGAAAGCAGGTGCAATGGTTGGAAAAACTACCATGGTATGAGCAAAGTATAGAAGAGGTGAGTGCAAATCTAGGCACTGATACTAAGAATGGCTTGGCACCCGGTGAAGCAAAATCACGTTTGGAAAAGTATGGTCCAAATGAGTTGGAACAAAAGAAAAGTACGACAGTTTTTCAAATGTTCATTTCCCAGCTAAAGGACTATATGGTTATCATTCTGATTGCAGCCAGTCTAGTGTCCTTCCTGGTGGGGGAAGTTATAGACTCTCTGGTGATAATCGGTATTGTACTTATAAATGCAGTACTTGGGGTGGTACAGGAATTTCGGGCAGGTAAGGCCTTGGAAGCACTAAAAAAGATGTCGGCTCCTAATGCAAAGGTTATTCGCGGTGGAAAGGAATTATCAGTTCCGGCATCTGAACTCGTGCCTGGAGATTTGGTGATACTGGAAACAGGGGATTATATACCTGCAGACATCAGGCTGGTATCCTCTGTTAACCTTAAAGTGGAGGAAGCTGCTCTAACCGGTGAATCCGTACCTGTAGAAAAACAGGCTAATGAACGGCTGGAGGGAAGTGTAGGTTTAGGTGACCAGGTTAATTGCGGCTTCATGAGCACGTTAGTAACCTATGGACGAGGCAGCGGGATCGTAACCGCAACAGGAATGGACACGGTAATTGGTAACATTGCCAAAATGATTCAGGAAGATGTACAGCAGGATACACCACTGCAGCGCAAGCTTGCACAGCTGGGGAAAATTCTGGGCAGTGCATGTTTAGTGATATGTGCTATTGTTCTAGGATTAGGCCTTCTACGCGGTGAGGATCCCTTGGCTATGTTTATGACTGCGGTCAGCTTGGCGGTGGCAGCTATTCCTGAAGGCTTGCCAGCTGTTGTTACTATTGTATTGGCGTTAGGGATGCAGCGCATGGTCAGACACAATGCTATTATGAAAAAGCTTCATGCCGTGGAAACCTTAGGCAGCACTACAGTTATATGCTCGGACAAAACCGGTACATTGACTCAAAATCAGATGACAATCGTTAAGATGTACACCTTGGGGCAGGAAATTGATGTTTCAGGGGATGGATACAAACCCGAAGGCTCCCTTACTATCAACGGTCAAGAAGTTAATCTATCAGAACAGCCTGCAGTGGCCAGGTTAATGGAAATACAGGCACTGTGTAATGATGCCAGATTGGAGAATATTACAGAAGAAGGCATTGAAGAATGGCGTATTATAGGTGATCCCACTGAAGGTGCTATGATTGTGGCTGCAGCTAAAGCTGGGATAGACAGAGATGAAATCAACAAGTCTCAGCCCAGGCTCCAGGAAATCCCCTTTGATTCTCAGCGTAAATTGATGACTACCTTTCATAAAACTTCTGAAGGTCAACTCGCCGCCTTTACAAAGGGAGCGCCGGATATTCTGGTGGAACGCTGTACCCATATAATGCATAGCGATGGAACCATTGCTGCTATTACTGAGGAAGATAAAAATGCAATTATGGATGAAAACAAAAATCTGGCAAGCCAGGCTTTCAGAGTTCTGGCAATGGCGTTCAAAACACTTAATGAGATTCCCGAGCATCCTACTCCTGAGAAAGATGAACAGGGAATGGTATTTTGCGGCCTGGTAGGCATGATTGACCCACCGAGACCAGAAGCTATAGAAGCTATAAAATTATGCAAATCTGCTGGAATACGTACGGTTATGATTACAGGCGACTATCGCGAAACCGCTGCTGCCATAGCTCATCAATTGGGTATTATTTCATCTGATGACGAGGTACTGACAGGTGCGGAGTTAAATCAAATGAGCGATGAACAACTGGATGAAGCGGTAAGAAATGTCAGTGTATTTGCCCGAGTTTCTCCGGAACATAAGGTAAGAATTGTACAATCCATGAAAAATAACGGTCATATTGCAGCCATGACCGGCGACGGTGTAAATGATGCCCCAGCTTTGAAACGTGCCGATATAGGGGTGGCCATGGGTATTACTGGTACTGATGTAACCAAGGAAAGTGCGGAGATGATTATTACAGATGATAACTTCTCCAGTATAGTGGCAGCTGTAGAGGAAGGCAGGGTTATTTATAGTAACATAAGAAAGTTTGTGTTCTTTCTCATGTCCTGTAATGTGGGCGAGATATTAATTATCTTTATAGCCATGCTGCTAGGTTGGAAGATTCCTCTTCTGCCCATTCATTTGCTGTGGGTCAATCTCTTGACGGATGCCTTCCCAGCTTTGGCTTTGGGTACGGAAAAAAAGGAGCCTGGATTAATGGATATGCCCCCCAGGGATCCCAATGAGTCCATACTAAATCGGGCTATGCTTGTTAATATAGCAGTGCAAAGCCTGGTTATGACAGTAGCAGTGCTGACTTCCTTTTATTTTGGATGGCAGAATTATGGCATAGAAATGGGGCGAACTTTTGCTCTCGTTACTTTAATTATTAGTGAACTATTACGGGCATACTCAGCACGTTCAGAAAAGCTGCCTATTTGGAAGTTGGGTGTATTCAGTAATCGAAATATGAATCTGGCAACCATTGTATCCTTTGGTTTACTATTGGTAATCATGTTTGTTCCAGTACTGCAGGATATATTTAATGTGGAATTGCTTCGCTTACAGGATTGGGGCGTCACAGCTATTATGGCAGTTCTGCCCTTAATATTTGGCGAGCTTACCAAAGTAGTACGGAGTAGATTTTCGAAATCCTGAAAAAATGATTGAATTGTTATATTTATAGAGTGTTTTGTTTTTCTAAATCCAGTAGATACTGCTTAATATGCAAGCCTCCTCCATAGCCGACTAATTTACCGTTGGAGCCGATTACACGGTGACAGGGAATGATAATAGCTATGGGATTACTATTATTTGCCATGCCTACCGCCCTGCTGGCCTTGATATTGCCAGCAGCGATTGCAATATCCTTATAGGAACGGGTTTCACCGTAGGGAATGTTTTGGAGTGCGTTCCATACCTTAAGCTGAAATGGTGTGCCCTTTGGCGCAAGGGGCAGATTAAATACCTTTCTTTTTCCCTCAAAGTATTCCTGTAATTGACGGCCTGTTTCTTCTAGCAGCTTTGTTTCCGCCAACCTTATATCCATATGGCGGTTTTCATTTTCAAAGAAAACTTCAGTGATTGCAACACCGTTTTCTACTATACCCAGTCTTCCCACCGGGGTGTCAAAAAAGTATAAGTTTTGCTCCACTTATTATTCGCCCCCTAGTTTTATTTAAAAATAGACAAATACATGACCACTCTGATTATACCTGAAAACAAGGTTTGCAGGAAGATCAAAAGTGTATACAATAAGCATAGCAAATGGAATAACTTTTTAGTGTTAGAAGGAGAAGTCGCCATGGAATTGAACCGTCATAATATGCGAAGAATACTACTCCTGCTTTTTGCAGCCATCTCCCTCTTCCTTGGTCTGCAAAATTTAGGAGTTGTGCTAAATGCTATAAAAATTGGATTGGGCTTGTTAACACCTTTCATAATCGGAATTGCTATGGCGTTCTTCCTGTATGTGCCTTTACAGATGTTTGAAAAACGAGTATTCTTTACTGATCACAAGGTTGTCAATGCAATCCGGCGCCCCATATCTATTTTGCTTTCTATACTCTTAATTGGAGCTGTGATTTTTGTTGTACTTGTGCTTCTGATTCCCCAGATATCTGAATCCATTGAGGTTTTGACCCGGGCCATACCCGGCTTTTTCCGCAATTTACCTGAATGGATGGATCAGTTTACAAAGCGCTTCCCCCATTTCAACCAATGGTTGCTGCAAAACATACATATTGACTGGAATCGAGTTGGAAATTCTGCGATGGATTGGGTGCGGAGCAGGGCAACTGGTTTTCTTGGTTCAACTATTTCCGCCATTACCTATGTTTTTGGTCTTACCTTTAATTTAGTTGTAGCTTTTGTATTTGCTATTTATCTTCTATCCAGCAAGGAAAAACTGGCCAGACAAGTGAAGGGATTGTTATACGCCTATCTTCCGGAATCCAGGGCAGATCGAATCATATACATCGGAAACCTTACCAGAAAAACTTTTTATCAATTTGTAACTGGACAGATGTTAGAGGCTGTCATAATAGGGCTGTTGTGTTTTATTGGAATGTTAATACTTAGAATTCCCTTTGCACCCATTGCTTCCATATTGGTTTTTATTACTTCCTTTATTCCTTTGTTTGGGGCCTTCATCGGAACAGGACTTGCAGCCTTTATAATTATGATGGAAAGCCCTGTAAAGGCTTTATGGTTTATTATATTTATAATTGTACTGCAGCAGTTTGAGGGCAATGTAATTTATCCTCGCTTAATGGGTAAATCTATTGGTCTACCAGCCATCTGGATTCTTTTTGCAGTTACAATGGGTGGCGCTGCCTTTGGAATAGTGGGCATGCTCCTTGCTGTACCCTTTGTATCCATTATATACACCCTACTCAAGGAGGCGGTTAACAATAGGCTGGAGCAAAAGGAGATTTCAGATGAAAAACTTAGCTAAATTCTTCTTAATTCTATTAATATTGCTTTTGACGGTGCAGTCCGCACTGGCTTTAGATACAGAGCTGACCCCGGAAGAACTGGCTGAACACGCTCCTAAAAACCAGATATTGGCAGGCGCTTTTATGATTATCCTGTTTGCGGTGAAGTCATTAATATTTATTGTGCCAATCCCTATTCTATACCTTGCCTCAGGGTTGATATTTGAGCCAATCCCCGCCTTTATTATTAATTTTATTGGGATGATGGTGTGTACAGCTGTACCTTATTTTATAGGGCGGTATTCCGGAGCGGGTTTGTTTCAGAAATTAATAAAAAGGTATCCAAAACTCCAGATTCTGGATACCTTTCAACATGAAAATCAATGGTTCGTTTCCTTTATGGTAAGGGCTGTTGGCTTTCTGCCCTGTGATGCCGTTTCACTGGTTTTAGGTGCTTGGAAGACAAATTTCCTAAGGTACATGTCCGGCACAGCTTTAGGCATGCTGCCCGGTCTGATTGCCACCACTCTGATAGGCATTACTATAACCGATCCGAGTTCTCCCGGCTTTATTATATCTATAATTCTTACCATATTGGTGTCTGTTGGTTCCTTTACCTTCTGGAGGCTTTACCATAAGGCCAGGGCGCCTCATATGCCTCAATCAGCTCTTTCTGCGGGGCTTGACCCTGAGTATGAACAATATAAGAGCGATCATGTAGACGATGAGTGCAATAAAAACAATTAGCAGCATCAGATTGGATTTGGGAGCCATTCCTATTAGGACCAGCAAAGGCGCGCCTAGTAATATGCCGTAGCTGCTGCCTGCTAGCAAATTGTTGGCAGCAGGAGTTCTATAATTAGGATCCAGTTCCCGGAGCAGCATAACCCCGGAGCTTATAGTACCGGTAAGCATTCCATACATGGACAGAAGCCCCTCATGATAGTAGGAGGGGTATATTTTTTTGCACAGCCATTGGAGATAAACCAGGGTTACCCATCCACCTAAAACAGCCATAATGAGGAAAGGAATCCAAAGGCCGGACAAATCTTTTATTTCTATGGCCGCTATTCCTGCTATAATCATGTAGTCAAATGCAAAGCCGGAGATTCTATTTAGCAGATAGTTGTTTGGGTATTGCCTGTTCATCCATTTTGCTTTCGTAAACCAGCTGAAGGACAGACGGAATAACATGGCCATAAGGGAACCAATTATGAAGTTAAAGCCCCAAATAACAGGGGAGACGGTTGCAGAGAATCCGGGTGCAACAGCAGATAGAAAACTGGTGATACCTAAGGATACCAGATAGGTCACCAGATAAATCATAACAACCATAGCGATTTGTATGGATAAGCGGTCAACGGATTGAGAAACGGGGATTTCATTTTCTGACTGGAAATCCTCAATAGTCATAACTTCTGCCTTTTCATGTATAGCCTGAATATCAATTTTCTTATTTCGCTGCAGAATATTTATATAGATTACTCCTACAATACAAGCACAGAGGAAACCAGCTGCTGCGAGAGATAGCCCAAAGGATTGGCCTCCTTTAAAACCCAGCTGCTCATAAGTTGCCCCTACATTATTGGCCTGACCAGGCCCTTGGCCATAGCCCATAGGCAGCAAAATGCCGGCAGCCTTAAACAGGCCGGGAAATACTGTAAGTGCCAACCCTGCTGAGATAATAATGCCGAGTATGCCCTGCATCAAATAGGTACTGACAATGAGAGCACCGCTTTTTGGGCCGTCCAGAGAAGTGGTTTCCGCCTGATGATTTTTTTCCGGGATACGAAGAGATAATGCTATGAAGCCGATTGCAATGGTATGATAGGTGATGGAATCCAGAAAAAGTGCTTCTAGCGAGATTACACCAAAAGCCTTTAGGAGAAGGGTAATAAACCCTGCTAATACTGCTGTAGGCATCAGGCTTTTTCTGATGAAACCAACTTTTCTACGCAGGACATTAGCTGCAAGCAAGATGGCAGATAGAATACCAAGTTGGATCATGCCATTCCAAAGTCCGGTATTGGAAGCTGAAAAATTCATAGAATCAATCCTTTCCTTCGTATATGTTATGCTGGCCTGTCAAGGCTTTACATAACTCGTAATATTTAAGTGCACTGCGAGGTACTAAGGATTTAAGTTCAAAATATTCCTTATTAACAGTAGTAAATATCAAAGTACGTTGTCCGTGAATGGAAATATCGGATATTTGGGATAAAGGGAAGGAGTAATTCAGTCCATCATTGGATTGGAAGGCTAGCCTGTCTTTAAACAATTGCAGCCTCCCTCTGCCCAGCAGACTGGATTTTTTTGCTCTTATAATTTTCCATAGGGATTGATGATCGTCGAAAGTAATAGCTTGATTTTCTGAACGTTCACGAAGTTCATCTGCCAGTTCCCGAACACGGCGTGATTGCCACCTTACCCATTCAAGCACCGTGGTAAATGGAGGTCTTTGTTGATTCGTGGACTGTAGCAATCCATATTCCGTATACTTAAGTTTCAGGCCGCAGCTGCAGAAAAAGGAATCACCCCTGCTTTGAAGCTCTTCCATTTGCCCACAGGAAGGGCAGAGGTAGAGGGCAGTTTCTAAATTTTCGGCCAGATCTTTACCCCGATACGCAATAGGTCCCCGCCTTCTTTGTTCCTCATAGGCATTGGTGTATAAATCATCTTCAATACATTTCATCAATTCCTCTTCTGACATGGCTTTAATTTCTTCCGGATTATATATACGCACAGGGTAGCCTATCATGGAACCGCGCCTTGGGTATTTGGACCAGCGGGGTTGAGTAAGGTATCCGCCCTCCATACGGTAAGTAACCAGGGCGGCACCAGTTCGTTTGACCAGTCTGGCTGTTGTTCTGTGCAGTTCTCCGGTTTCCCCGCTGAAGGTCATGTTTCCTTCCGGGAAAATACAAATATTATGACCATCTTTAATTCGCTTAAAGATGGTAGCTACGGTTTGCCGATCCGCAGCAGACTTAACCCGGGGGATAGGCGCAACCAGGAACTCGATAATTTTGCCCACCCAGCCCAGCCTGAAGAGATGATCGCTGGCTACATAGTACATCATTTGCGGAAAGCTGAGCCCTACCAGCAGAGGATCCCAATTGGTTACATGGTTGGGCAGAATAAAGGCAGGATGCTTCAAAGGCTCAATTTTTTCAAACTTATAGTTAAATTTCCATACCAAAAATGGTTTTAGCAAGAATTGGAGACTTTTATAGATTACTTTATGTCTTAAATGACCTTTCAATATACTTCTCTCCCTATATCGCAATTTCTACAAAACAGGCTGTTATATAAATTGTATAAAAGCCCTCATCAAGAAATTCAATAATTCGCTATTTTTATTATTCTCCCTTGCAATGCTAATTCCTCCCCAGACAACTCAGTTTATAATGGTTTCCATTTATTACCTGAGGGGTTTAACAATAAAATTCTATGCCTATCACTCACTTCTTAGAGCTTTTACCGGGTCTTTTTTTGCAGCCATTCCTGCAGGTAAATATCCTCCAGCCATGGTAAGAAGGACACTGACTAGAGCCAATAAAAGTGCGTGACGTATATCCAGCTGTGCCACATTTTCAAGAGTTGTCAGCCGTTTCAAAGTATTATTAACCGGTACAGTTAGTACTATAGCTATTAAAATACCGATTATGCCGGATACAGCACCGATTAAAAAGGTTTCTGCATTGAATACTCTGGAAATATCTTTTTTTCTGGCTCCCAATGCTCTAAGCACGCCAATTTCTCTTGTACGTTCCAGAACCGATATATAGGTAATAATCCCTATCATTATTAAGGAAACAATTAACGAGGTGGCGGAAAAGGCAATCAGCACTAAGGTAATTGCCCGCATTATGCCACCGGAAAGGTCGGTTATGGTACCCGCCAAATCTGTATATACAATCTTATCCTTTTCTTTCTTGTTTTCATTCCAGGCGTCCAGGTACTCCAATACCAAATCCTTATATTCGAAACCTATCGGATAAATGGTAATCATATAGGGGATGCTGCTGGCACCAAGGGTGGACAGCAGTGTATCTTTTTTTATAGCAATGGGTTGAGAAGCCGTTCCCATGGGGCTGCCCATTGGACTACCCTGAGTAGGAGGGCCTATGCCTAAAGGTGTACCAGTAGAAGTGGAAGTATCCGTAGTACGGAAGGCCTCCCCTGTAAGAACATTGTATTCGGATTTTTCTTGCGCCTTTACAATATCTGAATTCCTGGCATCCTCCATAAAACGCAGGCACAGATCATCGGAAAAGGCAATGCCGGGTTGAATAACCGGAATTTCTGTTTCTTTGGATGGTCTGACTATACCTGATATTTTTAGTGTAATAGCTTTTTCACTGTCATAGAGTTCCTGAAGGTTTTTCGGGTCGCCGTTTAATACAAAAAGGTCGCCTTCTTGTTTGTAATACACATCATTAGGAATAACCCTTAGTTCCAAACCAAGTATATCCTTAAAATTAATGCTTTTTTTATCGCTATTCAAACCTAGCTCCTCCAAAACCGCCTTGTCGACTCTATTGTACTTATCCGTAACCAGGATCAAATCATGCATATCTTGGGGATAGGTTCCTGTCAACAAATCGTAAGCGGTTTCCAGATAAGCGGGCTTATCATCATTAGGATTTTTTGGGTAGGCTGATAGGTTTGCCACAGTGGTATCTATTGCTGTAGCAATTTTACCGTCGGATCTCAGCAAATTTAATCGTACCAGACGGGTATAGGTTATGCCGTTAATCCAATCCGGGTTTATGTCTTCAATATACTTAAGATAGGAATCGGTAAAGGTATTTGTATGTATTCTCTTATCCTTGTCAGGATCGTGAGGGTAAATCACATCCACATCAGGATATTTTTCTTGATCTTCCTTCTCTATGCCCATGATGTAGTCCATATCTACCTCTTCAGTTTTTTGTGTAATCATAATGGGGAAACCGGAAAGGGTGTCTGACTCAAATGCAGCAATCTGCATGTCAAACCCATTGGACAGGGCTAGAATCAGGGCAATACCTATGATACCTATGCTGGATGCAAAGGAGGTAAGCAGGGTACGAAATAACTTGGTACGGATATTTTTGAAAGAAAGCATCAAGGCAGTTCCAAAACCCATGCTGGTTTTCTTTAATTGATAATTTTCTTTATCTTCGGATAACCCGTAGGGATTGGAGTCAGCTATCACCTTTCCATCCTGAAACTCTATAACCCGATCGGCATATTTTTCGGCAAGGGATGAGTTGTGCGTAACCATTATGACTAGCTTATCCCTGGCAATATCCTTGATTAAGTCCAATATCTGAATGCTGGTACTGGTATCAAGTGCGCCGGTTGGTTCATCGGCAAGTATAATATCCGGGTCATTAGCAAGAGCCCGGGCAATAGCCACTCTTTGCATCTGGCCACCCGATAATTGATTGGGTTTTTTATGCATATGTTCTTCCAGGCCCACCTGGGTAAGCACTTCTATGGCCTTCTTACGTCTTTTGTTTATACATTCACCGCTTAAAGCCATTCCCAGCATTACATTATCGGTTATACTTAAGTGGTTTATCAGATTATAGTTTTGGAAAACAAATCCTATGCTGTTGTTGCGGTATGCATCCCAATCCCTGTCTCCAAAAGTCCTGGTGGAATTTCCGTTAATCAGAAGATCGCCCTGATCATAGCGGTCCAGTCCCCCGATAATATTTAAAAATGTGGTTTTTCCCGAGCCGCTGGGGCCTAATATTGCAACAAATTCATTTTTTCTAAAACTGATGCTTACTCCGTCCAAAGCGGTTTGTGTTATTTCTCCAGTGGTATAGTGTTTTGAAATGTTTTCCACATGAAGCATGTATTTCTTCTCCTTTTTACTCAATAGGAATAGGTTGCACAATACCAAGGGTTTTTATTGTAAGGGATCAAAAATTTAAAAAATTATTATTGTTGACATCACTATGTAATTGTGGTATGTATATATAAGTGTTTTTGTTTAGCCTTAATAAACTTTAAGTTTAGTTTTAAGAGACTGGAATGAGTTTTATGAAAATAGGGGAAAAGATTAAGGAACTACGAATTTTAAATGGATTGACCCAGCAGGAACTTGCGGATAGGTGTGAATTATCCAAGGGTTTTATATCTCAAGTAGAGCGGGAACTAACCTCTCCATCCATTGCAACACTTATGGATATATTGGAGAGCCTGGGCACTAATATAAAGGATTTTTTCAACGAACAGGTTGACGATAAAATTGTATTTAAGAAAGATGATATTTTCAGCCTGGAAAATGATGACTTGGGCCATATAATTCATTGGATAATTCCTAATGCACAAAAAAATCAGATGGAGCCCATTATTATTGAATTTGCTCCGGGGAGCGGCTGCTCCAAAGTAGATGATCCTCATGAGGGTGAGGAGTTTGGATATGTTCTGATCGGTTCAATTATCCTACATTTGGGAAAACATAAATATAAGATACGAAAGGGAGAAAGCTTTTCCTTTAAACCTAATGTGAGTCACTATATAACCAATGGATCCAAGGGAAAATCCACTTTGTTGTGGGTTTCCTCACCGCCTAGCTTTTAAGCAATAACTTTTAGAAATGGGGGTTCAGCGATGACCGACAGCATTATTTTAGAACTGAAGAATATCTCTAAAGTGTATGACGATACTCCAGCTTTGGTGGATATCAACCTCTATATACGAAAAAATGAATTTGTAACACTGCTGGGACCCAGCGGCTGCGGAAAAACAACAACATTGAGGATAATTGGTGGTTTTGAAGAAGCCGATAATGGAGATCTGCTTTTTGAAGGCAAGAACATAAATAATCTGCCTGCCTATAAGAGAAAGGTCAATACGGTTTTTCAAAAGTATGCGCTTTTCCCTCATATGAATGTATTTGATAATATCGCCTTTGGGCTGAAGATAAAGAAAATGGACAAGGAAGTTATCCGGGAAAAGGTTGAAAGGATGCTAAAGCTGGTAAACCTGGAAGGCTTCGATAAGCGTTCGGTGAATTCCTTGAGCGGTGGGCAGCAGCAGAGGGTAGCTATTGCTCGAGCTTTGGTCAACGAACCGGAGGTATTACTCCTTGATGAACCCCTGGGTGCCCTGGACTTGAAATTACGAAAAGAAATGCAGGTAGAACTGAAAAACATGCAACAAACTCTGGGTATAACATTTATATATGTTACCCATGACCAGGAAGAGGCTCTCAGCATGTCGGACACCATTGTGGTTATGAACAATGGTGAAATACAGCAGATCGGCACACCGGAAGATATTTATAATGAGCCTAAAAATGCCTTTGTGGCTGATTTTATCGGAGAAAGCAATATACTTGACGGCATTATGGAAAGAGACTATCTGGTTACCTTTGCGGGTAAACAAGTACCATGTGTGGATAAGGGTTTTGGCGATCAGGAAGAGGTGGATGTAGTTATCCGTCCTGAGGATGTCAAGGTAGTTCCACCAGAAGAGGGTATATTGGAGGGTATTGTCCGTTCCGTGACCTTCAAGGGCGTTCATTATGAAATGATGATCGAAGGAGAAGGCCATACCTGGATGGTGCATTCTACCCTCATGGCACCGGAGAACACCACAGTGGGCCTGAAAATTTTACCCGATGACATCCATATTATGAAAAAGAAGGTGACAGCATGAGGAGACAATGGCTTGCTTCACCCTATATCGTATGGATGGTTATCTTTATTGTAGTGCCTGTACTGTTGATTTTATTTTACAGCGTCACTGTTCAGACGGAAGACGGTTTGCTGTTAACTGCTGATCATTTTAGAAGATTTGTAGATCCAATATACATCAATGTATTAATAAGATCCTTGGTCTTGGCATTGGCGTGTACTGCCGTCTGCCTGCTGCTGGGTTATCCAATGGCAGCTATACTGGCTAGCAGAGAGTACAGCAGAAAAAAAATCATGTATATGCTGATAGTTTTACCTATGTGGATGAACTTTTTGCTTCGCACCTATGCCTGGCTTACATTACTGGAAAGAAACGGTGTAATCAACACTGTATTATCTATACTCGGCCTGCCTTCATTGGATATATTGTACACTAACCAGGCAGTAGTGCTGGGAATGGTATATAACTTTCTGCCCTTTATGATTTTGCCTATTTACTCGGTGCTGTCTAAAATAGACCAAAGTGTAATTGAGGCGGCACAAGACCTGGGTGGAAATAACTTTACAGTGTTCAGACGAGTTGTTTTTCCCTTAAGTTTGCCCGGCGTAATTTCCGGAATTACCATGGTGTTTATGCCGGCAGTTACCACCTTTGTAATTTCACGATTGTTGGGAGGCGGTCAGTTTACCCTAATAGGTAACCTGATAGAACAGCAATTTCTGTCCTCTGGAGATTGGGGATTTGGTTCAGCTCTGTCGGTAATCATGATGCTGATGATTTTAGTCAGCATGGCTATCATGAACCGGTATGAGCAAGAGAGTGGAGGAGGTGCATTATGGTGATGCGCTTTTTGAAAAAAGCCTATGTGTTTTTGATTTTTGCATTTCTATATGCACCTATACTGGTACTGATTGTGTTTTCCTTTAATGAGTCCAAGTCACGTGCCAATTGGGAGGGCTTTACATTTAAATGGTATTTTGAGCTGTTTCAGGATAGGCATATTATGTCAGCTCTTTACTATACTATACTAATCGCTGTTTTATCTTCCGCAATTGCTACCTTAATTGGAATAATAGCTTCCATTGGAATTTATTCTATGAAAAAAGTACCTCAGGGTTTGGTAATGAATCTAAACTATATACCAATCCTGAACCCGGATATAGTAACTGGGATTTCCCTTATGGTATTGTTTATTTTTATGAAGATGAACCTGGGCTTTGTCACCATGCTGCTGGCACATATAACCTTTAATATCCCCTACGTGATATTATCCATCCTGCCCAAATTGAAGCAGATGAACAAGCATTTATATGAGGCAGCGCTGGACTTGGGGGCAACCCCCATGGAAGCCTTCTGGAAGGTTATTCTTCCGGAAATCATGCCCGGTGTTATTACCGGATTTCTGTTGGCTTTTACTCTATCGCTGGATGACTTTGTAATCAGTTTTTTCACTACCGGCTCCGGTGTATCCAATTTATCCATAGTGATATTTGGAATGGCCAGAAGGGGTATAAGCCCGAAAATCAATGCATTGTCCACATTGATGTTCTTAAGTGTTCTGATACTTTTGATTATAGTCAATGTTAGAATGTCAAGGGACAACCCGGAAAGGAGAGCTAAAATTGAGAGAAGTAAAGAAAATAGCCGCTATCTTCCTGATCTTGGTCATGATATTTAGCCTGACAGCCTGTGGAGGCGGTGGGGGTTCGCAAAAGAGCACCACTACCATTACAGTTTTTAACTGGGGAGACTATATCGATGAGTCGGTGCTTACAGATTTTGAAAAGGAATATGGGATCAAGGTTAACTATGACTACTTCTCAACAAATGAAGAGATGTATGTCAAGCTAAAGTCCGGAGGCACCAACTATGATGTGCTGTTTCCATCGGATTATATGATTTCCCGATTAATAAAGGAAGATATGCTTCATAAAATAGATATGAACAATATTCCCAACTTTGAACACATAAACGACAAGTTTAAGAGTTTAGACTATGATCCCAATAACGAATACTCAGTACCTTATATGTGGGGAACAGTAGGGATTGCCTATAATACCACAATGGTAGATGAACCGGTGGACAGCTGGAACATCCTATGGGATCCCAAATATGAGAATAATATTTTGATGATGGACAGCCAAAGGGATTCCATTGCTGTTGCATTAAAAAAACTGGGTTATTCTCTCAATTCTAGGGATGAAGCTGAATTGGAGGAAGCTAAGCAGGAACTTATCAAACAAAAGCCGTTGGTTTTGTCCTATGTTGGTGATGAGGTAAAGGATAAAATGGTGGGCGGTGAGGCTGCCCTTGCTGTAGTTTATTCCGGCGAAGTAATAGCAATAAGGTGGGAAAATGAAGATATTGAGTATTCCATACCTAAGGAAGGAAGCAACCTTTGGTTTGATGCTATGGTCATCCCAAAGACCAGTCAGAATAAGGAAGCTGCAGAGAAGTTTATTAACTTCATGACTGACCCGGAAATCTCCTTGCGTAA
>FZPS01000042.1_pt635 | contig 15116 bp, 13 predicted proteins | sample 1817821 | NCBI WGS metagenome assembly FZPS01 (sample SAMEA104158645, study PRJEB21678) | metagenome | place: Germany | collected 2015-04-21 | reverse complement strand
GTATATACGTAAAAACTACAGATGAGTATTATTAAAATTTTTCTAATCATAATAAGGTGGTTTAGTTAATTAGGGTATTTCATACGTTTTATTTTTTTGCAAAGGTATACTTTTATTTGTTTCCTTTTTTTCATTTTTTCCTTCAACTGAAAAAAAGTGTAATCCACTCATCGGATAACTCGAAGTCATCCGACGAGTAATTGTTATTCAGCTTGTTGTGATTCTGCTCAAACGGGAGCGTATTGGCGAATTTAATTCGTTAGCTTTTATTTTGTGTGAATGCAATTTACCCGTACGTATTTTTTTATGGAATTTTTAGGTTATTTTTTTAAATATAGAGTCTTATTAAAGATTTTATATTATCTTTGCTTTATTGTTTTAAAACCGATTCATGTCATGTTTTGTAAGCGTTTATTTATTTTATTATTTTTATTTATCGCCTTTTATGTCAATTCCTTATCTCAAATAAGTAAATGGGACGGTTCGGCTATATGCTGGACAAAAGGCGATGGAAGCGAAACGCATCCTTACTTAATTGACAGTGCTTCCCACCTTGCTTATTTGGCACAGAGTGTGAATGCAGGTAGAATGTATGCCGATACTTTTTTCAGACTAAGCACCCATATTGATTTAGATACTCTCAATTGGACACCAATAGGTTGTAGTGTCAGTGAGTTTTTTGCCGGTCATTTTGACGGTGATAATCATAGCATTTATCATCTTTATTGCAAAGACACTGTTCAGCGTCCTTCCATTGTTTGTACAGGCTTGTTTGGTTATGTGATGGATGCTGAAATTTATAATTTACACATAGCCGGCAACAGTGAAATATTGTCTTCATTTTCAACATCTTATAATTTTTATGTAGGAGGAATAGCGGGCTATGCTTATGCTTCCGAGATTAGGGATTGTAGCTTTGACGGCAAGGTGTCGGTTTATGCTGTTTCATCTTTTGCTTATGCGGGAGGTATAGTGGGTTATGCAGCCTCGGGAACGAATATTTATAATTGTCATAATAAAGGGAAGATTTTTTCTTCTTCCTTGAATACGGCTTATGCCGGTGGCATATTGGCTGATTGTGATAATGCTTCGCCTAAGATAAAATATTGTTATAATGAAGGTTATGTATATGCTACTGCTCATAAATACACCTATGCCGGCGGAGTGGTTGCTCGATTGAATTATGGGGCTTCGGTAGAGCGTTGTTTTAATAGTGGAGATGTTGAAACTTATTCTAATTCATGTTCTTATATTGGAGGATTGATTGGTTGGGGAAGTAATTGTTTGGTAAAAGAGTCCTACAATGAGGGTGTAGTAAATGCGATAGCTTATGATTATAGTTATGCAGGAGGAGTCGTAGGTTTTACCGAGTTTCCATCTGTTATTGAGCATATTTACAATAGAGGAAGGGTGTTGTCCAATTCTTATTATTATAAATCCTTTGTAGGAGGCATAATCGGCAATGTGCATAATTTTTCACATATTCCAACGCTCGTTCGTTCGTGTTACAATGCCGGACAATTGTATGCAGTGTCGTCGGCTTTTTTGGGAGGAATATGCGGTGAGGTAGTCAATCATAGTGAGGTAAGCAATGCGTATTGTTTGCAAATGCCTTCTTTTTATCCGACGAATTCGATAGGAGAAATGGTTGATGTTTCTTTTTTATGTTCCCGGCAGGCACTTGATTCTTTGAATCAGGGACAAGAAGTATGGATTTCGGACGAGGCTTTAATCAACGACGGTTTTCCTTTATTGAAAAATACGGGAAAAACTTTGGTGTTGACACATTCGCCCGCTATTAGTTCGACGGATGTGGTTTTAAAAGGAAGTGTTGTTCAACTTGCCGATACAGTATTATCGAAAGCTTTTGTTTATAAAAAACACAATGCAACTACTTTTACTCATGTACCGGCTGATAGCAGTGCTGACTTTCAAACCGTGATTAGTGCTATAGCAGCAGACACGCTCTATGAATACAGAGCTTATGTTGTTGTAAAAACCGATACTGTTTTTGGGGAAAGTCTGTTGTTTAAAATAAGTAAAACCTCTATTCGTACTTTGGCGGCGACAGATTTAAAAGCACATACTGCTGTGTTAAATGCTGAGATAGAGTACGGAAAAGATACAATTCTTGCTAAAGGATTTAAATGGAGAAAAGTGGCAGAAGTAGCGGATAATTATTTGAGTGCGGATAAAGTTTATTTTTCCGATATGCTTTTTTCTCTGCCTTCTTATACGGATTTTGTGTATCAGGCTTTTGCTCTTACTTTGTCGGATACCATATTTGGGGATAAGGTTTATTTCAAAACATTGCCTCAGCAATCGAGTGTGGAAACGGAAGCGGCTACCAATGTGTCGCCGTATTCGGCGCTTGTCGCTGCCGCTATTCAGTACGGAGATGATACAATTATAAAAAAAGGATTTGAATGGAGAGCCGAAGAGCAATCCATAGCCGATGTTTTCATTGTCAATGATACTGCTTTTACTGCCAAGCTAAATGATTTGCAGTCGAACACTAATTATTTTTATCGTTCTTTTATTATTACTACTACCGATACTTTATTTGGAAACGAATTAGCATTTAAAACTTTACGTGCTTGTACATTGCAGACGTACGGTGTTGTTTATTTGGGAACTTGTTCGGTCGTCTTGAAAGGATATATTAATGTGCCTGATGAACAAATATATATGCAAGGTTTTGCATGGAGAAAGTGTGAGGATTCGACAGATAATATACTACCGACAGAAGGCACTGCTATTTGTGATACTTTGTATGGGCTGAATGCTCAAACCGATTATACTTTCCGTGTTTTTGTCATTACAAATAATGGCGTTTTTTATAGTGAGCCGGATTTTTTCAGAACATTGGGTTCCGCTTCCGGTGTTACTACACTTGAAGCAAGCGATATAGGAGTGGAAACGGCTGTTTTACACGGACAAGTGGAATATGGAGATGAAGAAGTATTAATGCAAGGCTTTGAGTATAAAATGCAAACAGCAGAAAAATACACGATTGTAAAAGCGGAAGGAAGCAATATGAGCGATACGCTGAGCCGTTTACAGCCGAAAACAACTTACGAGTATAGAGCTTTTATAGTCCTTGCCGAAAGAGTGATTTATGGAGAAACTCTGTCGTTTATCACTTTAGAAGATGTTGAAATCGAAGAAATTGCCGATAAGGGTCTGCATTTCTATCCCAATCCCGTTGACGATAATTTGTACTTAATTTTTGAAAATGATGTTTATCTCAATGGAACAATTGAAATTGTTGATGTTTATGGAAAATCTTGTTTAAGTCAAAGAATTACATCAAAAAACATGCTTGTTGATATGAAACATTTGACGAGTAGTTGTTATTTCTTAACTGTTCAACAAGATAATTTAAATCGAAAAATATATAAGATTATTAAAAAATAAACCTGTTTATGAACGCCGAACAATCTGTTTTATATCACACTCTTTTATTATCTCAACTGCCGGCGATAGGTAAGATTACTGCTCGGAAATTGATAACGGAATGTGGAAGTGCCGAAGCCGTATTGAAAGAGAAAAAGGAAAAATTGCTTTTTATCGAAGGTATTCGGAAGAATGTAGTTGAAAGTATTCAAAAAATTTCCGCAGAAGTTTACGAAAAGGTAGAACGAGAAATTGATTTTATTCAAAAATACAATATACATTCTTATATCCTAACGGAATCGGATTATCCTAAACGACTACGTCACTGTATTGATGCACCTATTGTGTTTTTTGCTAAAGGAAATATGGATTTTAACGTAGCGAAAGCAGTGGCTATAGTGGGTACCAGAACTGCTGATAACTATGGAATAAGTGTAACGAAACAAATCGTTGCCGAGCTGTCGCATTTGGATATTTTGATAGTTAGCGGATTAGCTTATGGTATTGATACTGCCGCACACGAAGCGGCTGTGCATCATAATTTACAAACGGTGGGAGTCTTAGGTCATGGTTTGCAGATGTTATATCCTAATGAAAATAAAAAATTAGCTTCGCGTATGCTCGATAAAGGAGGGATTATTACGGAGTATTGTAGTGGCACAGAGCCCGACTATCAGCATTTTCCCGAAAGGAATCGCATTATTGCCGGCTTATCGGATGCGGTTGTTGTGGTCGAGGCACGCAAAGAAGGCGGAGCTTTGATTACGGCTAATTTGGCATTCTCTTACGATAGAGATGTGTTTGCTGTGCCGGGTAGAATAGGGGATAGCCTTTCGGAAGGATGTAATAATTTAATCAAGAGCAATAAAGCTGCTCTTATCTCTTCGGCTAACGATATTATAGAAATGATGCGATGGGACGATGGGAAAACAAAGAAAAAAAATCGTCAAGAAAAATTATTTTTCGACTTAGACAATGATGAAAAACAAGTTATTGCTGTTATTCAACAACATAATGAAATAGACATTGATACACTTTCTGCTAAAATAAATATGCCTATTTCACGTTTAACCACATTATTGCTTGCTCTTGAATGCAAATCGTATATAGAATGCTTGCCGGGTAAGCGATACACAGTTATTTGAAAAATATATTCGTAAAAGAAAAAATGAAAGCGAAAAAAATTAAATTTTATCTTGTCAAATTATTGATTACCTCTTTTGCGGTTTTGTTTACCGCTTGGATGTTACAAAAAGGTATTCATATTGAAGAACCGCGTATTTTGACGGCTATTATTGTCGGTGTAACCTTAATCTTATTGAATACTTTTTTAAAACCTTTGCTCATAAGATTAACAATTCCTTTGACTGTTTTTTCCTTTGGTTTTTTTCTGCTCGTTATCAATGCTATTGTTATCGAGTTGATAGATTTTATGCTGCCGGGCTTTACGGTCGACAGCTTTTTTTGGGCGATGTTGTATGGCGCCATCGTTTCTTTTATTACCTCTTTGATAGAACTTTTCAGCAATGTGAGAATCGTACGTTATCACCAACAAGATATGTATCGTGATAGAAATGATGATAATGACGATGATTTCACGCCTTATGAAGAGGTGTAATATAAAAAAATAAGCCGCCCTTTTGAGGCAGCTTATCCACACACAATAAACATAATCATTTTTACAAATAAATATCTCGTTCGCCTTCGTCTATTTTCACTATATTTTTCTTTACTACTTCTTTCAGTTTTTCTTTTTCTATGTCTTCTACTAATTTCTTAATCAACTTAAAGCCTTTTTCTTTTGTTTCGGGAGTAGCAAAGTCGTTGAGGTATTCTCTAAAAGTGAAAAGAGCATTGGGCATACAGTATTCTTTGATAAGTCCGGGTTTTGCTAAATCCATAAAATCTTGTCCTACACGTCCTTTACGATAACAGCCCGTACAGAAAGAGGGAATGTATCCGCTGTCAATCATGCTCGAAATAACTTCGTCCAAATTACGGTGGTCGCCTAATTGGAATTGACTTCCTGTTTTATGTCCTTCGGTTTCGCCTTTAGCATAAGCACCGGGATTGGTGCGTGAGCCTGCTGATATTTGACTGATACCGTAGTTGAATAATTCGGTGCGTAATTCATCGGTTTCACGTGTGCTTAAAATAATGCCGGTATAAGGTAAAGCAATACGAATAACGGCAATGATTTTCTTGAAATCATCGTCGCTTACTTTATGCGGAATGTGTTCCGGAAGCGGCGCACCTTCGGCAGGCTCAATGCGAGGAAAACTAATGGTATGAGGTCCACAGCCAAAGGCATCTTCCAAATGCTTAGCATGTTCCATTAAAGCCAATATCTCGAAACGGTAGTCGGCTAAACCGAACAATACACCCAAGCCTACATCGTCTATTCCTGCTTCCATTGCCCTGTCCATTACCAATAAGCGATTTAAATAATTCGCTTTAGGGGTATTACCGGGATGATATTCTTTATATAAATCAGGATCGTATGTCTCTTGGAAGCAAACATAGGTGCCGATTTTTTCTTGTTTTAATTTTTTAAAATCTTCGATGGACATAGGTGCAAGCTCTACGTTGATACGTCGAACATTGTGTCCGTTTTCATTGACGGCATAGGTTGTACGTATGGCATCGCAGATATAATTGATATCGTTAGCCGGTGTTTCACCGCAAATTAACAATATACGTTTATGTCCTTCGCGTAGCAACTCTCTTGTTTCCGAAGCAATTTGTTCCATGTTTAGTACTTTGCGTACAAGAGTTTTGTTGTCTCTTCTAAAACTGCAATAAACACAGTTGTTTACACAGCGATTGCCGGTATATAAAGGAGCAAAAAGTACCAATCGTTTGCCGTAGATTTCATTTTTCACTATTTTAGCTACGTTCATGATTTGATAGATTTGCTCATGGTCGGTAACCCTTAGTAAGGTAGCTACATCTTCTAAATCAAGTCCTTTTAATTTTAAAGCTCGTTCTAAAATGGTGTCGAGTTCTTGTTGGGTAGGGGCATTTCTATTAATTAAAGCATATAATTTGTCTTTGTCGATGAAATTTTTGAATTTTTTATTTGTATCCATAGTATAGATTAAAGTTTAATTTTTGATAACACAGATTTTACTTCAACATTTTCTAAACGACCTAATTTACCGGTTAAAGCACTAATTTCATCGGTGGTACCTTCTATAATTAATGAAATGAAATTTAGATTGTAATTGCGAATAAGAAGACCTTGTCGGGCTAAGATAAGATGGCTGTATTCGGAAAGTAAATCATTTACTTTTTTGACGATATCAGCGTTTGATATGAGTATGCTAATTATTCCCAGTCTCTTTTCCATTAGAATCTGCTTTTGGATTAGATTGTTAGTTAATATTTTAATTTAAAACCTCGAATAAGATGTAATCCGATTCTTAGGTATTGCAAAAGTACAATAAATTTTCACGTATTAAAGACTTTCTTCTTTATTTTTTTCTTTTTTTGTGTTATAGAGGTTCATTGTTCGTTGCACACCTTGAAATACAAAACTTTCAATAATTTCTTTGCAGCTGATAATGCAGGGTTGAATTTTTTCAATTTCATCGGGCATGAAAGTGCCAAGCACATGTTCTACTTGCCGACCTTTTGCAAAATCGTTTCCAATACCTAATCGTAAGCGAGCAAAATAAGAAGTGTCAATGGTTTCTATAATGTGATTCAAGCCGTTGTGTGTGCCGCCGCTTCCTTGTGATTTCAATTTATAGCCGCCTAAGGGTAAGTCTTTGTCATCGGAAATTACCAATAAGTTTTCGATAGGTATACTGTGTTTTTGAAGATGGTAATTAACGGCTTTTCCACTGAGATTCATATAAGTGCTTGGTTTGATAAGTACGATTGTTTTTCCTTTTAATTTTAGAGAAGCAGACGCAGCATAGCGGTCCGATTCAAAAACGACATTATGAGCTTTAGCAAAATAATCTACAGCCATAAAACCGATATTATGACGGGTGTTCTCGTATTCTTTGCCGATATTTCCTAAGCCAACAATTAAATATTTCATACATTCATAATTTTTTCAGTTGAGGGTCGTATGGAACTCATATTTCTTATAATCATCTACTTGTATTTCAAAATTAGTTTATATCTTCCTTTTATACGGATATATTCTAAATATGCAAAAATAGCAAATATTAATATACAAAAAAGTGTACTTTTGCAAAGTGGTTTTATTTAAAATTAAATAGCTATAAATCACGTATATATTAAATAATGTTGAGGTAGATTATTCAATAGAAAGGTAAAAACATGTTCTCGGAAATAGCGGAAAAATATTCATGGACTCAGATAGAAAGCGAAATTAATGCTAAGAGTAAATCGGATGTAGAGCATGCTTTACAAGTTGCTAATCTGACAATTGAGGATTTTAAAGCTTTGGTTTCACCGGCTGCAGCTGAATATTTGGAAAGCATGGCACAAAAAAGCCGTATTGCAACTCAGAAACGTTTCGGAAAAACAATACAGTTTTATATTCCACTCTATTTGAGTAACAAATGTATTAATCATTGTGTTTATTGCGGATTTAATTTCAACAATAAAATTGAACGCATTGTTTTGAGTGATGAACAGATACTACGTGAAGTGGCGGTAATAAAAGAAATGGGCTACGAGCATATTTTGTTGCTGACGGGAGAATCGCCCAAACATGCAGGCGTTGATTATATTGAACATGCGATTAAATTAGTGCATCCTCATTTTAAGCAGGTTACATTAGAAGTGCAGCCGATGTCTATGGAAGATTATCAGCGATTGATTGCTGTCGGTTTGCATGGTGTTTATGTGTATCAAGAGACCTATAACAAAGAGCGTTATCCTACTTATCATCCTGCCGGTATAAAAAGCGATTACCAATGGCGGCTCAATACGCCCGACAGATTGGGAAAAGCGGAAGTACATAAAATCGGATTAGGTGCTTTGTTGGGTTTGGAAAATTGGAGAGTAGAAGCTGTGTTTATGGCAATGCATTTGCAGTATTTGGAAAAAAAATACTGGAAAACAAAATACGCACTTGCTTTTCCTCGCATACGTCCGCATGCAGGCGAATTTATGCCTAATTATATTGTGAGTGATAAAGAATTAGCACAAATGATATGGGCTTTTCGTATTTTTGACAATGATGTGGAAATATCGCTGACAACACGGGAAGATACCGAATTTAGGAATCACATGATAGGATTGGGAGTAACTGCAATTAGTGCCGGTTCGAAGACAATGCCCGGAGGATATGCACAAGATAGTGAAGATTTGGAACAATTTGCAATTAACGACAATCGCCATCCTAAAGAGATGTTAGAGGTGGTTAAAAAAGCAGGTTATGAAGTCGTTTGGAAAGATTGGGACAGTTATTTTGAAATAGAAAAAGAAGGATAGATGGACGAGGATTATTTTGATGAAGAGATGAACGAAGATTTTGGCGACACGGAAAGAGAACGCTTAATCGAACGTTTTGAAAAAATGATGGATAATGATACTGTTTATTATTTTGATAGTGATGATTATGCCATCGTGTTTGACCATTATTTTTATACGGGGAAAATTAATAAGGCACAAAAAGTATTGTTGCAGGCATTGAAGCAATTTCCTGATTCGCAAGATTTAAAATTAAAAAAAGTGCATTATTTGCTTTCTTTGGGGAAAGAGGTAGAAGCAAGAAAATTAATGGCGGAAACAGATGATAATGACGGTTTTAAAGATGCCGATACCTTGTTGGAACAAGCCTATTTGTATACACAATTACGCTCTTTTGATAAATCGCTTCAAAAATACCGACAACTGCTTAAAATAGTCGAGCAAGATAAAGAATATATGGAAGATGTGTATCTTGGAATGTCCGATGTGTACGAACAAATGGGAGATACGAAACAGTCTTTGTATTATTTACAGCAGGCTTTAGAAATAGACCCCGACAATAAATTTCTTTTTTCAAATGTTTTTGATGCCTTTTACCAATTACCGAGTGAAGAAGATAAGTACCAAATAGTAGATTATTTCATCAATTTCACCAACAAACATCCTTTGTCTTCCGTTGCTTGGTCTTATTTAGGATTGGCGTATGCGGAATTCGACTTGTTTGAAAAAGCCATAGAGGCTTTCGATAATTCTTTGGCTATAGACAATAAGAATGAAGATGCCTTATCGTATCAGATGAGTGCTTTTATCTCGCTGAATGAAAGAGAAAAAGCCAATGAAGTTTTTAAAGATTTGTTGCAGTTATCGCAATTTAAAGAGTTGACATGGTATTTGTTGGCTACGAGTCTCGTTGCGATAAAAGATTATGAATCTGCTGTTTATGCTTTTCAAAAATCAATAGATGAAAATCCGCTTTTTTCTTTAGCTTTTGCTTCTTTGGCAGCTCTTTATTCCGAAACGGGACAAATTGATAAGGCTATCGAAAATATAAAAAAAGCAATAGATATTGATAAAGACTCATTTGAGTATTGGTTGTCCTTGGGCGAGTATTTGTGCGATGCCGAACGAGACGATGAAGCTAAAATAGTATATGAGTATTTAGCCGACCATTTTCCTGAAAACGAGGAGACATGGTTGGATTATTCCGATTTTTATGTCTTACAAGACGAAATAGACGTTGCTATCGGTGTGTTGTATGAAGGGCTTGAAAAACAGCCTGATAATATTTCTTATATCTATCGAATGGCAAACTATCTTTTTCTTAAAGGCGATGTGGTGCAAGCAACATCGTATTTGCAAATGGCTTATATGACCAATCCCGACATATTAAACGAGTTTTTCGAGTACGATGAAAGCATGTACGATATTCCAGAAGTAATTGATTTTGTAGCAAATATTAATAAAAACATTGAATGAAAAAAGTATATTTAATCGTTATTCTACTGTTATTGTGTAAAGTAAGTGCATTTTCGCAAAGCACTTCCGGACTTAACGCCGACACATTGAGTAAACAAGAAAATGAAAATAAGTCTATCGTTACCAAGGTTGTTGATTGGTATATGGACCATCTGAACTATTATTCCATTACTATATTGATGACGGTAGAAAGTTCTTTTATTCCTTTTCCGTCCGAAGTTGTTATTCCGCCGGCGGCTTATGCGGCTTGCAATGCGGAGAATGAGAGCTTGTATGTAACTAAGTATAAGTTTCTTAATATAGTCATCGTTGTGCTGTTTGGCACTTTGGGTGCTTTGATAGGAGCCTTTATCAATTATTTTTTAGCTCTTTACTTAGGAAGACCCATTGTTTATAAATTTGCCGATAGTAGGTTAGGGCATTTTTTCTTACTCAGTGGAGCTAAAGTAAAAAAAGCGGAAGATTATTTTATTAAACACGGAAATTCTTCGACATTTATTGGAAGATTGTTGCCCGGAATCCGTCAATTGATTTCTATTCCTGCCGGTTTGGCGAAAATGAAACTATTGCCTTTTACTTTCTACACCGCTTTAGGAGCGTTTATTTGGAACGCTATATTGGCTTTATTGGGCTATATAGCTCATGGAGAGCAAGACCTTATCAATCAATACAGCCACGAACTTTCCTTGATTTTAATAGGATTGGGAGTGCTGTTTGTTGCCTATTTGTTTTATACGGCTTTTAAAAAGAAAAAGAAAAAAAATAGTGAATAGAACGTTTGGAATTATCGGGAAAAGTTTAAGTCATTCTTTTTCACCTCGCTATTTTAAAGAAAAATTTATAAAAGAAGCGATAACCGATGTTTCCTATCGCACATTTCCATTAAACGATTTGAACGAGCTATTGCCTTTGTTGGATAAGGACAACTCAATAAAAGGCTTAAATGTTACGATTCCCTATAAAGAGAAAATTATAGACTATGTTGATAGTGTAGAGCTTATCGTAAAAGAAGTAGGAGCAGCCAATGTGTTGAAAATAGATTATATAGAAGGAAAACGAACGATAAGTGCTTACAATACCGATGTTATTGGCTTTGAAAAAATGTTGCTGCAACATCAATGTGCTAAGCATTCCTCAGCTTTGATATTGGGTACCGGAGGAGCAGCCAAAGCAGTAGCTTATGTGTTGAAACGGCAATCGCTGCCTTTCCGATTGGTGTCGCGTAGTGAAAAAGAAAATGCAATAAGCTATCAACAAATTACAAAAGAACTGATACGGGAAAACACCTTGATTATCAATTGTACGCCTTTAGGAATGTATCCCGATACGGCGACTTTTCCTCTTATTCCTTACCATTACTTAAACGAAAATCATTTGTTGATTGATTTAGTGTATAATCCTGCGGAAACTGTTTTTATGAAAAAAGCCAAAAAGCAAAACGCTACGGTAGAAAACGCCTACGCTATGCTTTGCTACCAAGCCGAAGCAGCTTGGGATATTTGGAATGGGAAGGGGTGAAATGTTTAAAAATTAATTGAAAAAACATTAGATTTTAGATAGTTGAAGGATAGGGGGGCGGATTGAGGGGGATTTTTTCTGTTCGTTTAGAACAAAGTTTCTTAGATACATAGGCTTTTAGTTTACTACATACCGTTAGTCACATATACGCTGTTAGCATTTGTTTTTTATTCAATTGTCAGATCCTTTTGTTGTCTATTAATTCTGGCTTGATGAGAACGACCTAAATTTTTTCCTTTTTTTACCAATCTTAAATTTGCCTTTTCTTTATGATAATTGCGGAATTTTTCAGACAATTCTTTATCAGCGAAATTATAAACACCGTCCATAACTTTTATATATTCAATTTTCTTGTCAAGTAGTCCGTTATCATTACAATAGTTAAAGTATAGTTTCAAATATCTTCTTCTTATCATTAACATCAAAATCTGTTCACAATAGTTCATCCATTTCATTAAGTTCTTTTTATCTTTTGAATTATTACAAGTTCGATAGGCAAGTATTAAGTTTTTTGAGTTATACTCCCATTTAATGCTTTTCAATCTATTTCCATTGAATCTAAGTTAATACTTGTAATTTTTACTTTTCTTACAGCCTTGCATTCCATTAATTTTGGCTCAAAGAAAACTATATTATTTCCTTGTTCGTGTAGTGCACTTCGAAAGCGAATCCCCTTTGCTCCAGTAAAATTTTTAATGTATTCACATATAAATTGAGTTGGTATATATTCTAATTCGCTATCGTACCTTCTCATAGGTTTTGAAAGGTCTTTGCTAATTCTGTCTCGTAAAAGTTTACCTTGAATTGTTTTTTTTATATCATCAGATTGATATAATGATGTATTTTCAGTAAAATCAACAATTTTAACCGGTGGATTATCTTTTTGTAATTGGAAAGTCCCCACACTAAGTTCGTCTAGATATGATGCTTTAACTTCGTAAAGTGTTGTATTTTTATCTTCACTTAAATAAAGGTAGGGAATCCCCAGAGGATTTGCACGTCCCCCAATAGTAATATCTCTTGGTGGACATCCCATTTCTTTACACTTATATTTTTTAGTACCGCTCGTGTGATGAATTCTTGCTCTAAAAAATTTCATGTTCTTTTTTAAATCGAACTGGATGTTGAAAAAACTATCCCAACCAAGATTTTCTAGATATTTGAGATCAATAACAAATCTGTTTTTCCATTTTAACTCATCTTTTAGAGTCTCCCAGTGTCCGAAATTCGTCAAAATGTCATCTGAATATTCCACTTGGTCGTCTGATGAAGTGATTTCTGTACGATGTATTTGAGGTATTACATGCTTTAAAATCTTATTCGCTACTTCATTCGAGCTAAAAAAACTCCAATCGGATTGAATTTTAGAATAGAGCGGTGTTCCATTTTCAACAAGCTGAAAGTTTCCAATTAATTCTTCAAAGAATTCGCATAATTCTTTTATATCTATGAGATGTTGTGATGTTGCACTACAAATCTCACAGTTTCCAATTTCATTGCGGGTCGAAATAAAACTTCTTAACTCTATATCAGAAAAACAAGATGAACAAACTTTCATAGTTACTATTTGCTCCTTAAAAATTGGTTCACAACTAATAAATGATTTTTGATAGATATTTTTTTTATTACTCCCAATCCTGGATAATGCTCATTGTCGTAGTATGACATCAATTCTGCAATTGCAGAATTATTTAATCCATTTTTTCTACAATAAACCACTGCCTTTTCGGCAGCCTCAGCAAATTTACCTTGAACGTTTGATATTGAATCATTGGTTTCGGATGTGAAATGTCTTATCCAAATTTGCCTTTCATATAAATAAGTTAAATGAATTACAACAGCTCTTGGTGTAATACCCCCATCAATATATTCACTTGGTAGAACCGTATAATCAGAAAACCCTTTAAAACCTTCCTCATCATAATAAATATGTTCTTCCGAAAACTTATGTCCTTGAATCTCTAAATAGTCACTATTTCGAGCTTGTTTTTCAAATAAATCATCAAGTCTAATGTAATTTTTATTAAGTCCTTTAATAAATCTATTAAGACTCCTATTTCTGTTTGGGTCACTGACTAAGATAGAAGATATTTTATCCTCGGTAGCTAATCTTTTAAAATGCTCATCGTCTGAATCAATATCGCTGGCGCAGATTAGCATACAATCAGTAAGATTAAAGTTCTTTATTGACCTTTTGATGAAATCATAATTATTTTTGTAATGAAAAGCAGAGAAAAATTTTGAGTCTTTTAGTCCAGAAAGATAATTTAAATAATAATCACTATCTCCTGCAAGATCTCCTATTGTAGGATTCAAAACAAGATATGCAATCTGATTTTTATCTTGAAATATATTATGTGCAAGATTTAAATTATTATGGGATTCCTTAATAGGCTCTATAATAGGGATAATGGTTCCTTGTGTTGCATTTTCGGATGCTAGTTCTCTTAAAGCTAAAAGCTCAAACTGTCTCGCTCTTAAAAATGGATAGTACATATACTTAATGTTGAACGTTTGTTTTTAATGAATTTATCATTTTGTTTTTTGAGTCACAATCCATTTTAAGAGCTAAAAACAACTGATTGAACTCTTTGTAATATATAGATGATAGGGCGTTAGTTGAGTTTCTTTTTTTCATTTCATCTATGAAAAGTTTGTTGAGTTTTTCTTTTGGTATTTCAAATATTAATTCACTACAAATTTTATATTGATTAAAACTTGTCATTTTAGGTAGATAACCATAATATTTTTTTACAATTGATTTATATTCGTTTGTATGTAATATTGACATAATTATTGAAGGTTCTATGTCAAGATTCAGATTAGCTTCTCTATAAACCGTAAATATATCTTGGCTGGTTGGAGCATAGGTAATAAGTCCAATTGAAGCATCTTGTTTTTCATAGATATGCACCTTTGATTTTGGAATAATCAAAAATATCATATTAAAAGCCTTTTCATAGTTTTTAAGCTGTGATATCAATCGCGAGTCGTTGTCTAACTCAGTTTTAATCTCAAAAATTTTTGAGTAACCATTGAACATCACCAAATCCGCAATAGAGTTGCCGACTCTAAACTCGCTAAAGACCTTAGAATTTGTTTCGCCAAGCTCTTTTATCAACCAATTGTTTAAGAACTCATTTTTAAAAATGTACTCATTTTGATAATTGTTTGCCAAAACTGAATATACGTATTTAAGATAGTCAAGATATGTGGCATTATGATCGTTTAACAATTTCTTATCATATCTATTAATTTTGAAATTAATAGAAGTAAAGTCCTTTTTTAACCAAGAAAGAACTTGCCCCCTCGAAAACAAGGAAGAATAATCT
>FZPS01000022.1_pt85 | contig 15123 bp, 12 predicted proteins | sample 1817821 | NCBI WGS metagenome assembly FZPS01 (sample SAMEA104158645, study PRJEB21678) | metagenome | place: Germany | collected 2015-04-21 | reverse complement strand
ATGAGGATATCAAAAAAATTCAGTACAAACTAAACCGAAGACCTCGAGAGAAATTGGATTTTAATTCACCAAAAAATGAGTTTTACAAACATTTAGTGTAAATTCGCACTTGCCGGTTGACTCTACAACCCGTAAACTTTATACGTGAATTAAAAATTATCTTGTAAATTTGTGAAGTTGAATGTTTCATTTTAAAAAAACACATCATGATTATCGATAATTTATCCAACGCCAACACCTATTTTTCACTTCACCCTTTATTTAAAAAAGCTTTTGAATATCTCAATACCTTAGATCTCAAACAGCTTGAAACCGGTTCAACTCAACTCCAAGATGATGCTCTAAAGGTTTCCGTCATAAAAACAAAAATGAAGACCAAATTGGAAGCAAAATTAGAAACCCATCAAAAATACATTGATATCCAAATTCCCATTGAACAAAAAGAAACTTTCGGATGGCGATCATTGTCCAATCTGAAAGATTCCGAAAAAGAATACGATCCGGTAAACGATATCGAATTTTTCAACGACGAACCATCTACCTATTTCACCTTGTTGCCGGGCGAATTTGCCATTTTTTTTCCGGAAGACGGCCATGCACCCCTCATCGGAAAAGGAGATACTAAAAAAATCATTGTAAAAATAGCCGTCAACCCATCCATATGAAATCAAACACCATTATGCTGGAAATCATCAAAAACGATCCTTGGCTCGAACCTTACGCAGACGTAATAGAAGAGCGATACAACTATATCATAAACAAAGAACACCAACTAACAAAGAACGGAAAAATCGGTTTATCCGATTTTGCAACCGGTTATCTTTATTTCGGCTTGCAAAAAACAAACGATGGTTGGTACCTAAGAGAATGGGCACCTAATGCTACCGAAATATTTTTAATCGGTTCTTTCAACAATTGGCAACGCGAAGAATCCTATCGATTGAAACGCTTGGAACATGGCATATGGGAAATAAAAGTTCCTTTGGATCGTATTCACCATCTCGATTACTATAAACTGTTTGTTTGCTGGAATGGCGGATGCGGCGAACGCATTCCGGCATGGAGCAAATGGGTGGTCCAAGACAAAGATACCCATATCTTTTGTGCGCGGGTATGGGATCCTCCGACTCCCTATCAATTCAAACACAACCATTTCATACCCGACAGATCGCCTTTATTGATCTACGAATGTCATGTAGGAATGGCTACGGAAGAAGAAAAAGTAGGAACCTACAACGAATTCCGCGAGCAGGTTCTGCCTCGGATTAAAAACAACGGATACAACGCCATCCAAGTAATGGCTATTCAGGAACACCCCTACTACGGATCGTTTGGTTATCACGTTTCCAATTTCTTTGCTCCTTCTTCCCGATTCGGCACACCGGACGAGCTGCGTCAACTCATCGATACGGCTCACGACATGGGAATTGCCGTTATTATGGATTTAGTGCATTCACATGCGGTAAAAAACGAGTTCGAAGGAATTGCCCGCATAGATGGCTCGTATGACTTATATTTTCATAGCGACCCCAACCGAAGATATCATAAGGCTTGGGACTCTCTTTGCTTCGATTATGGGAAAAACGAAGTTCTGCATTTTCTGCTCTCCAATTGCAAGTATTGGCTGGAAGAATATAAATTCGACGGCTTCCGTTTCGACGGCGTAACTTCCATGCTGTATTATGATCATGGATTGGGTACTGTTTTCACTCATTATGGCGATTACTACAACGGAAATCAAGACATAGATGCCATTTGCTATCTTACCCTCGCCAATAAACTCATCCATCAGGTGAATACCGATGCCGTTACCATAGCCGAAGAAGTAAGCGGCATGCCCGGTTTGGGAGTTAAACCCGAAGCCGGAGGGTACGGCTTCGATTACCGAATGGCCATGAACATTCCCGATTTCTGGATTAAAATCATCACCGAAAAGAAAGATGAGGAATGGTATCCATCGACCATATGGTGGGAAATGACCAACCGCCGTGCCGACGAAAAAACGATTTCTTACGCAGAATGTCACGACCAGGCTTTGGTTGGCGATAAAACCATTATTTTTAGATTAATCGATGCCGATATGTACTGGCACATGTCGAAACTTGTTCCCAGCACCGAAAAAGTGGATCGCGGCATAGCGCTGCATAAAATGATCCGACTGGTAACAGCCACTACCATGAACGGCGGTTATCTGAATTTTATGGGCAACGAGTTCGGTCATCCGGAATGGATTGATTTTCCGCGCGAAGGCAACGGCTGGTCATTCAAATATGCCCGAAGGCAATGGCATCTGGTTGACGATCACAACCTGAAATATCATTATTTGGCCGATTTCGACAAAGCAATGATCAAACTCATTAAATCGGTTCCGGATTTTCAGGATACTCCCCTTGTGAAATTGTGGGACAAAGATGGCGATAATGTATTGGCATACTTGCGAGAAGACCTAATTTTTGTATACAATTTCCATCCTACCAATTCGTACAGGGATTATGGAATACCTGCTCCCGAAGGCGAATACAAAATTATCCTTAACACCGACGATGTCAATTTTGGGGGTTTTGGTCTTAACGACGACAGTATTCATCACTTTACTTTATATGATCCCTTGTATGCACCCCATAATAAAGGAAGGCTTATGCTATATCTCCCTGCCCGTACCGCTATGGTATTGAAATTGGTTGAAAACGAACTAAAAACAATAGAATAAATCAAAGCTGAAAAAAATAAACTAACACATGAATTTATATCCTTTTAAATTTGAACCTATTCTTAAACCCGTTATTTGGGGTGGATCCGAAATCTGCAAATTCAAACAAATCACTCCCCCTCGGGACGGCATTGGTGAAAGTTGGGAAATATCAGGGGTAAAAGACCATATTTCCGTTATCTCCAATGGAGATCTCGCAGGAACGTCCCTCCAAGAACTTATCTTGAAAACCGGAAGTCGACTCGTAGGGAAAAAAGTATATGAAAAATACGGCAATACATTTCCTTTGCTGATAAAATTTATCGACGCTCGAGAAAATTTATCCATTCAGGTACATCCCGATGACGAACTTGCAAAAAAAAGACATAATTCATTCGGAAAAACCGAAATGTGGTATGTGATCAACGCCACTCCCGATGCTTTCATATATTCGGGATTTGCAAAAAAAATTACTCCCGACGAATACGTCGAAAGAATAAAAAACGACACATTCATTGAAACATTAAAAAAACATCATGTAAAACCCGGAGATGTGTTTTTCATACCTGCCGGTCGAGTACATGCCATCGGAGCGGGTTGTTTTATTGCCGAAATTCAACAGACCTCAGACATCACTTATCGCATTTACGATTACAATCGAAAAGATGCCGATGGCAATCCTCGAGAATTACATACCGAATTGGCAAAAGATGCCATTGATTATACTGTATACGATTCATACAAAACGGAGTATGTGCCCTCGCCCAACCGGCCGGTACAATTAGTGAAGTGTCCTTATTTTACTACTAATTTACTGGAAATGAATCAAACCTTGACGCGCTTATACCATCAACTCGATTCATTTGTGATTTATATCTGCATCGAAGGCAAAAGTACGATCAAAGACAACAAAGGAAATACCCTTTCGCTGCATCAAGGCGAATCGCTTCTTATACCGGCAGATACAAATGCCGTAGAATTAATTCCGTCGACATATACCAAAATATTGGAAACCTATGTAGAATAAGTCAATTAAAAAAACATGCGAGGTATCGTATTGGTCAATGTGGGAACCCCCGCAAATCATGAAAAAGTCGAAGTACAAAAATTTATCGGAGACATGTTGTCCGACCCCTTGGTTATGGGAAGATCGGAGTGGTTGTCGAATTTCTTGGCACGAAACATCATTGCTCCTATATCTGTATCCAAATCGGTAAAAAAATACAAACAAATCTGGCGCAAAGAAGAACCTGAAATCTCCCCTCTTCTTTATTTCATGCAAAAACTTGCGGACGAACTGGAGTCCAAAAAAAACATCCCCGTAGAAATTGCGATGCGCTATGGAGAACCCAATTTTTCGCAAGCCATCAACAAATTAGAAGAAAAATGTCCCCTGATCCACGAAGTGGTGGTTTTCCCTCTTTTTCCACAATATACGCAAGCTACCACACAGACAGCCATTGACGAAATAGGGCGTATATTTTACAAACGACCACATTCTTTCCGTCTTAAAATCGTAAAACCTTATTTCAATCACCCGGCTTACATCCATGCACTTGCAACTCATGCAAAACCTTACCTCGAAAAAGAATTCGACAAGTTGATTTTAAGCTATCACAGTTTGCCTCTCACCCACGTGGAAAAGGCATGGGAAAAAGGGAAGGATTTTGATTATGTATACCAGCTAAAAGAAACCAATCGTCTTCTTTTGGATCAATTGCAAATACCTGCAAAAAATGTTATTCTTTTGTATACATCTCAACGCGGAAGAGGATGGCTAAAGCCATACTTGTCAACCGAAATTGGAGAAATTGCCAAACAAGGATGGAAAAAAATCGTCGCAATGGCTCCCGGCTTTCCCGTTGATAACATGGAAACACTTTACGACATCGATATTGAAGCTCGACAACTATTTATGGAAGCCGGGGGTGAAGAGTTCACATTCGTTCCCTCTCTCAATGATGCTCCTTACTTTGTAGAAGCAATTTGGAAAATCATTTCGGGAGCATAATCAAAAAACCGTCTCCGAAATTTTTATGTTCGCGGAGACGGTTACGATAAAGTAAAAACACCCTTTAATTTTCTTCCAACAAAATGCGCATAATTTCGCATGCAGATTTCGTTACCGGTGTACCGGGACCAAAAATAGCCGCAACACCTGCTTTATACAGAAAATCGTAATCCTGAGGAGGAATAACTCCACCGGCAATTACAATGATATCGGGGCGACCAAGTTTTTTCAATTCTTCTATTACTTGTGGGATTAACGTTTTGTGCCCTCCGGCTAACGATGAAACGCCCAAGACATGAACATCGTTTTCCACTGCCTGACGAGCAGCTTCGGCCGGTGTTTGAAACAAGGGCCCCATATCCACATCAAAACCACAATCGGCATAACCTGTTGCTACCACTTTAGCACCACGATCATGCCCGTCTTGCCCCATTTTGGCTATCATGATTCTTGGCCTACGGCCTTCTTTTTTGGCAAATTTGTCTGTGAGATCACGTGCTTCCCGGAGCAATGTGTCTCCTTTTGCTTCTGATGAATACACTCCTGAAATTGTTCTTGTTACAGCATTATAACGACCTACGACTTTTTCACAGGCATACGATATTTCGCCCAATGTAGCGCGAGCACGTGCTGCCTCAATCGATAATTCCAATAGATTTCCTTCTTTGGTTTCCACACATTTGGTTATGGCATCCAATGCTTTTTCAACCGCATCATTGTCACGGGTAGCTCTCAGATGGTTCAACCTTTCAATCTGGCGTTTGCGTACTTCCGTATTATCCACCTCCAAAATATCAATGGGTTCTTCTTCATCGAGACAATACACATTAACACCAATAATCTTTTGAATTCCCGAATCAATACGAGCTTGAATACGTGCAGCCGCTTCCTCTATCCGCATTTTGGGGAGTCCTGTTTCAATAGCTTTGGCCATTCCTCCAAGCTTTTCAATCTCTTGAATAAGATCCCAAGCACGATGGGCTAATTCGTTGGTAAGCGTTTCAACATAATAAGAACCTGCCCATGGATCAATTTGTTTGGTAATATAGGTTTCTTCCTGAAGATAGATTTGGGTATTTCGTGCAATTCGAGCAGAAAAATCGGTCGGTAAAGAAATTGCCTCGTCCAATGCATTGGTATGAAGCGACTGGGTATGTCCCAAAGCAGCTGCCAGCGCTTCAATACAGGTTCGCCCAACATTATTGTAAGGATCTTGTGCGGTGAGTGACCAACCCGACGTTTGAGAGTGCGTACGCAACGCCATCGATTTGGGATTCTTAGCCCCAAAACTTTTAACAATTTTAGCCCACAGCATACGTGCAGCACGCATCTTCGCAATTTCCATAAAATGGTTCATCCCGATTCCCCAGAAAAATGAAAGACGCGGAGCAAATGAATCGATATCGATTCCGGCATTGATACCCGTACGCAAATATTCTATACCGTCAGCTAAAGTATAAGCCAACTCGATATCGGCCGTTGCCCCTGCTTCTTGCATATGATAACCCGAAATAGATATGGAATTAAACTTCGGCATATTTTTGGAAGTATAGGCAAAAATATCGGCAATAATTCGCATCGAAAAATCGGGCGGATAAATGTAGGTATTACGCACCATGAATTCTTTCAGAATATCATTTTGAATGGTTCCGCTCAACTCTTCAAGTTTGGCACCCTGCTCTTGCGCTGCAACAATATAGAAAGCAAGTATTGGAAGAACAGCACCATTCATTGTCATCGAAACAGACATTTTATTCAAAGGAATACCCTCGAACAATATCTTCATGTCTTCTACCGAACAAATGGACACACCCGCCTTACCCACATCTCCAACCACACGTTCGTTGTCGGCATCGTATCCACGGTGCGTAGGCAAATCAAAGGCCACGGACAATCCCTTTTGTCCTGCGGCCAAACTACGACGGTAAAAGGCGTTCGATTCTTCGGCAGTGGAAAAACCTGCGTATTGACGAATTGTCCAAGGACGCACCACGTACATCGTAGAGTACGGTCCACGAAGAAACGGGGGTATCCCGGCAGCATAGTTCAGATGCTCCATCCCCTCAAGGTCTTCTTTTGTATATACGGATTTTACCGGGATTTGTTCAGGTGTAAGCCAATTGGCTTTAATTTCATTTTTTTCGATCCACTCCGACACATTAGTAGGTGTGAAGCCGACCGATTTAATGTCAATGTTTTTGAAATTCGGTTTCATAAATCTTATCTTTTCTTTCTCTTTAAAAAAGAGTTTTCTATTTATTATTCAATTATATCATATTTATCTTACTCTATTTGACTACTCCTATCATTTTCAGGGAGAATTGCCAAACATTTCAGACAATCGGAAACAAAACGAACACCGATACATCCCACAATGCATGAGAAATTATCAGCGTTACCAGATTTTTGTTATACTTATAAAGTAAACCCCAAAATGCGCCACAAACCAGGGCAGACATAATAAGCATAAAATTAAACGACCAAATATGTACCAAAGTATAAATTAAAACAGTGACAACCAATGCCACCCATGCTCCGCATATTGACTCCAACGTGCGTTGAACATAGCCACGCCAAAAGATTTCTTCGGCAGGACCAACCAATAAGATGAGCAACAAACCAAGACACCATTCGTTTTCTCCTTCTTTAAGAAGGTAAATATTTGCCACTTGATCTTTGGCAAAATCGAAAAGCAGCTTAGAAAAGTAATCACCGAGATAAAATACTCCGTACAATACCACCGCTGAACTTACACCGATAAGGACGTCTTTTACCGAGAAAGAAAATTGGTTTATGAAATTCTCCCCCCAAAAAACACTCATCAGTATCAGAGTAATTCCCGCACATGCCATCGTAACCCAAAAATTCACATAATCTCTCGTCCATGGCGAAAACATCACGAACCAAAATACAGCAGCTACGATGACGGCAAAAATTATTCTTTTCATAATCCGGCGGCAATAAAGTTTGCTAGCGCAAACAACAAACTAAATACTAAAACAAATTGAGCCGAATTTGCATCCAAATCTTTAATCAATTCAGGTTTTTCAACTTCGGCCTTTCTCATTTGTTTTAAATTTTTCAATTCAAGAGGCAATGAAAGAAAAACGATCAACGCTAGGGGATGAACCATACCGAAAACAACCATCAACAAAACTCCAACGTAAGCCCCAATGGCCAAGAGGAGATATTGAACTTTTGCCCTCTTCATTCCCAAAGCAATAGCATGCGTTCGGATATGAGCTTTGCTGTCGTCGCGAATGTCGCGCATATTATTGGCGTGCAAAATATTAACCACCAAAAATGCTATTGGAATATTAAGTAAAACAACATCCCACATCAATTGATTGGTCATCACAAAAGCCGTGCCCAAACCAATCAAGGGACCATAAACAATGAAAATTACCAGATCGCCCAAAGCAACAAACTTCAATTTATAATAAAAAACAGTTGCCAAAACGCCTACAACGCCAATCCAAAGCAAATCGGGTCCGGTATGGACAAAAAGAAATAATCCCAACCCAATACCGATAATCAACATCACGATCCCATAATTCAAGATGGTCTTGGGAGAAAAAATCCCATCCACCAACATGCGGCTCGACCCAAAAGACTCTTCTCGATCAACACCATACTTAAAATCGAAATAATCGCCGATCAGATTTCCGCTTGCCTGAAAAATGCAAGCACCGATGAATGCCAATACTCCATACCACCAGTTAATCTCGGTAGATATTTCGCCTTTCAAAAAATAAATATAAGAAATGGTTACTAATGCCGGCATGGTAGAAGCCGGGAACGACCATGGTCGGGTGGCTATGATCCAATCCTTTGTTTTTCTTTCTTTGCTCATCCTTTATGCTATTCCCAACAATGAATTGAACGCTCTTAATGTCTCCAATACGTTACTGCGGACGTGAATAAAATGTTCGATGCCTTTTTCTTTCAATTCGTCCATACATTTAGGTGCACCGGCAACAACAAGAATTTCCTTCCCATCCTTCAACAACTCAAATGCTTCAGGCGCAAGCGTTGCATATTCTTCATCGCCGGAACAAAGGACAACGATATCCGCATCTTTTTCTCGAGCAGCTTTAACACCCTCCTCTAGGGTCTCAAATCCAAGATTATCGATAATTTCATAACCTGCGCAGGCAAAAAAATTGCCTGAAAATTGTGAACGAGCAAGACGCATAGCCAAATTGCCGATGGTCAGCATAAATACTTTTGGTCGTATTCCACTTTTTTCGGTAGCTAAGCGCAAAGTATTGAACGGTTCGGCAAGACGACTTTTATTTAGTTTTTTAAGAGGAACCTCTTCTACTTCCCTATCAACGCATTCATTCGAAAGGTTTACTTGAATTTTATCAGCCATCGTTTCATTGGGATTAGGGTATTGATTGGTGCCCACCAAAATTTCCTTTCTGTTGGAGAGCGCTTTGAAACGAGCTTCAGCCGATGCATTCACTGCATCCTGAACAACACCCGACCTCAACGCTTCATAAAAACCTTTTTCATCGATTTCAAGAAAAAGTTTCCATGCTTGTTCTGCTAGAGCACCCGTAAGATTCTCAATATAATAAGACCCGGCCGACGGATCGGTTATTTTATCGAAATGTGATTCTTCTTTCAACAATAATTGCTGATTTACAGCAATGCGGTTACCAAATTCGGTAGGTATTTCAAAGGTTTCATCAAACGGACGTACTGTCAGAGAGTCTACCATACCGATGATAGCCGACATGGCTTCGGTCTGTGTACGTAGCATGTTTACATAGGGATCGTACAACGTTTGGTTAAACTGTGCTGTAGTAACATGAATATTCATCTTCGCGGCACACCTACAAGTATCTTCTGTCTTATTGGGACAATCATGCGTACAAGACGGTTGATAAGCATTTACAATTTCAGCCCATAACCACCTGGCTGCACGAAATTTGGCAATTTCCATAAAATAATTGGAACTCACACCGAGACTAAATTTTATTTTTTTTGCCGCCACATCCGGCTCTATGCCTTTTTCAACAAGTTTATTCAATATCTCGGTCCCATGAGAAAGGCTGAAACCAAGTTCCTGATAGAGATAAGCACCTGCATCGGAAAAAAGATTGCCGCTAACCAAAATTGACCGATAACGAGGCAGCGGAATCGTGATTTTAACAATCTCCACCACTTCATTCTCCCAATCGGCATTATCACGACCTTCTTGAAGAATAATGCGGAAAGGATCATATTCAATCGAACCGAAACATTCCATCGGATCCAAATTCAAACCCTGTATATAATTTACAACGATACGCGCCAATTGAACTTCATTACCTTCATTCGTGCTAAAATTCAATTCAATTTTATCGGGAGCGATATCGTGTAATAAAAGCGCAATATCTTCCGGAGTTACATCCTTTTTTTGTATGTGAAAACCCAAAGAATTCACCCCCCTTTTTAATAAGGCAACAGCCTCTTGATTAGCAGCGTGGAAATCATCTACCTCTATTTCTCGCCGAACATACCATACATTTTCCTTTTTTGTGCCTCTTACATATGGAAATTGGCCGGGCAAATTGTCAGTCCATTTTAAATCCACAATATCTTCGGCTCGGTAAAAAGGATTTACATTAAAACCTTCATTTGTTTTCCATACCATTTTTTTTTGAAAATCAACACCTTTGAGGTCGGCAATGATTTTCTTCATCCATTCTTCGGTAGAAACAGGTGGAAAATCAGTAAAAAGTTTCTCTCTTTGTTTACTCATAATAATTTTTATTATTTATTATTTTGGGATTTTGCAATCAATCGATACTATTATTTATTCAAACGAGACGGAAATGAAAAAGAATTCCATTTTTCCCATAATTTTAGTCTGCAATATCATGCCAAAATTACGATAAATTGTTTAGCAATAAAAACGTTTTTCGTTGATGCCAATTGCTCGTTACAAGCACATTCCATTTTTCTCGGCAAACAACGAAAAACTTTCCCTATCTATCTTTACCCCTTACAAATTTTTCAGTTCGATAAGCAAATCGGCAATTAAAGGTAACAATCTGTAAGATACGGTAAGTGGTAATTGTGCGGTTCGATAGACCCCCATGGTAAAACAACTACATCATAGTCGTGCCTTTGCACCTCACCCCATGTAACTTGTAATGCATCTAAAAAATCTTTAACCATTTTCTCGTTGCTAATTTATTGATCGCGTACTAACCCTGTTAATAAAGCAATAACTGCCATAAAAATATTTTCAACAGGATGTCGAAGAATTTAAAACTTATACATATTCATCCCAACGTTTTATTTCGATATCATCGAGATTAATTTGACAAAAAGCATGAATAAAAGCACTCGCCAAACGGGTATTGGTAATCAGAGGCACATTAAAATCGATGGCCGCACGACGAATATAATAACCGTTTCTCAATTCTCTTGGTGTCAAATTTTTGGGAATATTTACAATCAAATCGATCTGCCTGTTTTGAATGAGTTCAACTGCGCCGGGACTTTTATTGTCGCTCGGCCAATAAACCAATGTTGCAGGAACGCCATTTTCTTCGAGAAACTTTTGCGATCCTGCCGTTGCATATAAATTATACCCTTTTTCATAAAGTAATTTTGCCGAATCCAATAAATCAGCCTTCGATTTAGCCGGTCCTGTGGAAAATAATACGTTTTTCTTCGGAATCGTATATCCCACAGACAACATTGCCGTAAGCAATGCTTTATGAAAATCATCGCCAAGACATCCCACTTCACCCGTAGAGGCCATATCCACACCTAAAACGGGATCGGCTTTTTGTAATCGCGAAAAAGAAAATTGCGAAGCTTTGATTCCCACATAATCCAAATCGAAAGCACTTTTATTGGGTTTTTCCACTTTCTGTCCCAGCATTATTTTCGTTGCAAGTTCAATGAAATTGATCTTCAGAACTTTCGATACAAATGGAAATGAACGAGAAGCACGAAGATTACACTCGATAACCATAATATGATTATCTTTTGCCAAATATTGAATATTGAATGGACCCGAGATATTCAATGCTTTTGCAATTTGACGCGAAATCCTTTTAATTCTCCTGGCCGTTTCAACATACAAACGCTGAGGAGGAAACTGAATAGTGGCATCTCCTGAGTGAACGCCTGCATATTCAACATGTTCCGAGATAGCATAAGTGATTATCTCTCCTTTATCGGCAACCGCATCGAACTCTATTTCTTTCGCATTCTGAACGAATGAACTCACTACTACCGGATACTTTTTGGAAACGTCGGCTGCAAGCTGAAGAAAGTTTTTCAATTCTTCGTCATTGGAGCACACGTTCATAGCGGCACCGGAAAGCACATAGGAAGGACGAACCAGTACAGGATATCCAACCTCTTCCACAAACTGATAAATATCTTCCAACGAAGTCAGTTCACGCCAACGAGGCTGATCAATATGCAGTTCATCCAACATACTTGAAAATTTATTCCGATTTTCGGCATTATCTATGCTTTTTGCAGGTGTACCCAAAATGTTAACCCCTGCATTATCCAAACGCACAGCCAAATTATTAGGTATCTGTCCTCCAACAGAAATGATAACGCCATAAGGATTCTCTAGTTCAACAATATCCATTACCCGTTCAAAGGTAAGCTCATCGAAATAAAGACGATCACACATATCATAATCGGTAGAAACCGTTTCCGGATTATAATTAATCATCACCGAACGATACCCTTCTTTACGAACCGTATTCAGCGCACTAACCGAACACCAATCGAATTCTACCGAAGAACCAATGCGATAAGCACCCGATCCCAACACAATTACGGAACGACGATCATCTACATATTGGATGTCGTGTTCCATACCATTGTATGTTAAATACAAATAATTGGTTTGCGCAGGATATTCTGCTGCCAGCGTATCAATCTGCTTCACAACCGGAACAATACCTTGTTTTTTTCGGTATTGGCGAATAATCCACTGACTCTCCTCATCCATCTTATCTTTCCAAATAGCACGCGCAATCTGAAAATCGGAAAAACCCCTTTGTTTCGCCAATTTTAATAATTCATCGAAACCCGGATTCTTGTCTTTTTGAAAATCAATCGACTCGGGGGTTAATTTTTCCAATTCCTCGGCAATCTCGATAATATGACACAGTTTATAAAGGAACCATTTATCGATTTTCGTCAATTCGTGAATCTGATCCACGGTATAACCTTTGCGAAAAGCTTTGCTAATAACAAAAATACGCTGATCGGTTGGCTCATGAAGTGCTTTATCGATGTCATCGATCTTCAATTCTTTATTTTCCACAAAACCATGCATACCCAACCCAATCATGCGAAGACCTTTTTGAATAGCTTCTTCGAAAGTGCGCCCAATTGCCATAATTTCCCCAACCGATTTCATACTGGAGCCGATTTCTTTGGAAACACCGCTGAATTTTCCCAAGTCCCATCGTGGAATTTTTACTACTATATAATCCAAAGCAGGTTCAAAAAATGCACTTGTAGATTTTGTAACCGAATTTTTCAAATCGAAAAGTCCATAACCCAAACCCAGTTTTGTTGCCACAAAAGCAAGGGGATATCCTGTTGCTTTAGAAGCTAAAGCCGATGAACGACTGAGACGGGCATTCACTTCTATTACCCGATAATCTTCCGATTCGGGATCAAGTGCAAATTGCACATTACATTCACCAATAATGCCAATGTGACGAATAATACGAATGGATAGCTCACGCAATTTTTGATATTCCGAATCAGTAAGAGTCTGGGATGGTGCCACAACAATGCTTTCTCCGGTATGAATGCCGAGTGGATCAAAATTTTCCATATTGCAAACCGTAATGCAATTATCGTATTTATCGCGTACCACCTCATATTCGATCTCTTTCCACCCTTTCAATGATTTTTCGACAAGCAATTGATTGGAATAAGAGAATGCTTTCTCCGCAAGCGCTTTCAATTCTTTATCATCGTTGCAAAACCCCGATCCTAATCCACCCAAGGCATAAGCCGCGCGAACTATAATCGGATAACCAAGAGTATGTGCAGCCTCCAATGCATCATCAACGGTGCTTACTGCCATGCTTTTAATGGTCTTTACCCCAATCTGATCCAATTTTTTTACAAAAAGATCACGGTCTTCCGTCTCCATAATTGCCTGCACGGGGGTCCCCAAAACCTTAACGTTATATTTATCGAGTATCCCATTTTCATACAAGGCAACCCCGCAATTTAATGCCGTCTGACCGCCAAAGGAAAGTAAAATACCATCCGGACGTTCGCGAGCAATTACTTTTTCCACAAAATAAGGTGTAATTGGTAAAAAATAAATTTTGTCTGCGGAACCTTCCGAAGTTTGTACCGTAGCAATATTGGGATTTATCAATATGGTTTCTATTCCTTCTTCGCGCAATGCTTTTAAGGCTTGAGACCCTGAATAATCAAATTCACCTGCTTCACCGATTTTCAAGGCACCGGAACCTAAAAGAAGAACTCTGCAAATGCTTAAATCTCTTTTTGAAGGATTCGCAGACTCTAAAGTAGAAGCTTCATCAATAGAGTATTTATTTGTATTTGTCATTCCTTTTCTTTCTTTTCTTTGTGTACGATTACTTTAAAAAAATCTTTTTAGTCTTATATTGACAAGACTACAGCATTTTTACAAAATCCTGAAAAAAGAACAAAGTATCCGTTGGTCCGGCAGCTGCTTCGGGATGAAACTGTACCGAATAGAACGGTTTTGTTTTATGTCGAACACCTTCATTCGTCCCGTCATTCATATTTATAAAGTAGGGTTCCCAATCATCGTCAAGAAAATCTTGATCTACAGCATAACCGTGATTTTGAGAAGTAATATAACAAATGTTCGTACCTACTTTACGCACAGGTTGACTAAGACCGCGATGACCGTGTTTCATTTTATATATTTTGGCTCCCGCTGCCTTGGAGAGAAGATAATTTCCCATGCAAATACCAAAAATCGGTTTATCCGATTGCATTGCTTCACGAATATGATGAACTGTAATTTCGCAATAATCGGGGCTACCCGGTCCATTGGAAATAACAAGACCATCGTATTCCATTTGATTAAAATCATAATCCCAGGGCACACGAATCAGATCAACTTTCTGCTTGATAAGCTCTCTCACAATATTTAGCTTAACGCCGCAATCCACCAAAACTACTTTTTTTTCCCCGTAATCATATTCAATAATTTCCCTACAACTGACCTTATCTACAAGGTTTTCACTTGTAGGATCATAATATTCAACTTCATCTTCATCACCGTAGACAATTTTCCCCAACATGGATCCATTTTCGCGCAGTATTTTTGTCAACATGCGTGTGTCGATACCGTAAATTCCCGGTATATTTTCTTCTTTCATCCAATCACTCAAACTTCTTTTCGCATTCCAATGAGAATATTCAT
>FZPS01000049.1_pt48 | contig 15131 bp, 10 predicted proteins | sample 1817821 | NCBI WGS metagenome assembly FZPS01 (sample SAMEA104158645, study PRJEB21678) | metagenome | place: Germany | collected 2015-04-21 | reverse complement strand
TTATTATGTACTCAAAAAAAATTCCTTCCTATTAATACGTAGTTTTCCAGTCATAAATAAAAGCCCACCAATTTAATGATGAGCTTATATCTATGAATCCTTATATCTTATTTACCCTAACCATATTATAACCTTTCAGAATAATACTTCTGATTAGGACTTGTTGGTTTATCAGGAATTGTCAATTTTAATAGACCACCTTTTACCAAAGGATTAATTATGGTCCTTCTAAAATATCCTCTATGACTCATATTTAAAAATCTTTGCATTTCTTCTCGGCTTCGTGGAGTTTTACAAAACTCTAGCAACCTTTTTATATCTTCATCAGCTTGGTCAGTAACTTGGTCACTAGCTTGAGCACTAGCTTGGGCAGCTTGGTCACTAGCTTGGGCAGTCAAAGGAATAATGGTTTTAAAAACATCTCCTTCTATAAAAGTAGGATCTGCACCAGAATAAATTTTGTTGTATTTATAAATATTTCTGACTCCTGAGCCAAGTTCATCTACCCAGCCTATTTCTTTAAAGAATTTTGCTATAGTAGGGTTCTTTGGAAATGGAGAGAAGTTCTCTGGGTCAATTACACCATTACCATGAGGCTTATTACTATTCTCAGTATAAACCCTGTCATTCTCTATAACTAATTTTGCTGGGAATGGATTTGCAAATTCCCTATGAATTAAGATATTTGATATAACTTCTCTGAAAATTTTATCTCTTACACTAATTCGCTGATCCTTTTCTAGATAAAATTTATCATTAAGGTGTTTTGCAACAAACTGCATTAACCGTTCATAACTATCTATTAGATTAGTTCGTATGTCATCACGGTCATCATAACGGTCTATATTTTCTCTACGAAGAATTGCATCAGTTCTGTAATGTGGCAAAGCGGCATGAATCAATTGGTCATTACCAAAGATAAGAATTCCTCCTAAAGTAAGTCCTTCCTTTCCACTCTGCAGGTCCTTTAAGTAAAGTCCAGCGCTCTTTAAAAGTTCTAAATCATCCATTGCCTTCCATGGGTGATTTGGTTTTTGGTTAGCTGCAAGCTTTCTAGCCTTTATAAAAAGATCGCTTTTCAGTTCTGAAATCTCTGCATATGGAAATATTCTATTTTCTGCGTATGTTCCTTGTTTTCTCATATACATTGCCGATACAAGATTTGTATTATCGGTAATATCAATATCTCCATCTTCATTTCTATCATAAATTCTTCCATTACATCTGTGAACTTGGGAACTTTCAGGAATGAAGATATACAATATAGTTTCACCCTCAATTTCCACATCTTCAATTGTTAAATAGAAGGTCGGGCTAATCTTTTGAGCATTGTTCATAGAAGTTACAAAATCTTTCTTTAACTTATCTACTGCTCCTGGTTCGATGCCAATAATACCGCCTTTATCTTCTACACCAAGAAACAGATGACCACCATTCCTATTTAAAAAGGCACAGACAGATTCAAAAACATCCTTATTAAGTTTATTCCTACTTTGCTTAAATTCTACATTTATGCCTTCCCCACCAGTCAGAAGTTCTTTTAATTTTTCTATCCTCATATTATCAACTTCCTATTTATAATTTCCGGATAAATATCTTTATAGTCGATTTACCCTACGACCTTTTTTACTATACATCATCTCTTAACTTAATAATATTACCTGGAAGTGCCTCGAACAATTCCGGGTAGTGACCACATCTAGCTCTAATCTGATTATATTCAGCTTTTGTTCCGTCTTTCTTCAAATATAATTTTCTATTGTATATTTCATCAGCAAGTTCAGCTGCATGCATAGTTCTATCTTCACTCTCTAGTAAAACTTCCTTCATAGCCTCTTGAAGAGTATATTTTGGAGATACAATTTTCATTACCTCATCAACAGGCTTTAAATCAGAATCATATTTAACGATGATATAGACAGGTTGGTTATCTTTTAAGAGTACTACCTTTCCATTTCTTTCAACAATCTGAAAGACTCCATCAACATCTGATTTTAGCTTCTCGAATGGAATTAAACTATCTATATTTACTTCCATGTATATCACCTCAAATTTAAGGTACCATACGTTAATACATTTTGTCAATATATTTGTATTAGTTTTGTGTTGATTTTGTATTTATTATTAACATATATTTCTCAATAATACATTGAAATAAAAAACAAACCCACCAATATCCTTTCTATCCTCGGTATCACCTCCGAATCCAGATGGTTTATTGGTGGGTTACTTTATTTTCGGCACGTTTTCTTTAAATATGAAGAATTACGTTCCATTTTTAAAATTAATCAGTCCAATAATATCTCCAGTCATATGCACATTTTCCCCGTATAAGTCCGAACTTTCCTGCGCTGTATAGTGGCTTTAAGATTCTTTTATCAAATGAAACTCGACTTGATATATTAAGATATTCTCTCATTTCTTTTGGGGTTTTTGCTTCTTTGCAGAATGAAGTAAGTTGTTGGACTTCCCTTGAAATTAAAAGTTCTTCAAAGTTTATATCTGCTTTAGTCTTTTCTAGCTCTTCTAAATACTCCTCATATGTCATCTTGATACCAAATTCTATGCCAAAAATAAAGGTATATGTTATGTAGCCTTTACCATCTATTTCACCTTTGACAACGTACTTTTCAAAGATATCCTCCCTAAAATTGTCTTTATCTTCTTTTATATAAGTAATGTCTTCTGCGTTTTTAGTAGTATCATACAGGCTATCCCCTGGATTTATCCTTACATCCATATTATGAAATTCTCTAAATCCCATGGGTTTAAGTTTATATTTTAATAGGTTTTTCAACTCCCTCTTGTTGCTCTTAATTTTTCCAGCTCTATCTTCAAAAATTTTTAACTCATTTTTATATTTGACTATCTCTTCTGTTAAATAATTTATTCTTTTTATATCTTGTCCACTTTTACTTAACTCTTCATCTACAACTTCATAGAGCTGTTGATTTAACGCTTCTATCCTTTCATTAAGTTCCTCCACCTTAAGCTCATCTTTTGATGTAAGCTTTAATCTTTTCATTTCTTTTTCTACCAACTTTTTTATCTCTTCATTTTCACATATTGTTTTCATAAAATTATATTCTATATACTCTTGCCTAAAGCCTCTATTATTACATGTTTTATGTGCTTTCCCATAGGTGTTATAACATCTCCAATCACTACCTTCTCTCGTTCTTCCTCTGCTTCTATATCTTGATAGAACAGCTCCACAGTCTCTACAAAAAAGTCTTTGATAAAATGATGCTCTACCTGCTGTTCGTGATGGTTTTGGATCAATTACAGGCGCTTTGGTTCTTTTACTCATTTCTTCTTGTATTAAATCCCATTCTTCTGGTTCTATTATCGCCGGATGGTGATTTTCAATATAATATTGCGTAGCTTCGCCTCTGTTAACTCGTGGTATAGCACCTATTACTTCAGGGGTAAATGTTTTTTGAAAAAGATAATCTCCCTTATATTTTTCATTCCTAAGCATTTCACGAATGTGACTGTCATCCCAGTAATCTTTGCCCGATGGACTTTTTATGCCTTTTTTGTATAAGTTCTTTATTATTTCACTTATACTTTTACCTTCTAATAATTCCTTTGCTATAAGCCTTATTACCTCTGCTTCTTCTTCTACAACTGTCCAGTTTCTCTTTTTATCTATGGTATAACCGTAGATGTCGGTAGCCATATGAATAAAGCCTCTTTCAGCCTTTTTTGAGATTCCCCATTTAATATTGTGAGAAAGATTCGAGATCTCTTCTTGTCCAAGACTTGCATGCAGTGATAATAAAAAATCCGCTTTGGAGTCAGAGGTTAAGATTGATTCTTTTTCAAAAAAACAGTAGCAAGGGTTTGGCAATGCTTTTAGCATTCTTGTTGTTTCAAGAGCTTCAACAGTATTTCTTGAGAATCTAGATATTGATTTTACTAATATTAAGTCGATTTTTCCTTCCTTACATTTTTCTATCATTTTATTAAATTCAGTTCGATTATTCATTTGAGTTCCTGACAATCCTTCATCTGAAAAAATACCTGCATAGTCCCAATTTTTTGTTCGAAGTATTTTATAGGTATAATAGGCTATTTGACTCTGTAAGGAGCTTTGCTGTTCTTCAAATAAAGTAGACACCCGGCAGTAGGCCGCCACTCTAAGCTTTTTCTTTTTAGTTGGTAATAGTATTTCGTTGCCCTTTAACCCTTTCTTTATATTGTTAAAAATTATATCTCCAGGATTTATTTTTATAACTTCAGCATTCACTTCTTTGTCTACCTCCCTTTCTACAAACTTATACTCAGGAATTTTTACTGGGTCAATTTTGAAGGGTTTTTTATCATAGTTGCATTCTCCTACAACTGTTTCTGTTCCATCACACCATTTAACAATATATTCTTCTTGTGTATATACGATAAGCTCCAATGCCCAAGCCCGTATATGTTCAATAGTTATCTCTTCTATAAACTCATCAACACTATTAAGGTTTGTAATCCAATCTATGGCTAAATCCCTGTATATTCTATCGTCTTCTATTTTTCTAATTTCCGCTTCAAATTCTTTATACTTTTTTATTAAGGCTTTGATTTTATCCTCGTTATTTTCTGCATAGGCTATCTCTATTTCTGTAAGACGACTTAACCTATGAAATTCAAAGTGATCATTTTGATTTACCTTCTCTAGTACTTTTAATAACTTTTGCAGGTCGAGTTCTTCCAGTTTAATTTCTAAAGCTTGTAGTACCATACTTATAATTTTCTTATCATTTAAGGCCTCTGCTTTACAAAATTCCTTACTGATAGTTGTGGTCCTACACCTCCAAGTGGTAGGCGGTTTAATAGTATATTTTTGATTACAATAGCCACATATTATCCTCCGCGTTAAAGGTCTTATAGTATAGCTTTTGTTTTCTGTAGATTTTTTGTTTATTCTTAATTGAACCCTATCAAATGTTGCTTTACTTATGATGGCAGGATGGCTATTTTCAAATAGAAATTCATCTCTTAATCCTTTTGTAATTTCATTAGTGAATAAATCCTTTGTTGTAGTTCTTGCGATTTTATTTCCTGTATATATTAAGCTGGTAAGTATATTCTTCACTTGCTTACCTGTCCATATTTGCTTTCCTGTTTTGGTATTAACACCACTTCTAATTAATTGCTTGGCTATTTCAGCATAATTTGTGCCGTCAATAAACATTTCATAAATCCACCTTATTACTTTAGCTTCCTCTTCATTTACTGTAATAATTGGATCTCCATTATTTTCATCTATATCATATCCGTATAATAGGCCGCCCCCATAAGTTGGAACTCCTTTAGTAAATCTTTTTTCATATCCCATTCTTGTTAATTGAGAATGGTTTTCTATTTCTTCTTGGTAAATAGCTGTATAAATCTCTAATAGGAATCTATTGTAATTTATAGATGTATCTATATTTTCAGCTTCGAAATATACAGCTACTTCATAGCGCTTTAACTCTTCTATAATATATATTAGATCTTTAATATTGCGTGAGAACCTTGATATGCTTTTAGCAAGTATTAAATCAATTCTACCTTCCTTGCAATGTCTAATCATACGCTTAATCGCTGGTCTTTTATCTATGTTAGCACCTGATTTTCCAATGTCATAATATATGCCTGCAAACTTCCAATTGTCTCTGTTTTTAATGTATTCTGTGTAATAGCTTACCTGATTGATTAATGAACTGAAATTATTTCTGTCACTGCTAACCCTACAATAAGCAGCTACCCTTATCCCCTGTTCTTTGCTTTCCAGTGGACTTTTTTTTAGCTCATTTAATGGGTTCCAGAGCGTTTGGACCCATAGTGTTTTTTCATCCATTAAAAAAACTCCTCTCAATAAATACTTGTCTTGTATGTTCACTCAAATTTGATGATAATTCAAGTAGTATTTATTAAAAGGAGTTTCTATTTTTAATTATAGATTTTTCTGCGGTTATTTCATTTACTAAGCCTTATCTTCTTTTCGTTGCATTCGCATATTCCTTATATCCGCATTTGAAAACAAAGCATAGATTCTGATTGTTATTTAATATTATCTTTTCTACGGTATCTAGAAATATATCATCTCTGAAAGCTTCTATTGGTTCATCTAGGTATTTTATAAGGTCCTTTAATTTGCTTTTTAAATATAAATTTTCTTGATTAATTTTATCTAACTTTTCATGCTCCATCTGAATGATTTCTTGTTCATATATTAGGTTTCGCATTGTTGCATCATAGATGGAATCATTGCTTGATGGTTCTCTGGAAGCTAAATCACTTATTCTAAGACTCAAGTTTTCTAACTGCTCTTCTAATTCTTTTAATCTATTTTCCTCCGTCTTTGTTAAGGACCTACTCTTAACTACATTTTCAACTTCCTTTACTATAAGCTTTTTCTTTTCCTTCATTTCTAATAGGGATTTTACAAATGCTTTTTCAAGCTCTTCTTCCCATACATATTTGGCTTTGCAATCTTTGAATTCAGGGTCTCTTTGTGAAGCTGCCCTGCAATGCCAAGCTGTAAAATTATACTTTTTATAATCTATTCTCGATGTTAATCTCCTTCTGGTCACGGGTCTTCCGCATTCTCCACATACTAACTTATTAGAAAAGGGTGACTTTGAACTAAACTTTGTTCTAAATTTGTTATCTGGATCATGTGCCATGTCATTTCTTCTTTTAAGCTCCTGCTGGGTTTTATACCAGTCCTTCTCTGATATTATTTGAGGAAGACAGTTTTTTACAAAAAATTGTGGTTGATGCTCATCGTTTTTAACTCTTTTGTGGGTCAGAAAATCTATGGTAACAGTCTTTTGTGCTAAACAGTGTCCCATGTATTTTTCATTTTTTAATATCTTACGAACACTATCAGAAGTCCAGACTGGCTTGTTTCTTGCTGTTAGAACACCATCTCTCATAAGCTCATTTGCTATAGTAGATGAGCCTTTACCTTTTAAAAAGTCAGAGAATATTCTTCTAACTACTTTAGCCTGTTCTTCATCAATAAAGATATTCCCATCCTCATCAGTATCGTATCCTAAAAAATATGTTGTTGGGCAGAATATTCTTCCTTGGGAAAAGGCCTTCTGATAAGCCCATTTAGTGTTGTCGCTAATATTTTTTGACTCCTCCTGATAAATACTTGATAAAATTGCAAGCAAAAATTCAGATTTGCTGTCCAAGGTGTCAATATTTTCCTTTTCAAAGAACACTCCTACGGGTTTAGGAAGACTTTTTAGTTCCCTTACCACTGATATACAAGTTAAAGTATTTCTTGCAAACCTACTTATTGATTTAGTAATTATATAGTCAAACTTTCCATCTTTAGCATCCTGTATCATCTGAAGGAATCCAACACGCTTATTAGTGCTAGTTCCACTAATTCCTTCATCTGAGTAAACCTTATACAACTCCCAGTTCGGTTTGCTATTAATAAACTCTTGGTAATATTGCTTTTGGAGTTCATAGCTGGAATTTTGATGAACTAGAGTTGAAACTCTTGCATAGGCAGAAACCCTTAATTTTTGAGATTCTGATTTTGGTGTACTTATGTTTACCTTCTGTTTTGCAGGAATAACACGAACTCTAGGATTTGAATTATCATTATTATTCATATTCATTGATACTCACCTCTTTATTTTTTTAATTCAATTTCTGTTTCCTCCCCATTAAGCCATGTTACTGAAAATAAAATAGGTGATAAGATTTTTACTCTTACCACCCATGCTCTTAAGAAATTGATATCATTTACTTTTTCTTTTAATACTTTTATGTCTAATGAGTCCATGTTTTCAAGTAACTCTATTGCAGAGTTTCTATAATCATCATCTTCATCAAATAAATTCCACCATGCCTCACTTTCTTTAATTTTATCTTCAATAACTACACGCTTATCTTTCAGAGATTCTAAATCCTTACCGTTATTTTTAATAATTGCCTTGTTCTCTTCTAACAAGGCTCTTTCTAATTCTAACCTATATTGTTTCTGTTGAAATTCCCTTGCATCAACGGAGTTTCTAATGTCTTTTATCATGTTTGTTATTATAGTTGATACGTCGTTTTTCCTACCTCGTAAATATTTTTTATTAAAAATCTTAACCATGGCTTTCAGGATTTCATCCTCTTTAACGCCTTTCATATTGCACAATAAATTGCTTTTCCCTTGACTTCCACATCTCCAAGTTGCTATATCTCTACAATAAAACCTTTGAAAATTTGCTCCGCAATTACCACATACAATTCTTTTAGATAAAGGATACTTTTTCTTTTCCTTTACCGTTTTTCCTTTTTTAGATTTCTTTAAAAGTAGTTCTTGTACTTTTTCAAATGTTTCACGGTCTACTATCGGTTTATGATGATTTTCTATAATATACATTTCCCTATCACCTTTGTTTACGGCAACCTTATGACTCAAATAGTCAATTGTATAAGTCTTTTGACTATGGGCATCTCCTACATACCTCTCATTACTGAGCAAATACATAATACCTTGAGGATTCCAATCCGTTTTACCATCTTTCTTTTTATAACCTTTACGAATAAAGGATTTGGATATTTGAGCAAATGAACTTCCATTCAGATATTCTTGAAAAGCCTCTCTAACAACTTTAGCTTCTTCTTCAACTACTATCCAGTCTTGGTTTTTGTCTTTTGTATAGCCTAGTATTCTTGAGAATTTAACCTCGCCTTGCTCATATCTTTTAGTGTTCGCCCAAGTTATGTTTTCAGATGTATTTCTGCTTTCTTCCTGGGCAACAGCTCCTATTAAAACTAGCAATACCTCACTTTTCAGATCTGCGGTATCGATATTTTCTTTCTCAAAAATTATTCTAACGCCGTTATCTTTTAATAATCTTACTGTTTCAACTGTATCCACTACATTTCTAGCAAATCTTGATATAGATTTACATAAAATCAAGTCTATATTTCCATTTAAAGAGTCTCTTATTAGCCTTTTAAAACCAACCCTGCTTTCAATCTTAGTCCCTGTCTTTCCTCTGTCAGAATAAACCCCAGCAAAATGATATTTTGGATTAGATCTAATATGGTTTGTATAATAGATAATTTGATTTTCTAATGAATTATCCTGCATTTCAGTTTCTGAACTAACCCTGGCATAAGCTGCAGTTCTTAATTTTTTAGATTTAAGGGATGGTGTACTATAATAATTGTGAATTGATTCAGCTAATGTCGGCATGGTGTTTACGTGAATCTCAGATATCCTTTGGGTTGATGTACTTTGCATTTACTTTCCTCCTCTCTTTTTATTTATTCCTTTTTTTAAGTCTTGGGTTTACAACCATTCAACCAATTTTGCTAAAAACATATGCTCCTAAAACTGCTTAAAGTCAAGAGTTTTGGGGTTTTTAGGTTATACTATATATCACTCAAATGCCCTAGAATAGCAAGTTATTCTTTTAATAAAAAGGATAAAAAAAGAGCCAATGATTACAGAAATATGATGATCATCAGCTCTATCTCATAAACTTATGGTACTTTTTATTCATACTTTATAATTCCATCAAACCCTGTAGCTTTTAACTTCTTAAGAAGTCCCTCTGCATTTTCTTTATTAGAGAAGGCTCCTACCTGTACCCGGTAGTATTTTGGGTTAGGTTTTACTTCTGACTCGACCTCTACACCAGCGCTTACCAACTCTAAAATATCTTTATCAACCCAAGTCATAATGCCTGCCTTCTCATCCATGGAACTTTTAAGAATGGTCTTCCCTAGAAGAACGCACTCTTTCCCGCCTTTTATAACAGATTTATTATTAGATTTATCTTGTGTAATAAGGTGGTAATTCGTTTTAACCCAAGATGGTATACTTGGACCACCAGGATAGTATGTTCTTGCAGATGATTTAATTTCAACAATATCTCCTGCTTCCAGATTTTCATCGTTTGAAGCAGCCGTATTTAATGCTTTTCTAACCGCTGCCCTAAAGCTATCCATGCTCTCCCCGTGCTTCGGGAACCAATGCATTACATCAGAGTGATTGCTGGCAATTCCCTTTTTATGCCCTTCACTATGGCAGATAACATCCTTCTCTGTAAGTCCATATTTCTTACAGAGCATTACACATAGTTCTACTGAATTCTGCCATGCCTTTCTAAAATATGCCTCATGCTTCGATACATCATATCCAACCATATTAGAACCACCAGAATAAGAAAACCCACCCGGTTCACATATTTCAAAACCGATGTGGGTATCATTAGCCTTTCCTCCTGCATGCCAACCTCGATGATCCCAAGGAAGATATTGATACACCTCCTTATCATCTACAAAGGCATGAACACAGACTTGTCTATTGATTTGTCCTGCCTTATAAGATTTATTCCATCTACTAAACCAATCACCTGCCATAATTCCAGGTGTGGCTGTGGAATGAACCATTATACCCTTTGGTTTAATCTTTCGTCCAGCCTTGTAGCAATCATTATTGGTCATGTATTTCGTTATCAGTTTCATCCTCATCATCCTCTTTCTTACTGTTTAATTGAGCCAAGATATCTTTAAGTTTCTGTGGTATTGGAAGTCCAATTTTACTGGCATTTTCAATAATACTAATACCTTCATTAGACAGATAAAAAAAGATGACTGCTGTGCGTATGGCACTACCGTCACCAATAATTCGGCTATCAATTATATGAGCCACTCCCACTAAAGTGAAAATGACCACCTTTTTAAATATGCCCCTTGCTCCAATTACACTGGATAGCTTCTTTTCTAGAATGGCACACATCAGACCAGTTACATAATCAATGACAACAAAGGTTACAAGCGCATATAAGAATCCATCAAAGCCTCCAAGAAACCACCCCAGCCAACCACCAATAGCAGCAAAGGCCATTTGTATATAGGTCCAAATTTCCTTCATATTCTGTTTCCTCCCTTACTTTAAAATAATGTATATAAAAAGGTGCTTATGGTCATCAGAAGATGAACTCCCAATCACAAAGCACCTTATATTTTCTATTTAATATGGAGCATAATAAACAAACCCACTAGCCTTTACATAGAACCCGTCCCCAGGAATATAAATAGCTCCTCCAAAGGTATCGTATTGAGATGTAGTAAAGCCCGGTTGTTCTACTCCTTCCCAATAGATACCATCTGATGATACATAGAGCATACTTTCATTAAATAGAGCATATTTACCCCAATCCTTCATCCAGATAATATTCTGTGGATTTGCTATTCGATTATCTGCTAGATCTCCTACATGGGATAGATTGGTTTCTATAAGCTCTGTTGCATCATCACTTAATACACATAACTTCACATAGTAGGTATAATCGCTTCCTACATTGGTTGAATGCCACTTTAAAACAAAGAGCTTCTCATGAACAGAGCGAATAAACATATAGTGGGTTTCTCTTACATCCTCTGGGATGGTAGTTACCCATGCCCCTGGACTCGCTGAACTAGCCCTAGCAATGGATAAGTCCCCTCCAACAACTCCTACAAAGTTACTCTTATGGGATGTTAGGTATTTAAAGATAGGAACAGAATTTCCATCAGCTCCTACTAAAGTCCAGGCAGTTCTCTCTGTTAAGGAATCATAACTATAATAAACAGGAGATTTATAATACCACCAACTGACAATTCCGCAGTTTCTAAGTGTATCATAGGCTCCACAGGTCATGGCGTTATAGGCCCCTTCACAATATCCTGCATTATGCCAAGTGACTCCATCAAAGGATGCTATAATGTTAGCCATACCTACAATCTTTGCTAAGAATACTCCATCTCCTGCATATAAAATTTCTGGTTCTCCATAGCTCCACCAAGGAACACTAACTGTGGTCCATTTTTTTGTAGATTTATTAAAGTAAGACATGTAAGGAGTCTTGGCGTAGTATACCGCGATCTGGGCCTGTCCATTATCGTAGACATTAATCTGAGTAGAACTTCCATACTTGCTGTAGCCAAAGTCATCATAATAAAGCCTTCTCCAGCTTAATGTAGGTATAGGCAAGATTAGGCTTCCCCTTCCTCCAAAGGCGGTCCAGATAGCCAGCGTATTATTAAAGTTTCTATCATAGCTCATGATCTTCCCTCCTACACTTTTTCTATGGCAGTAATTCTGCCGCTACTGTCTGTGGTATAGTTATAAGTTCCTGTTGTTCCGTCTGCATAGGTTACTTCAAATTTACTTGCATCTACAAGTAACGTAGATACTTCTTTTAATAGAAGTTCTGAAAAGATATCGTCTAAGGTAATGCTAGTAATCCTTCCACTGCTATCGATTGTATAGCTATAGTTGGCATGGTACTGATGGGTATCTCCCTTTTCCACTTCATAGGTAACATTAATCACACCATCCCCGACACTTAAGCTTTTAACAATGGTATATGAAACACCTAGGTCATAGACTTGGGTTTGCAGATTATCAACGGAACTTCCCACATTTGATATGGAAGTTTCTATTCTATAAAAGGTATCTGAAATGCTAGGTCTATACCTTCCAACCTCAACTCGGATGTTATATCTATAAAACGGATTATATTCTAATGAAATAATTCTAGTTTTTACGTTAATACCTAAAGGCTTAAAAACTATATGGACATTGTCTCCTACAGACAAATTCAAAAGCTTAAAGAATGATATATCATAAGAGGATGCATTCTCCCTCGAATCATGGGACACAGATACATTGGTTACATTCTTGCTATCCATAACCAGCTTGTACTCCATACTTCCTCTATGACTTCTTATATTAATCTTGTATCCGTCATATTCAATTTCTCCACCTAATATGGCAATGTACTGCATGAGGGCTGCTCTTCTTGTTACTTCCTGATTAATTTTCATGGTAGTGCTTTCTGTGTATTCTACTATGCCTGCTGAAAAAGGAGTTCCTTCAAGAAGTAAATTCAAGCCTACCGTTGGATCTCCTGTAAAATCAAAGGTATCTATTTTATACATCTCTTCATTTAATATATAGGATACATGCTCACATAAAACAGCACAGACTGGAAGACTCCCCTGAAGAGATTTATTAATCTGCACGATTTCAAAATATTGATCATTTAGTTTTGCCAGCTGCCTTGTCTTTAAAGCTAGGGCAGACTTGGCAAGTACTGTAAAGGATAAGGTAAACTCTCCTTCTAAGGTTTCTCTCAAGGAAGCCGTCATCACTTTTCTAATGGTTTGAATTAATGTTCCACCTGCATATATTTCAATCATTTCTGTCTGCCCTCCTTTCTTACGAACTAGCTACTCCAAGATTTCTTACTGTTACTGTGTTCTGATTCCATTGAAGCTGAGCGATAATTCTTGTTAATACATTTCCATCTATGGTTAAAGGAATGGTTACATCAAATACAGCACCACCACTTCCTCCTTCAGTTCCACTAACAACGCTATTCATATCTAAGTTAAAGTCTGTAGGGATAGCACCTTCCATGTCTTTTTCCACGCCTCTCATGGCATCGGTAAATCCAACTCCAATCCCTTCACCCATGTTTTCACCAATTCCAGCAAAAACTCTAGATGGAGAGCGGATACCTAAAACCCCTTTAACGCTACTAACTATCCCACCGACAAAATTGCTTACCTTATTCTTTATCCAAGAAATCATAGAAGCAATTCCGTCCCAAAGGCCTCGGACGATATTCTTACCTATCTCTACAATAGAATAGGCTGCCTTTCCTAAACCGGTTATCAAGGCTGCTATAATCTGAGGAAGCTGAGAGACCAATTGAGGAATTGCCTGAATTAATCCTGCTGCCAATTGAATAATCAGCTTCATACCCATTTCCACAATCCTTGGTAAATTGTTCGTCACAAAGTTGATAATAGAATTTATAATCTGTGGTAGTGCTTCTATTAACGTCGGCAAAGCATTTAATATTCCAGTTGCCAGCCCTTCAACAATCTTAAAAGCTGCATCTAGTACAAGATTTAAGTTGTTTACTAAGGTTGTAGCAATGAGAATCACTGCTTCTACCATAGCTGGAATCAATTCTGGCAAAGCCAATCCAAGGCCTTCAACTAAAGCAGTTACCAACTGAACAGCCGCATCTATCAATAGCGGTAAATTCTCTATGAGAGCACCAACTATCGTCATTACAGCATCCACTGCAGCTGGAATAAGTTCAGGAAGCAAACTAAGTAGTGTTTCTAAAACCTGCCCAAACAGCTCTGTTACCGTACTTAGAAGTACAGGAAGCAAATCACCGATGGCATGGAGTATTGCATCCATTGCAGTTGGCAGTGCAGTTACTACATTTTCCAAGATTGGCACGATATTTATAACCACAGCTTGAAAAGCATCCACAAGATTTTGTGTTAGATTCGTCATATCTGCATTTGCGTTACCTAACCCCGCTGTGAAGGATCCAAGGGCAGCTTGAAGAAGCCCTATAGAGCCTGTCACTGTTTGAGTTGATTCTCTGGCAAAGTTTCCTGCATACTGCTCTGTGTTTTCAAAGAACATCTGCATGGCAACTTCTGCCTTTTCTGCATTCGTTGCAGATGCCCAGGTAAAAGCAAGACCCTTAGCAAGGGCATAAGCTTCAATGTTTGTGGCATTCATTGCTACACCAAGGTTATCCATCATGGTGAAGTTTCCCTTAGCAGCACCGGCAACAGAGTCAAGTGCAACTTGCATATCAATACCCATAACGGATGCCATGTCTGCAGCTCTTTGCATAGCCTTTTCAGTCAACTCAAGACTTTTACGCTGATCAACACCTGACCCTTGAAATAATGCACCCATCTTGTTAGCAGTAGCTAGATACTGACTTTGGGATACTCCCAAATTTTTATATGCTTCCTCCCCAGTTTTCTGAATTGAAGCTGCATACTCTCCAAATACCGCTTCTGATCCACCAAGGTTCTGTTCTAGTTCCCCAAACTGCTGAACTATCTCCTTACCAAGTTTTATGGTTGCAGCCCCTGCTGCTACAGCAACAGAACCCATGGCAGCTCCGATACCTTTAAGGATTCCACCAAACTTCTCAAATCTACCACCTGCTTTATCTGCAGATTCACCTGACTCTTCTAGGGTTTCACCCAAGTTTTCCGCATCCGCAGTGGATTCTTCTAATTCTCTCTCCATCCTATTCAAATCTGCATTAGCATTATTTAGCTGTACTTGCCATGCTTTCGTTCTTTTATCATTC
>FZPS01000049.1_pt66 | contig 15132 bp, 9 predicted proteins | sample 1817821 | NCBI WGS metagenome assembly FZPS01 (sample SAMEA104158645, study PRJEB21678) | metagenome | place: Germany | collected 2015-04-21 | reverse complement strand
GTATTTAATAACGAATCATGAATTTCTCTAAAAAGATCAGGATCATCAGGCGAAAGAAATCCATTGATCAACTGATTCATGATTTCACGTATAATCGGATCGGATTCATAAATTTCTCTGGGATTGTATTCTCCTTTTGCCAACTCATAGGTTTGTTCTGCTGTTAAGCCAAAAATAAATATATTCTCTTCTCCTACTTCTTCTAGTATCTCTACATTGGCTCCATCTAATGTACCAATGGTAAGAGCTCCATTAAGCATAAATTTCATATTTCCTGTGCCGGAAGCTTCTTTACCTGCTGTAGAAATTTGTTCACTCACATCTGCAGCAGGTATTAAAACTTCTGCATTGGATACTCGGTAGTTTTTAATAAATACAACTTGTAATTGCTCTTTTGTTACCGGATCCGAATTAATCACTTGAGCAATATTATTAATAAGTTTAATAATAAGTTTAGCCTTAGCATACCCCGAAGCAGCCTTTGCTCCAAAAATAAATGTCCTTGGATAAAAATCAAAATGAGGATTCGTTTTTAGTTGGTTGTATAAATATAAAATATGGAGGGCATTAAGAAGTTGCCGTTTATACTCATGCAATCGCTTAATCTGAATGTCAAAAATAGAATAAGGGTCTACATAAATATCATTATGTTCTTTTATATATCGAGCTAAACGACATTTGTTTTCATGCTTAATTCCCATAAATTGTGCTTGGGCTTCTGTATCTTTAGCATAAGAGCCTAAAGCTTCTATTTGTTTTAAATCTGTCATCCACCCATCACCGATCCGCTGGGTAACCCAATCTGCTAGCTTAGGATTTGCATGAAGAAGCCACCTTCGCTGGGTAATCCCATTGGTTTTATTATGAAACTTTTCAGGTGTTAATTGATAAAAATCTTTTAGTAATTGCTGTTTTAAAATCTCTGTATGAAGCCTTGCTACCCCATTTACAGCGTGGCTTCCTACAATACATAAATAAGCCATTCGAATATGTCCATCTGCGATAATGGCCATTCGATATATTTGTTGATCCGTATAACCTTTTTCTTGTAACGATAGGCAAAAACGTCGGTTAATTTCTTCAATGATTTGATATACTCTTGGAAGTAGCCGAGAAAACAATCCTACGGGCCACATTTCTAAAGCCTCTGTCATCACAGTATGATTCGTGTAAGCACAAGTACGAGTCGTAATATCCCAAGCCTCTTCCCATGAAAGTCCTTCTTGATCCATCAGTATTCTCATTAATTCCGGAATGGCTACCGCAGGATGGGTATCATTTAATTGGAAAGCTACTTGATAAGGTAAATTCCGAACCTCTTCCCCTTGTTGTTTAAACTTTTGAATCACTTGCTGAACGGTAGCAGAAATAAAGAAATACTGCTGCTTTAATCGCAATTCCTTTCCTTGTTCATGCAAATCAGCAGGGTATAAAACCTTTACAATGGTTTCGGCTAAATTTTGTTCTTCTACTGCCTTTTGATATTCTCCTTGTTCAAATTTTTTTAAGTCAAAAGATTGTACAGCTTGAGCATCCCACAAGCGTAGAGTATTAACAATATTATTTCGAAAACCTAGAATCGGTATATCAAAAGGAACAGCAAAAACCGATTGATAGTTAACAAGAGTAAAATGGTGTTTTCCTTCTTGATCTATGGTAGTCTTTACTTCTCCCTTAAATTTAACTTCTACTGTATATTCAGGTCTTTTTACTTCCCATGGATTCCCATACTTTAACCACTGATCTGGTCTCTCTATCTGGTACCCATTTTTGATTTCTTGTTCAAAAATACCATAACGATACCGTATGCCACAACCATAAGCAGGATATTCTAAAGTTGATAACGAATCTAAAAAGCAAGCTGCTAATCGTCCTAATCCACCATTTCCTAAACCAGGATCCGGCTCCATTTGTTCCATTCGTTCTAAAGAAACACCCATTTCTTCTAAGCTTTCTTCCACTACATCGTAAAGATGTAAGCTCAATAGATAATTTCCAAGTAAAGGCCCTGGTAAGAACTCCATGGATAGATAATATACTTGTTTTACCCTCTTTTTTTCATAGGCTTGATGAGTCGCCATCCATGGATCCATAATAAGATCTCGTATGGTATAAGCCAATCCTTGATACAATTCCTGATCTGAAGCAGAAGAAGGGGTCTTTCTAAATAGAGTTTTTACATTTTGCTTGAATTTTTCTTTAAACATTGCTTTGTTTATACTCAATTGGTTCACGTCCTCCATTCTAAAATCCTTATCAATATCACGTGACTTTTGTTCCCCTGTTTTCATTTTAAGGATTACATATCTATAGTATGCAACTAAGTAGAAAATTATAAAAAAAAAGAAGGTAGAAATCCATCAGATTCTTACCTTCTTTTTTTATGCTATCTTTGCACTGTAAAAATAACAGTTTCTCCATTAATATTCCATTGTTTTTCGTAGCCTTCTCCTGATCCTTGGCCTATTTCTTTGGCTAACACTTCTTGCTTAATCAAATCTTCATTATTTTTAATAACTTGTTCAATACGATCATTATCTCTATAATATACTAAAATATGATCTTGTACTTCAAAGCCAGCCTCTTTTCTCATGGTTTGAAGTTTACTAATCACTTCTCGAACAAAACCTTCCTCAATCAATTGAGGTGTTAAGTTCGTATCTAATACCACCGCTACATTTTGGTCTGTCTCTGCTACAAAACCTTCTTTTTCCACAGCTTCGATTAATAGATCTTCTTCTGTCAAGATAATTTCTTGCCCTTGTAATGTAAAAGATAAAGGCTTTCCTTGACGAAGCTGAGCCATAGCTACATTACCATCTACATGATCTAAGGCCTCTCGAATGGCAGGTAATTGCTTTCCATACTTAGGTCCTACAGTCTTTAGTTGAGGCTTAAAAGAATAGGTTGTAAAATCTTGTACATCCTCTGTAAAATGAACTTCTTTTACATTCAATTCTTCTTGAACTAGAATTTGAAAATCTTTTGGTAGTTCAAAATCTGATTTAACGTACATTTTACCAATGGGTTGACGATTTTTAATGGCTGCTGTATTTCGACAAGCCCGACCTTGGACAACAATTTGTAACACTAAATCCATATTTTTTTCTAGTTCTTTGTCGATCCAAGAAGATTGAGCCTGTGGATAATCACACAAATGAATACTTTCTGGAGCAGACTTATCCACACTCTTCACAAGATTTCTGTAGATTTCTTCTGTCATAAAAGGAACAAAAGGAGCAGCTACCTTAGCTGTTTCCACTAATACAGTATATAAAGTCATATAGGCATTTATTTTATCTTGAGGCATATCTTTTTGCCAAAATCTTTCTCGACTTCTTCGAACATACCAATTACTTACATCATCTAAGAAATCTTGAATAGCTCGTGCCCCTTCAATAATACGATAGTTTTCTAAGTTTTGATCTACATATTGAATTAAGGATTGTAGTTTAGATAAAACCCAACGGTCCATTAAAGAAAGCTTTTCATAATCCAATGTATATTGTGTAGGATCAAATTCATCGATATTAGCATATAGTACATAAAAAGCATAGGTATTCCAAAAAGTACCCATAAATTTACGTTGTCCTTCACTGACAGCCTCATCATAAAAACGACTAGGTAACCAAGGAGCACTATTGGTATAAAAATACCATCGAACTGCATCGGCACCTTGTTTGTCTAATACGGTCCAAGGATCTACTACGTTTCCAATATGCTTACTCATTTTTAAACCATTTCGGTCTTGTACATGACCAAGGACAATTACATTTTTATAGGGTGGTTCATCAAATAATAACGTTGAAATAGCAAGTAAAGTATAGAACCAACCTCGAGTTTGATCCACTGCTTCACTAATAAAATCCGCTGGGAAATTATCTTTAAAAATGTCTTCATTTTCAAAAGGATAATGCCATTGAGCAAAAGGCATGGCTCCAGAATCAAACCAACAATCAATGACTTCACTGACTCGTTTCATCATTCCTGTTTTACACTTTGGACAATGAAGGTGTACATGATCGATATAGGGCTTATGAAGTTCAATATCGTCTGGTACATTTTCTCCCATTTCTTTTAACTCTGCAATACTTCCAATCACATGACGATGACCACAAGAACATTCCCAAATCGGTAAAGGAGTTCCCCAATATCTTTCTCGGCTAAGTCCCCAATCAATAACATTATCTAAGAAATTTCCAAAACGACCATGTTTGATATTATCAGGTAACCAATTGATTTTTTCGTTATTGGCTAACAGTCGATCTCGAACAGCGGTCATTCGAATAAACCAAGTATCCCTTGCATAGTACAATAAAGGTGTATCACATCGCCAACAATGGGGATAAGCATGTTCATAGTCCTCTGTTTTATAAAGTAGCTTTTTCTCTTTTAAATCTTCGATAATAAGGGGATCTGCTTCTTTGACAAACATACCTGCCCAAGGTTTTACTGCTTCTACAAAATTTCCTTGTTCATTAACCAATTGAACAAAAGGCAAATCATTTTCTCGCCCTACCCGAGCATCATCTTCTCCAAAAGCAGGAGCCGTATGAACAATTCCTGTACCATCTGTCAAAGTAACATAGGAATCCGCTACTACGTAATAGGCTTTTTTATCCACTGTTGCAAAAGAAAATAAAGGTTCATAAGAAACACCAACCAAATCCGTTCCTACCATAGACTCCAATACTTCATATTCCTGCTCTAGAACCATAGAAGCTAAGGCTTCTGCTAAAATATATTTTTCTTCTCCACATTGTACTTTTACATAAGTTTCCTTAGGATTCACTACTAAGGCTACGTTAGAAGGTAAGGTCCAAGGAGTGGTTGTCCAAGCTAAAAGATAGGTGTTTTCTTCTCCCTTAACAGCAAACTTAGCATAAACAGAAGCTTCTTTTACATCTTTATACCCTTGAGCCACCTCGTGACTGGATAAAGAAGTTCCACATCGTGGACAATAAGGTACAATTTTATGTCCTTTATACAAAAGTCCTTTGTCCCAAATTTGCTTTAGTGCCCACCATACTGATTCAATGTATTCATTATGATAGGTTACATAGGGGGCATCCATATCTACCCAATAGCCCACTCGTTCACTAATCTTTCTCCATTCTTTTTCATATTTCCATACACTTTCTTTACATTTTTGAACAAAAGGTTCTACGCCATATTCTTCAATTTGAGGTTTTCCACTAATACCTAAGTTTTTTTCTACCTCTAGCTCTACAGGAAGACCATGAGTATCCCAACCTGCTTTTCGAAGTACTTTATATCCCTTCATGGTTTTATAACGTGGGATAATGTCTTTGACTACCCGAGTAAGAACATGTCCAATATGGGGCTTTCCATTGGCTGTAGGAGGACCTTCATAGAAAGTAAAGGTAGGACCTTCTTTTCGCATTTCAATGCTTTTTTCAAAAACTTTGTTTTGATCCCAAAATTGTGATATTTCTTTTTCTCGTTGAACAAAATTTAAATCTGTTGATACTTTTTTATACACGCTCGTACCTCCTTTATTATTAAAAAAACTCTTTCATCCTATACAGGACGAAAGAGTTTTCGCGTTACCACCTGATTTGGCACCTTAGTGCCCACCTCACTCCATACACTATCATATGGGTTCCTATAACGGCGGAATTCCGTCAGAGCCTACTCTCTTATTTCGGTCTGCCACTCCAGGGAGATTTTCCATACTTTCCATTGGATTGGGCTTTCACCATCCCCAACTCGCTATACCTTAAAAAAATATGTACTTGCCCTTTCTCTGTGTTTACTCCATATACCTACATATTATAATATTATATAAAGAAAAACTTATTTTGTAAAGGGGTATTTTTTTACAATAACCTCCAATTCTTCTGCTGGAAGAGGACGACTAAAAAAATAACCTTGAGCCTTATCACAATGTTCTTTTCTTAGAAAGTCTAATTGTTCTTTTGTTTCAACCCCTTCTGCTACAACTGTTAAGTCATTGGCATGAGATAAGGTAATTACAGCTTGAATAATGGATCGCTGTCCTTCATCTCCATCCATCACGTCAGTCAAAAAAGAACGATCAATCTTCACACTGTCAATGGGAAGTTTCTTTAAATAATTCATGGAAGAATAACCTGTACCAAAATCATCTAAAGAAATCTTAAAGCCCATTTCTTTTAAAATTTGCAACATTTTAATTGTATATTCGATATCCTCCATAGCTACAGTTTCTGTAATTTCAAATTCTAAATCAGAAGATTTCAAGTTATAAGCCTGTAGCATTTTCTCAATGGTATCGATTAAATGTCGATCTTGGAATTGCCTAGGTGATAAGTTAACAGCAATGTATTGTATCCCTACTTGTTGTTCTTTCCACTGCTTCATTTGCTTACAGGCTTCTTCAAGAACCCATTTTCCAATGGGTACAATAAGTCCCGTTTCTTCTGCTAATTCAATAAATTCCCCTGGTGGTATCATTCCTTTTGTAGGGTGATTCCAACGAATAAGGGCTTCTACACTGATACTGTTCGTATCTTTTAGGTCTACTTGTGGCTGATAATAAAGCTCAAACTCTTCTCCTTCAATGGCTTTTCTTAAATCATTTTCCATCTCTATTTTTTTTAAGATCTGAAGATGTAAAAACTCATCATAACGTCGATATGTATTTTTATCCGCTTGTTTTGCATTATACATGGCAGCATCTGCATTTTTTAATAATATTTCTCCATCTTCTCCATCTTGAGGTGCTACCGCAATCCCAATACTAACGCTAATAAAGAACTCTCTTTGATCCAAACAAAAAGGCTCCTCAAAAGAAGTAAGAATATTATTGGCAACTTGTTCTATTTCTTCTTTGGATTGTATATTGGGCAAAATAAGAACAAACTCATCGCCTCCTAACCTTGCACAAAAATCTTCTTGAGCAAAAGGTTTTAGCAATTTTGCCACCTGTTGAAGAAGTTCATCCCCAAAACTATGACCAATGGAATCATTTACCCTTTTAAAATTATCGATGTCTACAAAAAAAACGGCTACCCAATCTCCGGCTTTCTTGTTTTCTTCTAGAACCTTTGCTAAGTTAATAGAAAAAAAGGTTCGATTAGGAAGTCCTGTTAATGAATCATAATAAGCCATGTGTTCAATGATGGCTTCCGCTTGCTTATGTTCGTGAATATTGGTGATAGAACCAGCCATTCGTAGAGGATCCCCGTTCTTATCAAAAATTGCTTTGCCTCGAATGCTAAACCATTGGTAAACACCTCCATCAATCTCCATTCTCTGTTCTACTTCAAAATAAGGAATCTCTTGGTACAAGTGCTGTGCTAAAGCTTCACTCATGATATTTTGATCTTCCTTATAAATTTTATTAAAAAAATCCTCATAGGCAAATAATTTTTGTTGTTTTGAAAATCCTAACATTTCTTTACCCCGAGAAGAAATAAAAATCGTATCTGTGATAAAATCCCAATCCCATATGCCGTCATAAGCCCCCTCTGTAGCCAAGCGATATCGTTCTCGACTAATCCGCAAAGCCTCTCGATTTTGCTGAATTTCCAAAAACTGCTTATGAAGTTCCTGCTCACTAGCAATCAATTGACTATGAGTGGCTTCTAATTCCTGGTAACTTTCTTGTAAATTATTTTTTATTTCTGTTGCTTCTTTTTCTGCTTTTTTTCGACGAATCATATTAAAAAGCAAAAAAACAATCAAAAGAATTTGAATAATAATGATAACCGTCGTTCCTAAAAAATAAAACTGATTTATTTGGTATGATGATACGTCCATGCAAAGCCCCCCTTTCATTACAATGATATATATTTTTATTTATCTTATTATACCATGGTTCAAAAAACAATAAAGGGAATAAAATTTTATAATTTTTGTGTTGTTCTTCTTGATGTGTGATATAATAAAGCCAATCTAAAAACAAATTCTTCAAAGAGACACCATAGAAAGGATGTGCCGTATAACATGCAAAACCCTAATTGGACATTGCTAACGGATTTATACCAACTAACCATGATGCAAGGATATCATAAGACTGGCATTTCCCAACAGCAAGTGGTCTTTGACATGTTTTACCGTTCAAACCCTTACGATAGCAGTTATGCTGTTGCAGCTGGGCTACAACAAGCCATTGAATACATAAAAAATATTCGCTTTGGCGAAGAAGAAATTGCTTATCTAAAGAGTTTAGATTTATTTTCTGATGATTTCCTAGAATACTTAGCCAACTTTCATTTTACAGGAGATATGTACGCTATTCCAGAAGGAACTGTTGTTTTTCCCATGGAACCTATCGTACGAATTCAAGCTCCTATTATTGAAGCACAACTTCTAGAAACAGCTCTTCTAAATATTATTAATCACCAAAGTCTTATTGCCACAAAAGCGAGCCGAGTTGCTTGGGCTGCCCAAGGAGATGGCATTATGGAATTTGGCCTTCGAAGGGCTCAAGGGCCAGATGCGGGTACTTACGGTGCAAGAGCTGCTGTCATTGGAGGGTGTACCGGTACTTCTAACGTACTGGCAGGACAACTGTTTGATATTCCTGTAAAAGGTACCCATGCCCATAGTTGGGTTATGAGTTTTCCTGATGAACTGACTGCCTTTCGAGAATATGCTAAGCTTTTTCCTCATAATTGTATTTTATTAGTGGATACCTATGATACCTTACATTCTGGTATACCCAATGCAATTCAGGTTTTCCAAGAGCTACGAGAACAAGGAATCGAGCCTAAACTATTAGGTATTCGCTTAGATAGTGGTGATCTTGCTTACTTATCTAAAAAAGCAAGAAAAATGTTAGATGAAGCCGGATTCCCCCATGCTATTATTAGTGCTTCCGGTGATTTAGATGAGTATGTGATTCGTGATCTTAAACTGCAAGGAGCAGAAATTACTCTATGGGGAGTCGGTACAAGACTGATTACTTCTCAAGATTGTCCTTCTTTTGGAGGTGTCTACAAACTGTCTGCTCATATTATGGAAGATGGTCACATGATTCCCAAAATGAAAATCTCTGAAAATCCTGCAAAAGTTACAAATCCAGGAGTTAAAAAGATCTTCCGCATTTATGATAAAGAAACGAAAAAAATTAAAGCGGATCTCATTACTTTACAGGAAGAAGAAATCAATACAACCCAACCCCTTACCTTATTTGATCCTGAAAACACATGGAAAAAGATGACCCTGGCACCCCATACCTATGAAGTTCGTGAATTACTGGTACCTATCTTTTTAAAAGGCGAGTGTATCTATGATTCTCCTCATACTATGGATATTCGCACATACTGCCAAGAAGAACTCTCTACTTTGTGGGAAGAATGCAGAAGATTTCATCGTCCACATACCATTCCTGTAGATTTATCAGAAAAACTGTATCATCTTCGTCATTCTATGATTGATGAATTATTAAATAAAAACCAAGGGAATATCTAATCCCTTGGTTTTTATTTATATTTTATTTATGGTAATTCAAAATATTCTTCTAGTGTGATTTGTTCCTCATAAATATACTGTGCCACTTCTACCCCCACATATCGAATATGCCAAGGTTCATAAGAATACTTCGTAATTTCTACTTTATCTTTTGGATACCGAATAATAAAGCCATATTGATGAGCATTCTCTTTAAGCCAAACTCCTTCTTTTGTATCTTCAAAAGCTTCTACTAAATCATATCCAACCTCTTTACAAGATACATCCATAGCTAATCCTGTTTGATGCTCACTTTGTCCAGGTCTTGCACTGACCTTATTTGCTTCTTCATAACCCTTTTGCTTTACATTCCAATTAAAAATACTTTCTTGCCTTGCATATGAACGATAGCCAGAAACAGCTACTATATCAATCTTATCTTCCACTGCTTTTGCAAATAAATTTTCAAGAGCTTCTGCGGCTTCTTTTCTTAAATATTTTTTCTCATTTTCTCCTTCAAAAGAAAATTTTACATTGGGTACGACTAAATCCTCTGGAACATAATCTTTAGGTAAATTTCGATCTTTATTGACCCATACTAAAATATCATCTGGATTATCTACAACCAACTCTTCTCCCTCCGATTCTTGTTTTTTATCTTCTTGGGTCTTTTTTGGCTCTTCAGCTGGCTGTTCTGTCTCTTCTTTTTTATCTTCTTTTTCCTCTTGTTTCTCTATATTTATCTCTTTTTCCTCTAATACATCTTCCTGTTTTTCTTCTGTGTCTTTTTCTATATTTTTTTCTTCTTCAAAAGCATCTTCTACATATTTAAAAGTTGGTTGTGCATCGCATCCAGTTATCAAGCCTATGACAAAGGTTAACATAGCCAACCATTGTATATACTTATAATACCTTTTTCTTTTGTTCCCCATGATAAGCCTCCTGTTTTATGTCTCATTCTATTGTATTCCATATCTTTATTTATTTTACCATAGTTTATTATGGGGAACAATCCATTTTTGACAAAAAAAAAGCCCTATCGACATATTATCAATAGGGTTTTCAAAAAAATTTTTTATTTATCGAGTCGTAGTTGTTGTCGTTCTTGGGGCTGTCGTTGTTGTCGTATTAGGAGTCGTAGTTGTTGTCGTTCTTGGAGTGGTTGTCATCGTACTTGGTGTTGTCGTTGTCTTAGGAACTACCGTTGTACTGGGTTGGGTTGTCACCCTCCTAGATAAGTCTTGATCTGTAGGACTTACCGTATAATTAGGAACATTATACGTTAATCCGTCATAAGCTCGATTGTCATAAGTTAAATTATCATAAGTTCGATTGTCATAGGTTAAACCATCATTGACTCGATTATCATAAGTGGTTCGATTTCGTGTATCATACATACCATAAGGAGTATTTCTTACAGTTCTATTCGTACAACCTGGTAGTAATAAGCTTACTGCAAAGGTTCCTGCTATTACAAACTTTGTTGTGCGTTTCATAAATAAATCCTCCTTTTATATTAGATTTCGTTGTTATTGTTTGTTTTTTTCACGAAACCCATACTATCATTCCTTTGGCAAACTAGGAAAATTAATATATGAAACAGGAAATCAAAATTTCTTATAAAATTGGGGATAACAAGCGTGAAATGGATTCTTTAAAACGAATCCAATAAGGTCTTTTCTTATATTTCTCTATAGTTATTTCTTCACTATCTTGAATATCTTGGATAAAAATTTTTTCTAGTTTTTTTGTCACAGCAGGATCATAAACAAAGGCATTTACTTCAAAATTTAATTTAAAACTTCGAATATCCATATTGGCTGTTCCTACCGTATTCACTAAACCATCTACCGTCATTGTTTTACAGTGAATAAAACCTTTTTCATACGTATAACAACGTGCTCCAGCTTGCAAGAGTTCCGCAATATAAGATAAAGAAGCCCAATAGACAAAAGGATGATCCGGTTTATTAGGAATCATAATTCGTACATCGACTCCTGACAAAGCAGCTACTTTTAGAGCTTCTAAAATACTATCATCAGGAACAAAATAAGGTGTTTGAATATAAATATTTTTTTCTGCTTCCATAATCATTTTAATAAATCCATTTTTTATTCCATGCCATTTTGAATCAGGCCCACTAGATACAATTTGTATTCCCGTATTTCCCACTTGTGATTTTTCTGGAAAATAAGGTTTTCGATCTGTGATTTTATTCTGAATGGAAGAGAAATTCCAATCTAATAAAAAACGTGCCTGCAAACTATCTACAGCATGACCTCGAATCAATAAATGAGTATCTCGCCAATAACCAAATTTTTTTGATAATCCCAAGTATTCCACACCAATATTAAGACCACCTACAAATCCTTCTTGTCCATCAATAATACAGATTTTTCTATGGTTACGAAAGTTCATTCTTAAATTTAAATAGGGAATAAAGGGTGGAAAAAAAGCACATACTTGTCCTCCTGCTTTAATAATTGAATTAAAAAACTTCCTTGGCAACCAAATACATCCCATACCATCATAGAGAAGTTTTACTTCCACACCTTCTGCTGCTTTTTCCGACAAAAGGGATACTATTTCTTTTCCTAAAGCATCATTACGAATAATATAATATTCCATATGAATATACTGCTTAGCATTCTTTATACTTTCAATTAAATGATGAAATTTTTCATCGCCGTCTACTAAAATCTTTACACTATTATTAGAAGAATACAATGCATTATTACTCTTAAGATGAAAATGAACCATATCCCTAAAAGACTCCAGTTCTGGATCATAAAACTGAAACTCATTATCATATAAACTTTGTTCCTGTATATGAATCATATTTTGCATTTGATCTTCTTCTTCTTTTTCTTTAAACATTTTTTTCCTTCGCAGGTCCTGTCCTAAAAACAAATAAAGGATAAAACCTACAATAGGAATAAAAAATAAGATCATAAGCCAAGCCCATACACTGGTTGGATTTCGTCTTTCAAAAAAAACGATTAAAATGGCTAATAAAATATTAATAAATAAAATGTTTCTTAAAAACCAAAGAATCACTTCTGTAAGGTTCATAAAAATCCCCCCCTTGCATAGTATACTTCATTATATCAGATTTTATATAAAAAAGTTTTTATTTTCAAATAAAATTATTTTCTATTTGCTATTTTATTATTCAATGGTACAATAAACATACATAGATTTTGTCAGCATAAAGGAGGACGCAAATTGGCTATATGGCAAATTATTTTAATTGTATTATTAGTAATCGCTGTAGTATTAGTAGGATTGTACTTTGTTGGCAGGAAACTCCAAACAAAAATGGACCAACAGCAAACACTTATTAATCAACATAAAGTGGTCACATCCATTCTCGTCATTGATAAGAAAAAAGAAAAAATTACAAAAGCCAATTTACCTAAAATGGTAGTTGATCAAATTCCTAAAATGTATCGCTTTCGAAAAATGCCTTTGGTAAAAGCGAAAATAGGTCCACAAGTGATGACTTTATTATGTGATGATAAGGTCTTTAAAAAACTACCTACTAAAAAGATGGTAAAAATTGAATTAGCAGGAATCTTCATTGTAGGTATTAAATCAGTAAAAAAATAAAATATAGCCTGTTCCTAGGAACAGGCTATATTTTATTTAGGCAACTGTTGCAAACTAGCACCTACAAAATCTCTAAAAAGAGGATGAACTCGATTGGGTCTTGATTTAAATTCTGGATGAAACTGAACGCCTACAAACCAAGGATGATCAGAAACTTCTACCATTTCTACCAAATGTTCATCTGGTGAAACTCCACTAATACGAAGGCCGGCCTCTTCCATGGCCTTACGATATTCATTATTAAATTCATATCGATGACGATGGCGTTCATAAATTAAATCTGTATTATAGGCAACATAAGCAAATGTATTTTTTTCAATTTTACATGGATAAGCACCGAGCCTCATGGTTCCTCCTAATCCATCTACATCTTTTTGCTCTGGCATTAGATCAATAACAGGATGGGTAGTTTCTGGCATCAGTTCTGCACTATGTGCATCTTTCCAATCCAATACATTTCTTGCAAACTCAATAACTGCACATTGCATTCCTAAACAAATCCCTAAAAAAGGAATTTTATTTGTTCTGGCATAAGATACGGCTGCAATTTTTCCTTCTACTCCACGATCACCAAAACCACCAGGAACTATAATTCCATGTACATTTCTTAAATAATCTTTCACATTCTCTTCATTAAGTTCTTCTGCATTAACCCACTCAATAGTTACATCAATACCATGGTAGATACCTGCATGTTTTAACGATTCTACGATGGAGATATAAGCATCATGTAATTCTACATATTTTCCTACAAGAGCTATTTTCACTCCATTACTAATTTCCTTTTCTCTATTTACCATTTGTCTCCATTCTGCTAAATCCGGTTCTTTGCATTCCATGTGTAATTTTCGACAAACAATATTAGCTAGTCCTTCTTCTTCCATCATTAAAGGAACTTCATATAATGTTTCTGCATCTAAATTTTGAATAACACAATCCTTCTCTACATTACAAAAAAGAGCCATTTTTTCCTTCATATCTTGAGATAAAGGATATTCTGTTCGACATACTAAAATATCCGGTTGAATTCCAATGGATCGAAGTTCTTTTACCGAATGCTGAGTTGGTTTTGTTTTCATCTCTCCTGATTTTGCAAGATAAGGAATAAGTGTAACATGAATGTATAAAACATTTTCTCGACCTACATCAGTAGCTACTTGTCGAATGGCTTCTAAAAAAGGTAAACTTTCAATATCTCCTACAGTTCCACCAATTTCGGTAATAACAATGTCAGATTGTCCTGACTTTCCCAAACGATAGACTCGATCTTTAATGGCATTGGTAATATGAGGAATGACTTGTACCGTTGCACCTAAAAACTCACCTTTGCGTTCCTTATTTAATACAGACCAATAAATTTTGCCTGTAGTAATATTACTATATTGATTTAAATTTTCATCAATAAACCGCTCATAATGACCTAAGTCTAAGTCTGTTTCAGCCCCATCTTCTGTAACAAATACTTCCCCATGTTGATAAGGGCTCATGGTTCCTGGATCAATATTAATATAGGGATCAAATTTTTGCATCGTTACTTGATGTCCTCTAGCTTTTAATAACCGTCCTAGGGAAGCTGCTGTAATCCCCTTACCTAATCCGGATACAACGCCTCCCGTTACAAAAATATACTTTGTCTGCATCTGCCTTCACTCACCTCATATATTTTAACGAACTTTTCTATAACTGTTTTATTGTATTGGATCCAATCTAAAATGTCAATATGAAATTCCTTGCATAGAAAAATTCTATAATTCATTTATTATTATGTCTTAGTATACCACAAATGATTATATTCCAAAGGGTTTATAATAAGATAATAAATATCATAATTAAACAATTTTAAAATAAGGTGAAACAATGATAAAAGTATTACTTGCTGACTCTAAGTAAAAATCAAAAATACTATATTATAAAAAAACTTGTAGAAACAAATGAACACAAAAAAGCTGTGACTCTCAAAGTAGAATGCATAGGTCATCATATCAATTGACGGATAAGCAAAAGAGCGGGTTGAAAGAATGTTTAGCACCCTTCAATCCCGCCTACTCGTAACTTGTACTTCTCTATTGAGGAAACAAATGAATTTCTAAACTCCTACGCAAAGAAATTCAATAAGCAATTCAC
>FZPS01000061.1_pt50 | contig 15133 bp, 14 predicted proteins | sample 1817821 | NCBI WGS metagenome assembly FZPS01 (sample SAMEA104158645, study PRJEB21678) | metagenome | place: Germany | collected 2015-04-21 | reverse complement strand
AATATGGTGTCTTCTCTGGCTATTTCATTTATTTTTTTAAAAAGATCATGTTTTGCTGATTCCCGCTCAACAATAGCTTCAATTACTAAATCTGCACCGTTAATCGCCTCTTCAAGTGAACCTGTTATATGAAACCGTTTTTTGATATCTTCGATTTGTTCTTGAGTCATTCTTCCTTTTTTGACTCTTCCTTCAAGATACTCTTCTACCCACTTTCTCACAGAATTGAGAGTGGTCTCCACATTGTCTGTAACATAAACCGCAAAAGGGTATATGGCCGAATTAAGAGCAATCTGTCTGCCCATATTACCTGCTCCAACCACAGCTACTTTTCTGACTTCCATTATTATTTCCTCCAAATTAGATATTTATGTATGGTATGCACCACCACAGCGGATACACTCACCACTAACATAGCTGGATTCATCACTTGATAAAAAAGCTACCAAAGAAGCTACTTCTTCGGGTTCTCCCATTCTTTGCATTGGTGACTCTTTTTTTGCTATCTCGAGGGCTTCACGCGAAACTGTATTCATCATGTCAGTATTTATAAAATCCGGCGCAACAGCATTCACTGTGATATTCTTTCTAGCAGATTCTTTTGCAAGAGATTTTGTAAAGCCAATAATTCCAGCTTTTGATAATGAATAGTTGCACTGTCCGACCGCACCAAAGGCAGATGTAGAGGAAATATTCACAATTTTCCCATAATTTTGTTCTCTCATTCTCTGAATGACCTGCTTAGTGCAATTATACATACCCAAAATATTGATCTTCATAACAGTGTTCCATTGAGCATCAGTCATCTTGTGAAACATTGCGTCTGCAATTACTCCCGCATTATTGACAAGGATATCTATGCGTCCGAACTGCACATAGATTTCATCAAAAACCTGACGAACTTGATCTGAATCAGAAATATCGCAACAAAAAGACGCCATTCGTCCTTCTGAGCCAATGAAATCTGCACAATCAATAACTCGAATATCTAATACAGCCAGTACGGCAATATTTTCATCTAAAAACTTTTGAGCAATTGCACGCCCGATTCCCTTATATGCCCCCGAAACAACTGCGATTTTTCCTGACAAGTCTTTCATATTCAAGTGTTGTCCATTATTTCCACAAGTACTTCTTTGGTATCCTGCCCCAGATAGGGTGCTGGAGTAGAGCGAAATGACCCTATTGATCCGAATCGAAATGGCGGACAGACCATGACACATTCCAATCCACTAGGAGTCGCAAAATTTTCAAGATATCCATTTGCCCAAGCTTGCTCATCTTTAGAGACATCCTGAAAATGCGGTAAAATACAGCCAAAAATATCTTCTCTTTTCAAGAGCTCAAACCATTCTTCTGAGGATTTCTTAATAAAACAACCTTCAAGTATTTTAATGAGTTGAGCCATGTTTTCATCTTTTCTACACTCATCTTCACAGCAGAACCGGGGATCCTCAAACAATTCTGGTACTCCAAGCACTTTAAAAAGTCTTGGAACATACCGATCATAATCCATTAGACCTATCTGGAACCACCTGTCATCAGAACATTTATAGGCTAGAGCTAAACCATCCGATTCATATCTCCTAATCGGAAATTTCTCGCCAAATTTATCCTGGCACATCATCACCATTGCATTACTCACCCAGAGACCTGTCTGCAGCAGTGAAGTGGTAACAAAATCACCTTTCCCAGTTTTTGCTCTGTTGATCAATGCGCCCAAGATGCCCGCGAATAAAAGTGATCCAGCAATAGTATCCCCTATACAAGAAGGCTGTCCGATTGGATACTGATTATCTATTTCAAGCGGAAGATCAAGCATCATGCCACTCCTGGCCCAGAATGCAGTGGAATCGAATCCCGGCATATCACGCTCGGAACCTTCTATTCCATAACCAGTAATACTTGCATAGATCAAAGAGTCGTTTTCTTTCCTAAGCGTTACAGGATCAAGGCCAATCTTTTCCAAAGATTTCATCCTTGTGTTGGTAAGAAACACGTCTGCTGTAGATATCAATTTCTTTAATAAATCAAATTCTTTTGGATCCTTCTGGTTGATTACAACACTCTTCTTTCCGGAATTGTACATATCGAAAAAAGGATTTGCATCCTCTTCCGCTATAATCGATACTTTAGTTCCGACCTTTCGCCATGCATCACCACTTGGTCGTTCAATTTTTATCACTTCAGCACCATAATCCGCCAAAAGCCTTCCGCATACAGGTGCTGCGACGTAATTTGCAGATTCTACAACCTTAATACCTTCAAGGAACTTGCAAGAAGTACTTTGATCGAGCGGAATAATAACATCCGGATCATACGTTAACACTTTTCACCTCCATTCAAATCTGCTCTATAAGAGCTGAAACACCTAATCCACCACCACAACAAGAGCCAATCAGGGCATATTCCCCTCTCCCCCGAATCAACTCTTTCATTGCAAAAATACATATTCTGGCACCAGATGCCCCATTTGGATGTCCAAAAGCAATGGCACCGCCATTCGGATTCCACCTTTCCTGATCAACCTTTTCTCTTGTGAGATTTTCAAGCTCTTTGATAACTGCAAGGTTCTGAGCGGCAAAAGCCTCATTACACTCTATGACATCAATATCAGATAGTTTTAAGCCGGTTCGATCGAGGATTTTCTTGAAAGAATAAGCCGGCCCGATGCCCATCATCTTCGGATCAACACCCACATCCGCTCCACATACCCAACGCAATTTTGGAGCATAACCTAATTCTTTTGCTTTATTCTCTTCCATTAAAAGAACGACTGCTGCTCCATCATTCAAGCCACTTGCATTTCCAGCAGTTGTAACACCTCCCGTATAGACACTTTTGAGCCTAGCAAGCCCTTCTATTGTCGTATCTGGACGAAGATGTTCATCGAAATCAACGATATGTTCAGGAGTTTTCCTGGTTGCGGGAATAGTTACAGGAATTATCTCTTCCGTGAAATACCCAGCTTTTGTTGCCTTATCAGCTCTTATCTGACTTCTTAAAGCAAACTCATCACATTCTTCTCTTGAAATATTCCATAACTTCGCCATATTGTCTGAAATGGTGATCATGTCTACTCGATCTTCTATAAGTGGCGCAGAAACAGACTCAATTGCTGTAGGAGGAATGAGTTTAAAAGGTTCGGTAGACATAGAAAATTTTGCAAACCGCTGACTGTGCGATTCACACCCTCCAGCGATAATCACATCTGCTGCCCCGAATTTGATTTTCAAAGCCGCAAGGTTAATGCTCTCAATTGCAGACCCACACTGCATTTCAACAAACGAAGCACTGGTTTCATAAGGTAGTCCGGCATACAGAGCAGACAGTCTAGCAATATTATACGAATGTGCATCTTCAAGTGCTGCTCCCAGTATGACACTGTCCACATTAATCTTCTTCAGTATATTTGTTTTATCAAGCAATCCTTTGATAGCCATGCCCGCAAGCTGACTTGGATAAAAATTGCTGAGAGACTTCCCCATTCGACAGAACCCGGTTCGCACCCCATCAATCAGTACAACATTTCGCATATTACTTGTCCTTTCTTCTAAAAATTAATCTGATTAAAAAACTTTATATTATGGAATATTATCAACTGGCTGGTAACATGCAAGAAAATGATTCGGTTGCACCTCGACTAGAACAGGATCCTTAGACATGCAATCCTCTTTTGTGTAGTTACATCTTCCGGCAAATCTGCATTCATCTGGCAAATTAATTGGCGAAGACACCTCGCCCTTGATTAATATTCTCTTTTTCTTAACGCTTAAATCTGGGATTGGAATTGCTGAGAGAAGAGCTTGAGTGTAAGGATGTAAAGGACGAGCGAACAACTCCTCTGATGAAGCCTTCTCAACAAGTTTTCCCCGATACATTACCGCAATATCGTCAGCAAAATAGTAAACAACCGAGAGATCGTGTGTAATAAAAATATATGTCAATCCAAGAGTTTCTTGAAGTTCCTTGAGAAGGTTCAGGATTTGCGCCTGAATAGAAACATCTAAGGCGGATACGGGTTCATCACAGACTATAAATATCGGATTTACAGCAATCGCTCTAGCAATACCTATTCTTTGTCGTCTTCCACCATCAAGCTCGTGAGGATAAGAACTATAAAGACGATCAGCAAGACCAACCATCGCCATTAATTCCCTGACTCGTCTATCTAACTCATTTTTCCCTTTGGTGATCTTATTTTCTACAATTGGTTCGCGAATCAGTTCTCCGACAGTCATTCGAGGATTAAGAGAGGCAAATGGATCCTGAAAAATTATTTGTATGTCGTTTCTTTGTTTTCGAAGCTCTTTTTTATTAAGGTTTCTAATGTCAACGCCACCCAGCATTATGTCTCCAGAAGTAGGCTCAATTAGACGCAGTATTGCTCTTCCTGTTGTCGATTTACCACATCCGGACTCTCCTACAAGGCCTAGAGTCTTTCCCTTTTCGATCGTAAAACTTACCCCATCTACAGCATGAAGTAAACCTTTTGGAGTGTTAAAGTATTTTTTTAAATTTGTTACCTCCAGCAACACTTCACTCATGCTATTTCTCCTTCCTCTCGATATGAAATTTCGGATCCTCATAAGCGATACATGCCACTTTATGCGAAGGACTAAACCATTTGTACTGGGGGAATCCGTCTAGGCAACTATCTAACGCGTAAGGACACCGTTCGGCAAATACACATCCTGGATATAGAACGGTAGGATCCGGAGTCAATCCTTTTATCGGAACAAGCTTACGGTTTCTATTAGTCATATCGGGCAAAGAATTGAACAACCCTTCTGTGTATGGGTGTTTTGTTTTGTTAAATATTTCTTCTAACGTGCCCTGTTCAACGATTTTGCCTGCGTACATGACTGCCACATCATCACAGGTCTCAGCTACAATACCCAAGTCATGCGTGATCATAATTGTTGAGGTGTTGTATTTATCCTTTAATACATTGATTAGATCGAGAACCTGTGCTTGAATCGTGACATCTAGTGCTGTCGTAGGCTCATCTGCAATCAAAATATCCGGATGGCAAGCTAAAGCAATCGCAATTACGACTCTCTGTTTCATGCCCCCCGAAAACTGGTGGGGATACTCAACCGCGCGGTCGCCAGGTATGCCGACTGTCTCAAGCATTTCTCTCGCTCTTTTGTCAGCTTCTTTTTTTGACACATCTTCATGCAAAAGGATGCTCTCGGCGATCTGCTGACCCACCGTCATCACGGGGTTTAGGGCCGTCATGGGATCTTGAAAAATCATAGAAATTTCGTTTCCCCTTATTGCCTCGAGTTCGCTTGTTGACATTTTCCTAATATCATGACCATTTACAATAATCTCACCACGAGCAATTACACCCGGTGGATCTGGCACCAAATTCAGAAGAGAAAGAACTGTTGTTGTCTTTCCCGCACCCGTCTCACCTACAAGGCCTAAAGTTTTCCGCTTCTTTAGTTTTAAATCGAGACCATTAACGGCGTATACAGTTGCTTCATCCGTTTCATATCGTATGACCAAATCTTTTATTTCTAGCACATATTCATCATCGACTTCATTATCAGCGCGAAGCATTGCATCATATTCATGAAGTTGTCCTTCCTCATAATTAGAAACAGATTTCAAATTCATTAGTCTTGTCCCTCCTTATCTTTATCTCTTAAGCTTTGGATCTAGTGCATCCCTGACGCCATCTCCTATCAGGTTTACGGAAAGGACAGTAATCATGATCGCAAGTCCGGGAAAAGCAACAAGATAAGCCGCCTCGCGCAAAAAAAGTCTGCCGTCTGCAAGTAAAGCTCCCCACTCAGGAAGCGGACTAGGAACGCCCAGTCCTAGAAAGCTGAAAGCTGCAGCGTCTGTCATGGCACTTCCAAGCCTTGTTGCCGCATATACGATAGACGAGGACAAGGAATTAGGAATTATGTGCCTAAAGATAATCTTCAGATCACTGCAGCCAATTGCTCTCGCAGATTCAACAAAATCGCTGTTTCGCACTTGAAGAACTGAAGCACGCATTACTCTGGTAAAGTGTGGCACTGTAGTTAAACCGATTGAAATAATCAGGTTTTTAAGACTGATACCTAATGCAGAAACAAACACTATTACTAGAAGAATTCCCGGAATCATCATGAAAATCTCAACGATTCTCATAATAAAATATTCAATTTTCCCACCAAAATATCCTGCTATTGCTCCAAGAAGACCGCCCCCAATCAGTGAAATAGCTACCACTGTAACTGAAATGAGAAGCGAATACCTTGCGCCGTAACAAATTCTAGCTAAAAGGTCTCTCCCCATGCTGTCAGTACCAAGGAAATGTTTCCCAGATGGTGGCAGCATCCTGTTAGCAGCATTCATTCCTGCAATGTCTTTGTCAAAATCCCAAATAAAACCAGCTGTTATCGATATGATGATTATGAGAGTAAAAACAATAAGACCTGCCATTGCTCCTTTATTTTTCTTGAACTGATGGGTAAACTGTGCCCAGCGGGTTTGCTTAATGTATTTACGTTTACGCGGGGACTTACGAACATCCTTACTCATAATCATCCCTCCTTATTCTTCAGGTAGCTTTCTTTAACTCTGGGATCGATATATCCATACAGTACGTCCGTAATGATAAGCACAACACCCATAATAAAACAGGTCACGATAATACAGCTGGTTACCAACGTATACTCATTGCTGCGGACACCGGTTACAATCAAATTCCCAATGCCTGGCCAAGAAAACACCACTTCGATCAGCACAACTGTACCACCCAACATCGCAACAAATTGCTGACCATAAATCGTAACAATAGGTATCAGTGCATTTCGAAGTGCGTGCTTAATAATTACTTTTCTCTTACTCACGCCTTTTGCTCTGGCTGTGCGAAGGTAATCGGCTCTTATTTCATCCAACATGGAGGATCTAACGGTTCTAGTCGCAAGCGCAGCATTGGTGAGAGCCATACAGACTGAAGGCATAATCAGGCTAGAAAACGATTTTGCACCCGAAGTTGGCAGCCATCCTAGTTTTACTGAAAAAAGGATAATCATCATAAGGCCAATCCAAAAGTTCGGAATTGACATACCTGCTATTGCAACGGTAGAAACTGTCGTGTCAATCCAAGTATTTTGTTTCACTGAAGCAAGAATCCCTAAAACAAGAGAAACTACAATCGTTATTACTTCTGCGGCAACAGCTAAGAGAATAGTGTATGGTAACCTGCCGAAATAGAGTTCCGCTACATCTCTTCCTTTGAGATCTTTGCCTAAATTCCCACGCAAGACATCCCACATATAACGCCCGTACCGAATTAAGAAAGGATCTTTAAGACCCATTTCTTTTCGAAGTATTTCGATCTCCGCTTCGGTCAGATTATCACCCGCAAGCGTACGGGCAGGGTCTCCAGTGAGAGTCATAAAAAAGAATATCATTATCGATATTACAAGCATGATCGGAATCAGCGCTAAAAGTCTTTTTGCTACGTACATAACCATGATTAAAAACCTCAAACCAACACCAGTTACTTAGGTTGTTTGCTCATAGGCTCCTATACCTTTGATATACCTGATGATTATTTTTTGGCATTTGGCACAAAAGTGAAAACGTTTGCTTCACAAGTGCCGGTTGAACCGCTCCTACATAGTACTCGGAAAATCTTCCACACTAAGTTTCGATGCACTCACTACGTTATAAGGAAGCTATTTCTTTCTTTCGAATTGAAATAGCTTCCTTAACAAATTATTTAATAGCTAATGATTGTTTAAAACAAGATATTAACTACCTCTTCTCTACGAACAACGTAGAAACATTCATAAAGTTGAAGTTTGGTCCAAACACCTCAGCATCCAATCCTCCCAAATCGTCTCTAAATGCATAGATGCACTTGTTATATGCAAGAGGGAATACAGGACAATCTTCTGCTACAAATTTCTGTACTTCCTGAAAAGCAGCTACCGCCTCATCCCACGTAAGTGAATTAGTGACTTTGTCCTGGAGCTTATTATATTCCTCAGAAGCATAGCCGTAAAAATTTGCGTTTCCGGTATCACGGAAGAAACGATTGAATGTAAAAGTCATAGCACCAAGGTTAAATCCCATACAGTCAACAAACATATCGTAATCATCACTTTGCTTAAAAGGAACCCAGTTCGAAACATCCTGAGAGATCAATGTAACCTCTATACCAATTTGTGAAAGACTGCTCTGGATAACCTCACACATAGCTTTATTAACTTCAAGCGCGGGATAGGCAAGGACAAGTTTAAGATTCGGATAACCAAGATCTGCTAGTTTAGCTTTTGCCGCTTCAGGATCGTATTTTACGTATGGAATATCTGCCGTGTATCCTTGTGCCATCGGAGGACAACTGTTGAAACTGATCGAACCACCAATTCCACCATTGTATGCAACGGCGATCAAAGATTCCTTATCGACACCCATCGCGATTGCCTTACGCAATTCAGGGTCCTTAAACATTTCTTTTCGCTGATTGCACGCTAGATAATAAGAGAAAGTTCCATTAAGAGAGTACATATCGAGACCACCAGTAGCCTCGAGTGTTGCTATCTGCGATGCATTAATACCGAAAATGAAATCTACTTCGCCTGCCTGAAGTGCAGCCACCATAGTATCTTGGTTAGGCGTATACACAAAAATGAGATTTTTCGTAGGGTATTTTTCGATTCCACCCCTGTAATCATCAAAACGCGACGCTACAAACTGTACACCGGACTTAGTCATTTCCTTATTATAGTAATAGGGACCAGTCCCGATTGAAACTGCAGCTTCGGCGCCAAGCGTCTCAAATGCTGTTTTACTGTACATTTTGAATTCCATGTAATTTACGAAGTCAACCATCGGCTGTTTCAGATTGAATACGATCGTTTGGGCATCGGGACACTCGATTGTGTCAACTACGGCAACTTGTGCTCCTGTAAAAGGAACCACGACTTTTGTGCCATCTGTAACCATATTCCATGTAAAGAGAACGTCTGCTGATGTGAACGGCGAACCATCATGAAATTTCCCTTTGGGATCAAGATGGAAAGTCCACTTCGTATTGTCTTCATTTGCCTCCCAACTGGTGGCAAGGCGTGGAAGAACTTTACCATCTGCATTTGAAATATGTATCAGTGGTTCAAATGTTAGATTCGTAAAGTACCAAGTATTTGAATTTGTGTTCGAATATGGATCGGGGGAAGAAAGGTCTTCTGACGATCCAAGGTACACATTCTCTTCGTACTCCGCTTCCGGATCCGGAATTGCTGCTGATGGCATAGGCTTATCTGTTCCCTGTGTCGATTCCGGACCATCTACCGAACCGCCACTGCAACCAGCAAGAAAGACTATTGCAAGAACAAATGCCAGCACCGAATAAAACAACCTTTTTCTCATGCCTTTTCTCCTTTTTGTTTTTTGCACAAAATCCCGTCAAGGTCGTGGCACCATAGGCGGTAGTATTTACGCATATCCCTGAACCACGCGGGATGATTAACCTGTCCAAGTGGACGCATTGCCTATCTTTTGTGAAACTAGCACACAAACCTTAGTCAATTGCAAAGGTTTTTCGACTAAATGATACTAGTTCTACGATGCAATTCAATACACACAAACGATACGATTTTCTCCCATGTAGAATTTTTAGTGTGCAATTTTGACATTATTGCTAAAAGATATTACAGCCTATACTCCGAATCCCTCAGTTTTGCTTTTTGAGAGAATTGCTGGCGGGCAATTGGAACATAATTTACGAATGACAAAAAAGTACTAGGAGAAATATGACTCGTCTACTCCTAGCAGGACTTGAACGTGGTACACTCTTTACTGTTTTTTATCAACGATTTTATGTTGAGCCGTTTTTCCGTAAAGAGAGACAGCCTCGCGCATGGCGAGAAGGTTGCTGTTGCTCACACGAAGAGGAATAGAACACTCTGGCGCAACAATGCTGACACCATTTTTAATGCTATAGAATACTTCCTGAATAATATCCCTTTTGCTCCCGTTCAGTAGTGTAGCGGGGTTATCGACACAACCAATCAATTTCATCTTTCCTGTCAACTTTTGCAGTTCCGGAAGACTATTCCTAGCATCAAAGCTAAGGGCGTCAAATCCAGTTTCTGCAAATAGATCCGCACGATCCATGATATTGCAACTAAGATGAAAAACAACCGGAACGTATTGTTGAATAGCTTTCTTCAGCGCACTTTCAGTTTCCATGATGAGGGTGCGATAGCACTCACGACTGATCAGATCTCCTGCACCGTCCTCAGAAATTGTTATGATATCAGCGCCCGCCTCAATCTGGGCGATAGCAAATAATTCACACAATGATCGTGTTTCCTCTAGTGCTTGGCGAATCGTTTCAGGCTCTAAAATCAAACTATTAAGTGTATTCTGAACACCACAAGTATGGAAAATCAAGGATAGCGGACCAATGACTTTCCCAAAGATTGCAACTTTGTCTTTCAACCTTTGTTTCAAAATCGCTATAGCATTGATAACAGTACGTATCGATTTGCAGTTCAAGTAATCTTTCGGTGATTTAAACGCATCCACCGACTCAAAGGCACTGGTAAGCACCCTCGGCATACGATACCTGTTTCCCCAGTTTACAGAGCAACCGAGAGCCTCGACTTCATTTGTTGTCCCGAAATAAGGCGACACAGAATCAAATTTTAAAATCTGAAAACCGGTTTCCGCTAAGCTAGCCATTTTTGTAGCATTCGTATTAGCATAAGGGAAGTATGCCTTAGATAAATCCATGCACTCTGCGTTAGCGATTGAAACAGGGCTGGCTAGAGGAATCTGATCGCAAGGCTCTCCTCTGATTGCGGCAAGAACACGTTCTTTTGGCGTCATTTGGGTCATCATGAGCTCACCAATCCCTTTTCCAACTCCAACATGTATTGCTGAAGAATCAGCTTATTCATGAGGACGCTTTGAAAATCCCCCATAGGATCAAAACCGGTCAACTTATGAAGCTTCCTCATACGCTTCATCACTGTATTTCTGTGCAGATAAGCATTGCGAGCGGTCGAAGCAATACTAAACCCATTGTTAATATATGAGTCAAAACACTGAATCAAACCATCCATCATTCCTTGATTCTGCTGAAGCATTTCCTGTACTTGAGATTCAATCATGTCAACATAAAAACCGTGGGGAAGACTTCTTGTCATAGAGAAGTCCAGAATATCATTCCAAGTGATAATTGGGTGGTTGATACTGGTGGTTTTAGCGTAATTAATATAATCCACGGCTTCCTGATAAGACAGATATGCCTTGTCAAAGTTCTCCGCAATCCGCCCCGCAGCGATATAGTAGGTAAAGACCTGATATGGGCGAAGGATTTCGTCCACAGCCTCCATCATTCTAAACTGCACCTGGTACAGTCTGCGAACATCTTTCATGTCTTCAATTGCCTTAAATATGACGAGATTATCGTTTTGAACAAATGATATTAGATCATGCTTATTCATGTAAGCATGCTGTTTTAGAGCACTGATGACACTCTGCCTTGCATCATCTGTTGCTCTTTCGTAACCCAAATCTATATTGAGACAATAATTATAGTTTGTCTCAAGATGGACTACGATCACGGACATAGGGTGATCTAAATGATAACCAAGACGTGCAGCCGAAGACAGAATATCATTGCGATACATAGGAGCATCGTCTGACAAAAGGCGCATAGCCAACAAAGATTCCACCTGCATACTCATATTAACGCCAGGTAGTTTCTGATTGAGAGCAAGAACAGCATGCGTGAACATTCTGATTGCAGATGCTGTCTCCGCGGGTGGTATTTCATCACAAACAACATAACCCTTCACGATATTTCCTTCGAAAAACGGAATGATACGTGGGTCTGAAATCGTCTCATTATTCAAATCGAGCTTTTGGTTACCTGTAACACTTTCCTCTGAGTCGCAGAGCAGACAACCCATGTGATCGAAAACGCTAACTGAAATGTGCATTTCATTCCGAATCATTTTTTGTATCATGATTGCAATATCAGGGGAAAACATATGCACGCCTCATTCCTAAGTAATTCTAAAACGGTCTTCTTCAACTTAAAAAATAAAATTGAAGACACGATTGCACTCACTTTCTGTCATCACTATACCAAAACTGTCATCAAATGATCAAGAATGCACACGCATTAAGGAAAAACGAATCAAATAGATACATAATGCACATTACATATGTTGAAATCTTTGCCATAATAATAAAGAAAAAAGAAAACTACTCTAGATTAGAGGTTTCGCTTATGTTATTTGGGTGTTGCTTGAATCTGCTTGCTAAAGGAGATGATGTATTAGGAATTGAGTTTGTTGAACTAATGGCAAAAACCGGATATGACTATATCGAAATGCCGCTTACTCAAGTATCTATGTTATCGGACAATGAATTTAACATGCTGCTCAAACGGATTGACCGTGCCGGAATACCCTGTTTGCGCTGTAGCAATTTCTTCCCTGCACATATTCGCACAACCGGAACGCAGGTAAACCTCCAGCAGATCCATGAATATCTCACTCATTCTCTTTCAAGGGCTAGAAAGCTTGGTGTTAAAGTAGTGGTTTATGGCAGTCCTGCTTCACGCAATGTCGAGAACAGCTATCCAAGAGAATTAGCGATGATACAGCTTGTCCGTGCTTTACAGATCATGGGTGACTACGCCGCTCCGGACCTACAGATAGCCATAGAGCACGTGTGTCATCTTGAAGGGAATCTTGTCTATACGGTAGAGGAAAGCTGTATGCTTCAGGAAATCTGCCGAAGCGAGCAAGTTGGAATACTTGCGGATACCTATCACATGGCTGTAGAACGCGAACCACTTGATAATCTCGCTCTCGCCGAAGGTCGGTTGATACATGTCCACACGGCAAATCCTGTTGGAAGAATCTTCCCAAAATCCTCTGACGGCACGGATTATGTAAAATTGTTTCAGGTTCTTCATGCTATCAATTATAACGGGAGCATAAGTGTAGAAGCCTTCTCAGATAACCCCGAAAGGGACGCACCGATAGCATTGGAGACGTTGCAACAGGCATATAAGCAAGCGCTTCGCACTGCAAATGCCACACATGCTCCTGTTTCTGGCGAATAAGAAACATACGAGGTAAGTGAAATAATGAAAATATATGTCGGCGGGATATCAACAGAAACAAACAGTTTTAGTCCTATTAATATGGACATTGAGCAGTTTAAAAAGGGATTTTGGCTTTTGGGAGAGGACATTAGGAAAGTAAAAAGCACCACGAAGGAAACTCGTGGAACCTTGGATTATCTGGACGCTCAAGATGATGTAGAGATAGCATACGGTTTTGTTGCTCACGGGGTCACTTCCGGACCACTAAAATCATCTGATTACCATTTCATGAGCGATCTACTTATACAAACACTAGAGGATGCAATGCCTGTTGATGGAGTTGTTCTTAACATGCACGGCGCCATGCAGTCGGAGGATTGCTTTGACTGCGAAGGTAACATTTTCGTTAGAATTCGCAAGATTGTCGGATCAAATGTTCCAATCGTGAGCTCTTTTGATCTCCATGCATGCATTACACCGGAGATGGTGTCGAGTCTTGATGGCATTGCTTCCTTTCGCACATATCCCCATACCGATCACGCGGATGCAGGTTTTCGCGCAGCGGAAGCTTGCGTCCACCTCGCACGGGAAAAGATCCAACCCGGGAAATTATTGTTTTCGCTTCCGATGATCATGCCGGTAGAAAACTGTAATACGGGAGAAGGTCCTATTGTCCCGATCATGGCAATGACTGATAGGCTGTTAGCTGATCAAGATGTAATTTCCGGCAGTCTTAACTTGACACAACCCTGGCTTGATGTACCTGACTTGGGATGCCAGTTGTCTGTATTTCTAACTCCGGAAGCCGACGTGGAGCGTATTAAGGACGAAATGCATTCGATTCTCCACAAATTGTGGGAGGACCGGGATAAATTCAATGTTTATGTTCCATCTATTGAAGAATCGTTGGAAGCTTGTACAACTCTCGTCCCCCCTGTTTGTCTAGTAGAGTTAGGCGATATCGTGTCCGCGGGAGGTGTCGGTGACAGTACAGTTGCTCTGCGCGCGTTACTTAAGAGTAAAAGTCTTCGTCCCGCATGTTTAACCGTAATGGACAAAAATACTGTGGCACAAGCTCTAACGATTGGTCTTAAGAAACGGGGCGTTTTTTCCATTGGGAGTGATGTGGATCATGGTTATAATACGCGCACTCCTGTTCATGCGACGGTAATGAACTTTAACAGTGATCGCGTTGCACCTGTGGGCAATACGGAGAGCGGTGTGCTTTACGACATGGGCATGCGGGTACTGTTAAAAACAGATGATGATGTGTATATAATCGTCAACGAATACCCAAGTTACAACCATGACCAGGCCATGGTTACTTCAATGGGTATTGATCCAAGAAGCTTTAAAGTAATTGTCCAGAAAACGCATCAAATGTTTAAAGAAGGTTACCGCGGCATCATGGGTTCTTTTATTTACGCTGATACCGAAGGATTTACGGATCGCAATCTGAAACGCCTTCCTTATAAAAACGCAAGGCGACCACTTTATCCTTTGGATGACTGCGTTTATACCACGATCATTCATGCGTAGAATAAATAGCTGGATTGCCTAGCAAAATATAGATAAGGAGCATTAAAAACAACTTGAACTGACAAAAATCAGCAGGCAAACCTACGCTGAATCCCATGCCCTTCGCGTAAACTCAACAGCCTGAGCGATACCTTCAAAGCCTTTAAAACCAGCCTCTTCAATACAAACCCAGCCGTCAAATCCGGTCTTTTTCGCCTCTCTAAATATCTGTTGAATCGGAGCAATACCGCAACCACAAATAACAAAATCGAGGCAATGAGGGGCCTTCAGGTCATTGACATGGATCGTCTCGACCTGTGGCAGGACAGCTTTAAATACTTCCAGCGCATCCTCACCATCCGCAATGGTATTTGCTGTATCAAAGTTGATACGAACATCCGTATCCTCGACCATTTCTGCGAATTTGAGAAAACGCCGCGTATCAAACAGATAGTCAGGTTTTTCCCACGCCCCCGGTTTTGAGTGGTTCTCAAACAGCAACCTGACGCCGAACTTGTCCGACGTTTCTTGTAA
>FZPS01000028.1_pt72 | contig 15133 bp, 11 predicted proteins | sample 1817821 | NCBI WGS metagenome assembly FZPS01 (sample SAMEA104158645, study PRJEB21678) | metagenome | place: Germany | collected 2015-04-21 | reverse complement strand
GACTTGCCACATTTTTTCGCTAAATCTCAAATAATATATGTATTTTTTTTCTAAAATATCGCTTGAATTTACTGATATTAAAATATTATAGGATACGTTTTTTACCCTGTATGCCTTTCATATTACGCCTTTTTTAAGTAGAATGTTTACTAACTACTATTCATTTATATTTTTTCACTATAATTTCTATTTGGGTATGTGTTTAGTAAATATACTATCTTTAGACCATAATTTCTTTAATATATTATTAATTTCTATTCTATCAGTTACCTATTTTTCCTACTAATTTTTAATTATAATTTTGTTTACTAACATATCAATAACATCTAAGTGTATCTAATGATTATATATGGTTGTAAATAAAGTATTACTCTATTCATCAAACTATATTTTTTCATTATTGTTCATAGACGCAATATTAATGAACTAATTAACAGTCTTAAATGGCTGTCTTTCAGTTTTCTATTTAAACTAAAGTATTAAATTTTTACTCTACTGGGATATAAATCTCATATTACTATTCTCCAATTTTTTTCTATATATATAAATATCAAAATATTTCCTAAATGTAAAAAAAAAAGTGGAGAGATGAAATCTCCCCACCGTTTTAAGTTTATAAAATGATTAATATTGCAAGATTGCATAATCATATCTAAGAGTTAGATCGATGTTCATTGCCTAATCGGAACGTCAATCAAGCTAACCAAAGTTAGACGATGAAATTCAAGCATTCTTAATATCTCATTTTTCTATTACGTCGCCAGGAGGGCCGACAAGTTTTAAGGTTACATCTTTTTGATACATAGCTTTATAACCATCCATTCCAGTTACACTCATGTGATGTGCCCTGAGCCACTACATAACAAGTTGTGCCCCAGATGGAACGATCGGATCATAAAGACTTATGTTAATCTATTGCCACTATGCTTTACCTTTAAAATATCTTTTATTATTTAATTGGTCAAGCACAATAACGTTGTTGTTAAATGATGGTCTTCCTGCTTTATTTATAAGATATGCAGGAATGTCATCAATCTAAAATATAAATCTATGTTGCTGTTTAGGCTACCATGTTTCACTAACACCTAATTGCGGTATTGATAAAAGTTCTGCCATTTTAATTATCTCCTATATTAATTGGGCATCTACCCACCACTACTCACGATATTAAACTCAATAGGTATATATTCAAATACACCAGTTGGTTTTACATGAATAGCTCCTCTCATCTAAAGAGCATCCAAAGCCTACGGGCCGTTTCTCTAATCACTAAAATCAATATAATAATTCTATAAGCCACCATTTTTTCTAACATTACTGAAATAAGGATCAATTTTATTGAAAAGTCTTTGTCTATTTAATGCTATATTTTGTTCAAAAACAAAATCTTTAACAACCATTGAAACAAATTGTTTCAAGTCATTAATATTTCTTCTGCAATTTATTCTATCAATCTTACTTGATTTTCCCGCCACCCTTAGAAGAGTTCTTTGACCCCAAGCCAAAATACCTTGTCCTACCTAAGATATAATCGGATTTATTCTATTTTCAATAAGCTATTCCAACTCATTATTTTCAAGTTTAAACTCAACGTCAAATCACGTTTCAATTTTACCACGAGTAGTACCTGCGGGGGCGGTGTGTTTATATCCCAATTTATCATTTTTTGCTATTACTAATGACGCTCCAACTGTAGGTGGAACTCATAAGAATCTATTACTATTTTCGTCTCAAACTTTGCCTCAGTTAAAATAAGCTGATAAATAACTTGTATTAATATCCTATACGTTTTCACTCGCTTGATGAGGCTACTATGTTAATACAGCAGAGTCAATATAACCCTGTGCATCACCTCTCTAATTTAGAACATTTTCAAGTATATTTACAACGTACTTATGTTTTTTTGCAGTAACGCCAGGAAGGTAAATATCACTTATAAGGATTTGCTTTTTGTCCTTTAATAGATTTAAAGCACGCTAATATAATACAGTTCCATTAGATGTATTAGTACTTAAATCAAATCCCATAAGGTTTGTAGCATTAATATCTTTACCTAATGCAAAATCTTGTGCTGGATCGCATCCGTCAAACCCGCCTTGGAATCCCACTACGAATTTACCAATAGACGGCTTATATTCACCTTCAAAACAATCATTCAATGTAAATGCTTCATTCACAGTTTGTGTTTTAGCATTATCAATCGGATTGCAATATTGTAAAGATTTACTACTATAAAAATCTCAACCATGATATATTCTATTATCAACAATACCATCATTAGTTTGCGTTTTAATATATTCCATCTAAGGGGTTGCTAAATCTTCTTTAATATCATAAGGTTTATCAAATCCTCACGGTAAAGTATCGGGGCTTACATATCCATTCATTACATCATCTTCAATCTAAATATATACATATCTTGATTTGAGATCATAATCGCCTATTGAAGTAAGTCTTTTCTTTACATTATCATATTTATAAACTTTACTACCTATTACTCTGCCGATAAAGCGAGATGAGCCAGGATTAAGATTTACATTTGGATAGCTTTCTAATACTATCGGATTCTAATCAGAGTCGTCAAAGTCTCTAACCAATACGGTAAAAGAACCATAGGGCTATCCAATCTAAGGTCTTGCCTATTTAATATTAGATATTGCAATTTTAACCTATGTGTTTCCATAAGCACCATCAGTTATAGTATGAAATCTAAATAGTTTTGTATTTTCATCTTTTGCCATAATATATGGGGTAGATGCGTTTGAATAGTTTCCATAGTTAATTTTTACATTGCCGTCTGTAATTGCATCATCGCTTACAATATCTTCGGGGAAAAGCCTATGTATATAGACGCCTTTTGAACTTTGAGGATCGGTGCTAAGTATTTTAGCTATATAGTTGTCTTTCGATGAATCTAATGTAAACTAATTATCTTCACCATCTATTGTTGCAGTTACAATTTTATCATTAATTTCAACTGTCAGCTTTTCACCGTGTTTACCATTTGCAACGCCTAAAACAGCAACTACTTTATCATTTTGCAATAGAGTTATGAAGTCTCCACTATAATCCTACTACCAGAGCATTCTTATTATTGTTGCACTATTGCTATATGAAAGATTATTCTTAATTGCATACATTGTATAATATTTCTAATATGTCTATCCAAAATAATGAACTGCATCATTAATACCAGAAACGTTAAAAGGAACAAAAGCCGGCCCTTTTATTGTCGGCCCTATAAAAGCTGCTCCAATCTATGTTATATTGGTTAAAGGAATAATCGATCTATCGTATTCTGTTATATATCCACCAGGGATTATCATTGGGATGTTTGCCATTACGATTTATTCTCCTACTAATTAGTTAAGTTTGCTATAATAATAACATATTATCACTTAACTATGTTTTAATATTATTTGTATTTCCTTGTGTTCATAAAACTTTAAGGTTGTTTGTTATGTCGCCCGTCATTTTATGAAATCAAGAAATTATTATTTCCAATCCATTGGCTTCATTTAAATTTATGGTCGGTAAATTCTATTTTTCCTACTAAAATCATACATTTGTTGCCACGATTGAGAAAATATTTTCTTTGTTTTTAATTTGTATTTTATTTGAAAGTGTGCCCTGTAATTTTACTTCATAGATACCAGCACCTAATTCAATATAGTTTTTTATTTTTTTAGGTTGATTTGTAAATGTAGTATAATTTATTCAATTCTACTATAATTTATAAGCTGTTAATATATCAAATGTCTCGGACTAAAATCCAATATTTTTAATTTCTATATCGGCATTATTTGGATTTATTAAAATAGTATCCTTAACACCCATCTAAAAAACATAATACTACGATATACTGTTTATAAACTACTATCAAATAATAGGCTACACTTTATTAAATTTTCTTATATGTTTCGATCCTCTCGCATAATTGTTGAGAGTGATAAAAGTGTTTCTTCTTCCTAAATTCGTTCTAACCATTTTTCTTTACTTATACGTTACCGTATTTCTTTTCCTATTTTATATACCTGCTATTTACTATATCAATAACACCATCACCGTATTTAGACTTCAATCCATCGGTGAACTATTTTAGTTTTTTAGACTATACAAGATACTTCTAAACAATCTAAGCTTTGATGTCGTTCAACTATCTGATAGATACCTAAACCTAACCTATATTATATGTCATAATTTGTATCTATTTAGCTATATCTTTATAAGCCTTAACTTCTTCTTGTGTTAAATTTACTATATTTTCCATTCTTTACTACCTCTTTTATTTTTTTCATCTATTAATAAATATCAAAATATTTTCTAAATGTAAAACTAATAATTATCCCTATGTAAATGTTATGTCATAAACAATATCTTTAATTGGTAGAACACTTTGTGCTTGCTGCTTTTTAAGATAGATTTCTGGTAGAATATAACCCTACATTGTCAATGCCAACTACGACTTTACCATTCTCATAGCACTGCTATCAATCTATACAGCGGAGTCAAATTGCTATATTTTAGTTTTAAATTTAAATCTTTCATTTCCTCAATACCCAGATGAATAATATATCATAGTCTAAAGTAAAGTGTTCATTTGAGTTTGTCTCTATGTTCATATTGCTATGTCGTAACTTAATGTAATATAATCTGGCATATAAACATTTACCTACTAATTAGACGGTTTAGCAATTACATTGCCCATATCCATATATTGATTTTTATTTGAATATTTCCTTTTAAATGTTTTAAATAACAAAGGATTGTCGGGTTGTATTTTATTAAAAGACACTTGATTACTTCTTGCTATTCCACTTCGTCTATATATTATTATAGGACATTGTATTTGACCTCATTGATCTCTAAACACTCCATCTCGTTTTATAGATTTTCAACGCTACATATCACCATATAATACGGGAACTGGAATCATTCTATCGTTTCCCTACACTTGTGGCTCAATGACATTCTAAAAATACTATAAAATAACGGCATCAATATCATATAGAGATATATGAAAATTCTATATGGGTCTATCTTTATTAGATATTTGATCGGAACGTTTTGCTAACCCTTTTCAATTATCAACGTTTCAATTTGTTTTGAATGATTTTTCATTGATGGGCTTCTTATGTTCATTGAGGTTTATATCTTCCTAAGAGCCTCATTCGTCAAAGATAATTGGCTAATAGTGTATCTACTACTAAAAGAGATAAAACGTCACGCTATCGCCCTAATAGAGCTTTATAATGATGTTTCCATTCTAATCTGTCTAAGTTGTTTCTAATGTGCCGTCATTTATCCTATAATTAAGATAAGTATGTGGCAGATATTTTATAGATGACATTGATATTATTCCTATTTATTTAATTGCTATAATAGATTATCAATCTACTCCTTTGAATTATCTATGTGTTTTTGAAATGTAGAAATCTATTTTTCAATCTTATTGATATACTTTTGCTGTGTTTTCAAATACTTTGTCAATATTCTTTTCTTTTGTTTTTCTGTTTTATTCTGAGGAACGTTTATTTTTTTACGTTCTAATGAAATTAAAGACAGTGTATTCTTTACTTTGTTATGCGAGCCACTAATTGACTATATAGAATCGTGTATTTTATCTACTAATGGCTTTTGCTATTTATTAATAATTTTACTTGGTTTCTTACTTTTACTCTAAAAAAGAGTATCGATTAAGTCTTTATTTTCATTTAAAAATTCTTGTGCTAATTGTTTTGCGTCTATTTTCATTTATTTATTTCCTTTAAAATAGATATATCTTTGTCGGCACTTTGCTCAAAATTGTTTGTAGTTGTTCTGCCTATTGTTGTTTTTTCTACAACATTGCACTACGTGATATAGTCTATAAATACTAATTTAATTGTGTTATTAGAGTGGCTTTCATCTATTGAGCCTATCCTCTTAAAGTATCTCCATCAAGAGTCATCTAAGCACCTGGAATAGGGATGCTACCATATTTACCTCTGATATTACCTAACATCTATTTAACAAGTGCATACCCGTAATCAAAAATTCACTTTACACCCACACTATTTATCTATGAATATGTGATTAACTAATATGGAACGTTGGATGGGTCTGTTATAATTTTCTTTTTAACCACTGTCAATGGATATGTATAAGTTCCTGTATATGTCGGGCTGATTACTCTACCGTCAAACTATCCTTCAACATTTCCCTATAAACCAAAGGCATCAATATGTCCAATAAATGTGCCATCCATATTCGTAAGCTATTCTGATAAATCTATCTATTCGCCGCCTTCATATTCTTCATTATTAATTGTTCCAATAAATTCGCCGTTTAATATTCCCTTTATTTTACCATCAATATGCCCATTAAAATTGCCAATCATAATTGTTTTATCGGTTGTAAACTAACCACTTATATAAGTCTATGCCTAATAGTATAAAAATTCATTATCCATTTCTTTTGTCTATATTGACTACTAAACTTTCTATATATCAGCATATAAAATTTGTTGTCCCTAATCGTTAATTGAATACTAAAATCATAATTTAAAACTATTATTTGGTATGGGGAAAATTCTTAGATTGTTTGCGTGCATCTAAAAACTATATCCACTCTTTCTGATTTGGTCATTAAACTATATAGCTTGCATTCTTAATAAGTCTGCATAAATGGGCATCATAGTAAATTGAACCGATGGAGACATAGAACCTCAACCGAACTAATCCATCATAGTGTGCGTACCCATACCTGAACCTGCTCATGGGTCAAAGTATCTAACAATGGCGGGTAAAGCATGATGGAATAATCTCATTATCTTAATGCCTCTATCTTTTAACTATGGTCTAAACGCTATGAAATCCTACTATAAATTGTAATCCTGTTTACCAGCTTTAACTTCTATGTAGTCTTTATATATTGGTATATGGTCGTTATATCCTAACTATGACCCATATATTTCACTTAATTGTATTATTCTATTAAGAGATGTTTTAACTAATTGTCCACTTATATCATCTGTTGTTAAATTACCCTGAAGGTCAATTATATTATCTCTGATATTGAACATATTGATTTGATTACTATACTATGATACAGCTTGCTAAAGGCAGGTATAAAAAGACCCAGATGTCAACTACACTGATACAATAGGATAACCTAATTTTCTTCCTGATAGTTTTGCAAATCTTTTAGCATCCTATACAAATTTCTAATCATCATCAAAATATCCAAATGGAGTTAAACCTTTAACCTATTCGGGTTGCTCATCTCAATATGTTTGTATTAAATTTGCCATATTTTATTTTTTCCTTAATTTATTAAGTCTTCTAAAAATTGAAAATTATCTATTTATCTAACACCTAAAACGTTCATTTTAATAAACCACCCAATCTTTTTCTCAATAGATAATTTTTAATCGATTCATTAATATCTTTAGCTAACTAATTAATATCTAAATTCTTTATATCAAACACCGTTAAATCAAAGTTGCCATTATCGTGATAATCAAACTAAAGTTTAACATATTTACTATATTTTAACTCCAATATATTTTTAATTATTAGAAATATAACTTTCTCTTTATTTTTCTATAAAATAATATCTGTTCTACGTATAAGAGATGCCATATTTTTCTTTAATGATTGCACTATTGCCTTTACTAACTTTAATGTCTATAAACTTTTTATCTAATCAATTATAATATCTAAATCGATGTTGTCGCAACCTATGTCTATTGTGATGGGTTTAATTATATCAACAATCTATTTGGGAGCTAATTCAAATGTGTCCGTGCTGACATAAAGACAAGCATCACTTTTAGTAAAATAGATAGCGGGATAGATGGTCGTTAAAGCCAAGGGGTATTTTTTCCATAATGGATATGCTCTATTGGTAATAGAAAACTATCCAAAATAATAATTGTAAATCTTATGTTTCTTATATATTACTACATAGTCTTTATATCTAAACTATTTAAACTAAGCTAATTGAGCCTTCTTAATATCGTTTTTTATAGTATCTTTAATCTTATCCACTTATTTATTCCTATTAACTATACAATTTATTTTGAACCTTTACGGCTTCATTTATCTATTCTATCTCGGTCATATTTCTTCTAACCATTACACATCTACATATAATTGATCAGTTGTATTCCTATGTCGTTTGTCCTCAAATCAGCTGATCCTACATAGCGGTAACAACCTAAAAATACTTATTATTTCATTCAATGACGTCTCCTATCTAAATATATAGGTCAATCTATTTCAAATGTAATCTCTGAAATCTAACCTATATATCTTGACTATAATCCATTCCAAACTCCGTTGAAGTAATCTACGGCTAACTATGATCTACTAAACCAGACACACTAACATTTGGATAATATATTTTCTTTAATGCCTATCCATATAGATTTGCTTCGGTCTAATAAGCATTAATTTTATAAATATTAACACGAGTGTCAATTATGTCATTGATTAGCTATTTGTTCAGAGAGTTAAATAGATTAAGCTATCTCTGAGATATAAATTTTGGACTCATTAGATTATTTCATCGAGTATTCTGCCGACACACTAATTAATAATAGTTTTTAGCTTCGGATCATTCATCATATCCATGGTGTCTTTTGTATCATAATGTTTTGCCAATACTCTCTAAATAGAAGACTACAATGTAATCTAAAGCGTTTGCTTAAAGTGCTTATCCGTTGTCATAAAGCCAGGCTTCATTGCATATTTTTTCAACTACTCGTTTATGAACTACTCGTTTATGATTTGCTTAATTGTGTTTCTTAATTTTCTCATTTTATTATTTCTCCTAATTTGTTTAATTATCAATCTAATTTTATTACTAAACCTTTTATATCGCTATGTTCCCTAATCTACTACTACGTAAATTCAACAACATCGTTTGAATAAAGAAAACATCCATCAATATATTTTGGAATACCGTCTAACGTTTCTAAGGGGTTGCCTTGACATCAGAAACTTTCACCAACATACTATGGCGAACCTTTTAAGTTTGTCAATTTATTATAACTACACATAAACTCACCTTTTATTTTTTTAGGCAAATTAGTTAATTTTGTTAATTTATTACTACTACAAATAAACGAATAGCCAATATGTTCAGGACACCCCTATAATGTTATTAATTGATTGTTATGACAATTAAAGCTTTTGCCCACTTTATAAGGAGAGCCCTTTAAGTTTGTCAATTTATTACCATAACATACAAAATCTCCACCTACGTGCTTTGGACTACCCTACAAATTTGTTAATTTATTATTATGACAGCCAAATGACCAACCAACATATTCGGGCGAAAGAAACAATTTCTAATGATTAAATTCATTATAATAAAGTCCTCGATCAATCTTTTTAATTTTAATCATCTATTTAATTTTCGACTTATAAGTTGTTTCTATAAAAACACTACCTTCGACTTTCTATATTATTATTGGATAATTTATTTTATTGATAAACTCATCAGTTATAAATAATGAATTCTTAACGAGTTTTATTCTATTATCTTTCACTATAACATCATTATCAGGAAACATATCATAAATTCAGGCATCCCCATGCAGACCCAAATTCAAGTCTATCTATTCTCTGATTATTCTTCTTATTTTATTTTTATTCATACCTATAAATATCACGACTTTTCAAAAAATTAAAAATAAGTTACATATCTCAGACTTCCACAATCATAAACCCTATTAAATCCTCTTTGTTTCATAATCTATCTCTAAGTTAAATTAGGATTAAATCCCTATGAAACAAGTATATTTTTTCTAAATCTAAATCTATAATACCTCTATCTGTAATCTAATGTATAATAATAGTTGACATCTGTCTATCCATTCTTTTCAAAACCTAAATTATCATAAAGCGAATCTTTAATAGTTGATGTTCATCTTCTATCAGCATAAGAAATAACAGTATTAGGATTATAATTCTTTACAAAATGAGAATATAATTTAGAAGCTCCCCCGATAACATTGTAATTATAATCTGATACAAACCTCATCAATTCAAATTGTCCCCATTTACTCTATCTATATCCTAATGCTCGTCTAAGTTTACCAAAGGTCATAACAGATACAAGAACGTCATTATAAAATAATCCTAATCTGATAGAACTATTATCTTTACCTTGCAAATGAAACTACTACATAAATTTATCTTTTATATCTGTATCTATCTACTTAACAATACACTTGCGGGCATATATTCTTTCACCATCATTATATCCTAATATGTGTTTTAATCTATTTTTAACAATATCCTGTTTATTATATCACTAATCTGAAAAAATATGAATAAGTTGAATACCCAACTACTAACAAGCTTTTGTTTTATTTAAATGATAATCTTTAGCAATAAAGTCTTCAGTATGAAAATAAAGTCCATTATATTCTATTGCGATATTTTTATCAGGTATTAAAAAATCTAATTCCGAACCACCTAACATTGTTCTATTTGAAATTAATATATCCTACTTAACAAACTATCTAAGAAAATCATAAACCTATTTCTGCTATGATGAGCCATATTTATTTATAAATTCTTTGTAACAATTAGGACATAGAGCATCGTGTCTATTATAAGTAAAGTGGAAAATTTCTTTACATTTATTACATTCATAGGTGTATAACTATCTGCCATTCATTTCTTTATTCTATAATAGTGTAACATCATATCTTTTCTATTTTCTTTTCATACAAGTTTTCTTATAAGACTATATTCTTTTTTTAATTGCCTATTTATTTCTTCAACCTGTTATATTGGGTGTAACTTTCTATCTTAATGATGCTATTTCGCTTAATTTCTTTTTATGCTATTTACTTTTTTTATTACGATTTGGTGGATTGTGTCCACTTATATAATTGCTTCTAAAGGGGTATGTCTAAGTTAAAGTAACGGGCTATCCGCATCCACATTTACAAGTTGGAGTCTAATTTTTAAAAATATGTTTGTGAATATAGTCTCATTTTTTCATTTTATGCTATTTGCGTATATGAGCGAAGAATGCACGGGTATCTTTGAATATGGTATTGCATATCTAACAGGTGAGAGTTATGTCCTTATTTCGCCTCTTAGGGGGCTTATATAGATTTTTTCTAAACTATCCATGTTTCTAAATATACTATTCTAAATTGTGCATCGTTCTAACATGATTTGAAAGATTTGTCTTATACATATAATCGCCACATTCTTTGCATTGACCTGTATTCTATAATCCATATTTCTATATATATTCTTCTACATTATGTTGAGATTTGATATGTTTTAATAAATTTCTACTTAACATGTGCTTACCACACTATTTACACACGGATACTCCTAACCTTCTATATAGTTTTTTATACTATTCTATACCGTGCTATTCCTAAACGTGTTTAATAAAATCTTTTGTTTTTATGATTTTTTTACATCATTTACATTGAACGCCCAATCTTCTTTTAATTTTACTCACTTTTTGCCTCTTATAAATTATCTATCTCTTTATTCTATTATGCGCAAGGAATGAAAAAAAAAGGGAACTAAAAAGTTCCCTTTCGATTTATTATTGTTTTCCCTTTTGGGATTACAGAGTTTCAATTCCTTCTACGTAAATCAAGCCGTAGAACTCAGGTCTGATCATCTTTTTCGCATAGCGAGTGATCACCCCTTTCCTAGGCTGGAATGTATCAGGGTCATAAAGCAAGGGGGTCATGATAAGAGGAATATATGGAGCAAACACTGCACCTGTCTATAGGAAAGACTTTCCTCTGAATCCAACAAGAATAACGTTCTACAACATATAAGGGTTCTTATAGATGTCAATCGTTCTCTTGAGTTGTCCAATCTGCTGAACACCCATTGCATATTTTGAAGCATCGCTGTAATTGCTTGCATTGAAGCCAGCCATTGATTCAAAAATAGTTGAAACAAGCGGAGAAGTTACCATGAAGTTTGCTCCACCACGCATTGTTTTCTGATTAATAATGTTGCTAATTTTCTGAACTTTAATTCCGAGAGTTTGGAATCATTCTGATTTGTTCACAGCGTAAGCAACTTGGTTTGTCTGAGCAAAGCCAGAACCTGTAAATTCATATCCTACTCTTGCACTCCAATACTAAGAAGTATCAGCGTTTTCAAGAAGCATTTCAAGAATTTCTCAGTCGATTTCCATTGTGATCTGCTAAGAAAGCATACCAGTAATCTATGCCTAAGCATCGATAGCATGATAAGCTGTTAAGTCCTGAGCAAGTTCAGGTGTCCATACAGCTTTAAGCTTTCTGGTTTTCGCAGTAATGGTTTCGCTTTGGAATTGCATGTCAAGCTAAGGGATAATGAATTTAGCCTGTGCAGAAGCATCTCAATCAGGGTTGCCTCTTGCAATCTGTTGACCAGTGTATTCAAAGTCTCCACGACTAATGAAATCACTCGGCGTGGGCATGTAATGCACATTTAAAACGTGATTAACAGTATCGATATTTGTATCATCATCCTTATGAACAACAAATGCAATTACTGTTCCGTCAGGACTAATTTTTGTGTACTAAGGGATATATTTGAACTATTTTTCATCAGTTCCATCTATATAAGTGAAAGCTGCACCTCTAATAGCATTTCTATCCATATCAGCAATAGGATTTTGTAGTGTAATAGATACGGTTTTATAGTCAGTAACCTTAATTCTTGTATCATAATTTACATCGGCGAGGGTTGTACTTGCTTTAGTTACTCCAGCACCACTTCCCATTACGTCAGCAACTTTTACTACCTGTGTATTCACAGAATAGCTCATGCGACCTGCACCATAGAAGCCACCAACAGGAGAGTTAGCACCCTGGGTTCTACCGTAAATAGAATCGTTCCAGTATTCTGCTCCATCTTCTCTTAGACTTCCAGCACCTGCCTTAGTGTAAGGATACTTTTTATCAGTTCCATATTTGAAATTAACATAGAAGACAAGTCCTGAAGGTAGGGTAAGTGGTTGCACACTAACAAACTATTTAGCGGCAATCTATCCAAAGATTCTACGAACCAATGGAAGGGCTACGCCAGCCCACTACTAACTTCCAGCAACTGTGCCAGTCTATGAAGCTTCTTTTAGAAGCTATTTAGCTTGGTTATTTAACAACAGAGCCATGTTGTAGCGATCTACATCATTATCGATGCCTTTAAGCAAGCCAGTTTCCTATCAACGAGCTTGAATCTACTAAGCCTATCTAATCTTAGCGGCACGATCGTCTGTTGCACCCATAAGGGTTTTTACAGTTTTTAAGTTTTTATTAGCCATTTTATTATATTCTCCTAATTATGTATAGAGTATTTCTTATTGAGGATTCTTTCTCGGTCTTCCTCTTTTTCTCGGAGCTTGACTTGAAGTTGTTGTTTTCGGTTTAGCTTTAGTTTCTGTTTTAGGTTTTGGAGTTGTTTTTGCTTTTGGGGTAGTCTATTTTTTCACAACAGATTCCTTTTTCTATGGAATTATTTCCTATACATCTTTTGGGGTTTCCTGTGTATTCTATTTAACTTTGTCCACTTTCTTTTCATCTTTCTTCTAAGGGATATTTTTATCCTTTATTTCTTTTTCAGATTTTTCTTTTATCTGCTAATTACTATTAAGTGGTCTATGTCTTCCGCCAGTTGCAAATGGATTAAATATCATGATTAACTCCTCTTTTACCTTTTAACAGTATTCCTTCAGCTCGAAAGCTATTCAAATCTGTTCCTTTTGTTTTCGTCTTTACTCTATTGTATGTTTGCTAATTTTTGAAATCTATTTTTTAAATTTGTTTCTTCTGTCAAAGGTGTTCTTGTTCTGTGAGATTTCATCACTCTTGAACTTGGTCTTTCTTTAATCATTCCACCTTTTTTCTATTCAAACTCTCTAACAATTCTGCTATAAAGTTTCTTTGTTTTTTGTATATCATTAATTCTATCGTTATCAAATCTATCAATGATAAGTTCTTTTTGGTTTCTGCTTAGACTATAAGATTCAAATAATTTGTTGATATATCTTTCTTTCATTAAGAGTAATGTAGAATCGTCGAACTGTTTCATTGTTCTGCTGAGTGCACGCCTATATTTACGATTACTCTACTACAATGCTTGAATCTTTTTGTTTGCCATCTAAAGCTATTTATCAATCTTATCAAGCTATTTTTCTTTTTTACGATCTTCATAGTCGTCATCTTCATCAGACTAGTAGATATAATCATCATCTTCATCATCGATAATCTAAAACTACTCATCATCGTCTTCAAACTAAGAAATATATTCATCGTCTTCAAAGTCGAACTACTAATCATCGATAATCTAAATCTAAGGATCGTCTTCAATATCTTCAAACTATAGGTCGAAATCATCATCGCCCTAATCATCAATGATTTGAATCTACTCATCATCATCAAGCCCTTCAAGCTATAAATCAAAATCGTCATCACCTTCGTCATCGATTATCTAAATCTATTCGTCTTCATCTTCATACTAAACATCTAGTCCAGTTTCATCATCAAAATATTTTCTATCGCCATCTTTATCAGCCTACATGAAAATGTCTTCCTATTCTTCTTCTTTTTCCTAAAGACCGCCATCGTCATATACTTCAAAGATTTTCTAATCATCATCCTAAAGCTAAAATTCAATATCATCATCCTAATTTAGCTAAAAATTTCAATCAGTCTATTCTTCGTCATCGTCAATAGAATCCTTTAGAAGTTTCTTATCGTCTTCCTACTACTAATCATCATCTTCATCGTCTTCCATCTATTCAAGTTTTCTGATCGACTAATCAAGGTTTACCTATTCTTCATCATCTTCAAAATTGAAATCATCGATGTAGTCGTCATTCTACTGCTACTACTAATCCTAAGCCTCATTCATAGCCATTACTTTATTACTCATAAAGTTTTTTAGTTTTGGAGTGAGAGCCTAAATCAACTAATCTTTAACGGTTTCCTTTGTAATCTCAAATATAGTTTTTGCTTTCTATATTGATTCACGGATTTGTTTGTTGTTTGCCATAATTCTTTTTCTCCCCGCCGTATTATTACCAGCGATAATTATATTATTTTATTTTTTGCAAATATTAAACATTTACAATTTTTGGTTTATTAAAAAGTGCTATTATATATAAG
>FZPS01000100.1_pt652 | contig 15159 bp, 16 predicted proteins | sample 1817821 | NCBI WGS metagenome assembly FZPS01 (sample SAMEA104158645, study PRJEB21678) | metagenome | place: Germany | collected 2015-04-21 | reverse complement strand
GCACAGATATGGTATCATGGTAGCGCGATCCATACGCATGGGATTGCAGTTCGCCGGTATGCTGCACAATAAAGGACAGCCCATGATGAGGAGGCGAGAAAAACATGCAGGTAGAAGACAAACTGCTGGATGGCAGACGGGTAGCCGAAGCCATTCGCGCTGACGTGGCCAAGCGCGTCGAAGCGCTCAAAGGCCGCGGCATCGTGCCGTGTCTGGCCACCATTCTGGTGGGCGATGACCCCGCTTCAGTGACCTACGTGCGTATGAAGAGAAATACCTGTGAACGGGTAGGTATAGACTCCCGCAGCGTTCATCTGCCGGAAGAGACGACAACCGAAAAACTCATCGCAACCATAGAGGAGCTCAACGCAGACGAAACCGTCGACGGCATCCTCCTGCAGCATCCCGTACCGGCACACATAGATGAAAGAGCCGCATTTGATGCTATTGACATTGACAAAGACGTCGATGGTGTGACTACGCTCGGTTTCGGCCGAGCGGCCTTTGACTTGCCGAGCTTCCGCTCATGCACGCCCAAGGCCATCGTCTCCATTATCGACTACTACGAACTGCCCATTGAAGGCAAACATGCCGTAGTCATTGGTCGAAGTCCGATCTTGGGCAAACCCGTGGCCATTATGCTCTTGAACCGCAATGCCACGGTGACCATCTGTCACTCTCGCACCCAAGGACTGCCTGATCTGGTACGACAAGCCGATATCCTCGTAGCGGCGGTGGGCAAGCCGCGTTTTGTTCAGGGTTCATGGCTCAAACCCGGTGCAGTCGTATTAGACGCCGGGTACAACGAAGGCAACGTAGGCGATGTGGACTTCGAGGCCAGTCTGCCTGTCGCCGGCGCCATAACCCCCGTACCCGGCGGCGTTGGTCCGGTGACTATCGCCACTCTGCTTAAACAGACGGTGGAATCCGCCGAAAAGAGAGCCACTCGAAGCTCATAGCTGTCTTGATTCTGAACCGGAAAAATGAAAAGTGGCCCGGATGCGATCGCCTTCGCGCCTGAGTCCCACGTCGACCACCTGGCAGTGGGCAAGCTCCGGGTGATGCCGCCGGGCCATGGCTACAGCCTCACGCAGATCAGAGAGCAATCCCAGATCTCGATTATCCCTGCTCCGACGGGGAATAAGAGCGACGACAGTCTCACAGACGGCGCTTTGCCGCATCTCAATCACTCCCAAGAGACACTTGAGCCTCCTTTAGTAGTCTACATAGGCCCCGGGAGCGATATACACGTATCGTCTGTCATCGACCAAAATCGGAGGCACCCCTTACGAGGTGCCTCGTTAAACACCGCACTTCACGGCTGTCTCTATCCGCGACGTCCAAAGCGCCCCCAGTGGAGAACCGCCTCCAGCGGACGTTTGTCCCTGGTCGGCGTCTCCGCAGGATAGCCCACTGATACCAAAGCTACCAGCTTATAGCCATCCGGAACATCGAGATATGAGGCTATGGGCTTGGCATACGCCTTCTTGTCGCCTGCGATCCAGCAGGTGCCCAGTCCCAAGGTATGGGCGGCTACTAGCAGGTTTTGAGTGGCCGCCGACCCGTCTTCTATATAGTACGTCGTGTCACGACAAAAGACTGCCACACAGGCTCCCGCAGTAGCAATATGCTTGCCATGATCGGTCAAATCGGCCAGCGCTTGAAGATCAGCCTTTTCCGTAACAACCACAAACTCCCATGGCTGTTCATTTCTTCCGGAAGCCGCCAACCGCGCACAATCTACGATCTCGCTAAGGTGTTCTTTGGGTACGGGTTTGTCTTGATAATCACGTACACTCCTGCGCGTGCGAAGGGCCTGCAAAGCAACCACGGCGATCTCTCCTTCCAGTCTGCATACAACGCCATGCAGTGCTCTTTTATCCTCTGCGCAAGAAGGCGCTTGTTCCCGTGGCCGCCACCACTTCACCGTAGAACAGTCCGTGGTAGTCCTGTTGGCCGTAATGCCGCTCCAATGAGGGATCCAGGAATTGCTCCGGACGCAACAGATCCTTGTAGATCACGCGACACTCCAGCGACAGAATGCTCTCTTTGAGCACCGGCGACGCCACTTTGCCAGCCGGCAAGGGACGCAGTCCGGCAGCAGTGAACTTATCGATGTCTTTGCCGGAGGTGGTGCCGCAAACCTGCAGCGCGTCCTTTTTATCGGCGCTCAACCAGTTCACCGTGAAATCAGGTGCCTCGCTGATAAACTGCCACGTGTACCGTGTGGGCCGCACCATGACCATGACCACTGGCTTACGCCACATGATCCCAAAGGTGCCCCAGCCGATGGTCATCACGTTGGCCTTCTCGGTACTTTCCCCCACAACCAACAACAAGCCGTCAGGATCGAATGCTGAAAACGGTTGCAAATCGAGACGGTTGATCTCAATCGTTTGCTTTTCCACCGAAAGACCGCCCTCCTGAAGATTCTGCAACTCGAATACTCGCGTCAACAATCATCTTATGGATCCGGACGGGGTTTCCCTGCCTTCTGCGCATCCAGCCCGTGAGTCCAGGGGAAAGGAGAAGGTGACTCGATCCGAAGCCCTCAATCCCCACCGAACGAAAGAGCCGTTACCCAATCACTGGGCCGCACCCGGACATGCTTTCTGTCCACATCCACTTCTTCAAGCACTATGAGCGAGCAGTAGTCGCGAACGAGCTTCTGTCGTGGCTGATCAGTCTCCACCAAGACTCCGATACCGACGGTTTCCGCCCTCAGTTCACTGACCAAATCCACCAGACCGCGTGCACTTCCACCGGCTTTCATAAAATCGTCAATGAGCAGCACCCTCTGCCCCGGCTGTAGGGCTCGGCGGGAAAGAGACATGGTTTCAATGCGCTTAGCGGAACCGGACACGTAATTCACAGTCACAACCGTACCTTCAGTGGCACGACTGGCGCGTCGCACTATAACCAGGGGCACATTAAAAGCTTTGGCGGTCATGAGGGCAATCGGTATTCCCCGGGTCTCGATAGTGGCCACCACATCCGGAGCCACGGCGGAAAAACGTGTGGCAAAGATCTCGCCCACGGTAGACATGAGTGCCGGTGAGGCGGTGATATCAGACATGTAAACGAAGCCGCCCGACAAGATACGTTTCGGATCCGAGAGATCTTGACATATCGCCTGCACCGTCTGCAAGATTCTCTCCGGACTCACCATCGGTATGTAGCGCACGCCGCCGGCAGCTCCGGCCAGGGTTTCCACGCGTCCGAGTCCCATCTTGTCAAACACACTGCGGATGATGGCCAAGTCTTCACTTATACTGGATTTGGCCGCCCCGAAGCGTTCAGCAAACTCTGCCAGGGGGAGCACACAATGCGGTCTGTCAGACAGCATTTTGGCCATGGCAGCTAGACGTTCGCTACGACGCAACACAACACCCCCCCTCACCGCCTACCCAGTGTTTGCCGTGCCATTTCATAATCGGTCGGCTTATCGACATCGATGCCCACTTCCGGAAAGGGGCTGATGATCGCCACTCCGGCAAAACCGAGCTCTTCATGCACTCGGGCTTCGATCTCTTTGATTGACAGCTGTCTAAACAACAGTTTGAAAAAGGCGCGGCCACCCAGCAACTTCGCCAGCTGCCGGGGTTTTTTCCGCAACTGAATCGCTTGGTCGATCAGATCATGGCACTGAGCGACGATCTCCGGTTGCAGCAAAACCAGGTTGCCGCCCGTAAACACGCCCTCTTTAAGATGCATATACGTACGCCGCGCACCCGGATACTTGCTCTCGTTGGTCTCGCGCTTTACCACGGGGTAGTAGATATCCGCCTGCACATTCTGACAGCGCTGCAGAAAATCAAGGATCGCCTCTTCCGTAATCAACGGAATGTCACCCGTGACCAACAAGACCTTGTCTTTGGAACCCAAGTAATCAGTCGCCACACGAATGCTCTCGATCATGGACTCTCCGCCCGGGGTGAACTCCACACCGGAAGTCGTCACGCGGGTGCGCAATTCCTCAGGACCGGCGACGACAATCCTGTTGATCCGGCTGCAACGTCGAAGCGCGGCGAGCACATAATCAACCATCACCCGATCGCCGATCTCTATGAGAGCCTCATACGGGGCAGAACTCACGCGGCGCAATCTTCCATTATTTCTTGCTCCGGCCAGTACAACCGCGTCCACTCGCATTTATCTGATCCGCTTCCTCTTCTGCTCGTCCACTGCCAACAGTGACATGAGAGTATTTTCCGCGCTTTCAATATGCTCCTGGGCCAGTCGCCGAGCCAGCGCCCCGTCGCGAGCCGCAACTGCCTCGATAATGCGCCGGTGCTCTTCCAGTGCCACCCGCATGCGCGACGAATGCGTCATGGTACGAGTGCGGAATCTATGGATCTGCTCGCGCAAGAGCGAGAGCAACTGACTGAGTCGTTCATTGCGACTTGAGGAATAGAGAGTCTCGTGAAATCGCGTGTCAACCTCTACAATGCGCGTCAGGTCTTTGGCCTCTATCATGGCGCTGAGCTCAACCAGACACCGTTCCATTTCTTCGATCTTCTCATCGCTGGCCCGTTCGGCAGCCAGCTCAGCGGCAAGCCCTTCCAGGGCTCCTCGAATCTCAAAAACATCGACGATCTCTTTGAGGGAGATGTCGGCCACGTAAGCTCCTTTACGGGCAATGATCACCACGAAGCCTTCTTGTTCGAGTTTGCGCAAAGCCTCGCGAACGGGAGTCCTGCTGACACCGAGATCGTTGGCCAATTCGCTCTCCATGAGATGTTGGCCGGGCTGTAGATCCCCGGAGATGATTGCCTCGCGGATAGCTTCGAACACGAGCTCACGCAGAGGCTTGTAATCATCAGGTACAACCGGCTGTAAAACGCCCACTGGTCAGCTCTCCTTCTGACATAATCGTCGGACCCCACCACGTCCAAGCTGCATACTCCGCTATCTGATCACTCATATACTCGGCATGCCCCGCATCAGCGGCAATGGCAAAAACCGTGGCACCGCTCCCGCTGATCTGGGTGCCCAAGGCCCCGAGATCCCGAAACGCAGCCAGAATCAAGCCCGTGGCAGGAACTTCAGCCAGCGCCGCCTCAGCCAAGTCATTGTGCCATAGTTGACCGTCTACGGCGTTCGGACCTTCAGAGCACAGAGTCCGCACCATTTGTTCACAGCGTCGGCCAAGAACGTTCGCCACGGATCTTTCACCGGCAGCGAGACGTCCGAACACTGAGGCGGTACTGCTGGGCATCCCGGGATTGGCCAGAACCACCCACATCCGCGGCAGGTGCAGCCGTGTTAGCAGCTCTCCCCGCCCTCTTCCTATGGCCGCACCCCCGCACAGGAAGAAAGGCACATCAGAACCCAAATCAGCGGCCAGACGCCACAAGAGCCGATCATCGTGGATCGCCCAGCGTTTTGCCAGCAACCGCAACACCGCGGCCGCATCAGAGCTTCCGCCGCCCAGACCGGCGGCGACGGGGATATGCTTTTCCAGATGAATATGTACGCCGGGTGACGGCAGACCGATGGCATCAGCCAGTGACACCGCCGCTTGCCAAGCTAGATTGCGGCGAAAATCACCACGCGCCACGGGCCCGGCCTGTGGGCCGCCCGCCGTCAAACCGCCCTGGCCGTCCGTAGCGGATACGGTTATGCGATCATGGAGTGCAACAGCCTGAAAGACAGTGACCAACTCATGATAGCCATCCGGGCGACGGGCACCGACTTCCAGTACGAGATTGATCTTGGCCGGAGCCAGCACTGTATCCGATGGAGCCACCTGTCGTCTCCTTTTTCACTGCCGGGATCGCCGGTCCTGTCGTTGCGATGCTTTCTTCGACCGACCAAGCTTTCCTGCCACACGTACCGATAACTAGCGCCCGAACAGGCTGCGCACCCCTCTGGCGATCCAGCGGAAGAATCGAATCAGGAAGTTGGCTTGTTTCACATCCTGTGCAATGACAACATCCATGCGAGCCAGTTCCTCGCCGTCAAGCACTGCTACGATGGCCCCGACCTTCTGTCCGGCAGACAGCGGAGCGCGGACCTCATCAAGTTCAGGCCTCAACTCTACGTCTTCGACGCGTCCCCGAGGCAGCAGAGGACGAAATGTCTCTTTAGCCTGTACTTCCAGCGCGCCCGGCCAGCCGTTGGCCACCTTAAGTGTAGCTACGCCTTCACCCTGCTCAGCAAGAGTGACCGGTTCGAAGGAGCGAAAACCGAAGTCAAGCAAGCGCACTGTCTGGGCCTGGCGGTCCTCTTCGCTGTTCGTGCGCATCACCACGCTGATCAGTCGGGTATCGCCGCGTTTGGCGGTGGCGGTGAGGCACCAACCCGCCTCTTCCGTGTGCCCCGTCTTCAGGCCGTCCAATCCGCTGTATCTGCCAATGAGCTTGTTCGTATTATAGAGATTCGTCTTGGGCTCCGCCCGGAATTCGATCATCCTGATGGTGCTCCACTCCAGTATCTTGGGATGCTTCAACAACTCCCTTGACACTATGATCAGATCACGGGGTGTCGTCAAAGTGGGCGGACGCCCCGCCGGAGAGGGCAGACCGTCGGGATTGTCATAGTAGGTGTCATTCATGCCCAGTTCCCGAGCCCGCCTGTTCATGAGATCCACAAAGGCTTCCACGGCCCCGGAAACATACTCGGCCAAGGCTACGGACGCATCATTGGCCGAGTGGATGGTCACGGCCTTCATGAGCTCCTCAACCGTAAAGACTTCTCCCTCTTTGAGATAAACCTGAGAACCGCCTATACGGGAGGCGCGTGCACTGACTTTGACTTCGTCGGTGAGTTGGATGTTTCCGGCTTCAATCTCTTCCATAACCAGGAGCATGGTCATGATCTTGGCCATACACCTGGCCCGTGGCCGCGTCCACGAGGATGGCCGCCTCCGCCTCTATGTCAATGTCAGGCAGAGTCTGAGCCGCATAACCGCCGACCGCACAACACAAGACGACTGCTACGGCGACCAAGGCCGCTCTTATTCGCATCCGGTTTTTGTGCCACATATGCTATTACTCCCTTTGCATAGCGTTTTGCTCAGATCCAAGATCCGCCGCCGAAGATCCTTCCTCTACCTCTTCCGTCTTAACGACGGGTTCACAGTGGAAATCAAGCAGGCGATGAAGAAAAAACTTGATCTCCGGGCGCGGTACAATGGCGTCAATAAACCCATTGGCAAAGACCGTCTCCGCCTTTTGCAGGTCCGGAGAGACGCGCTTGCCAATGGCCGCTTCAATAACGGGCCGCCCGGCAAAACCTACAATGGCCCCGGGCTCGGCGACATTGATATCTCCCTGTGAAGCGAAGCTTCCGTAGACTCCGGCCGTAGTCGGATGGGTGAGTACGGAAATGTAAAGCAGTCCGGCCCGACTGTGCAACTCGACCGCTGCGGCGGTCTTTTGCATCTGCATAAGAGAAATGATCCCCTCTTGCATGCGGGCTCCGCCCGAGCTGGAGACGATTATCACCGGCAGGCCTTCAGCGGCGGCCTGCTCAAAAGCCCGGGTGATTCTCTCACCTGTCACGGCCCCCATGCTGCCGCCCATAAACCTGAAGTCCATGATGCCCAGGATCACCCGATGACCGCCGATCATAACTCGGTGGATGACCACGGAATCATCCAGACCCGTCTTCTCGCCATCGCGCTCCATTTTGGCCTCATAGTCCGGAAAGCCCAGCAAATCCACGGTTTCCAAATCGTCGAACAGCAATTCCGGTTCCGTCCCCGCATCGATCAACTGATGCAGACGCTCCTGGGCCCCGATCGGAAAATGAAAATGGCATTTATCGCATACACCGAGATTTCGCTCCAGATCCTTGCGATATATAAAGCCCTTACACTGCGGACACTTGCTCCACAACATGTCACGCGCCTGGGGTTTCTCCTTTGCCTCTTCCTGCGCCGAGGGAGTCTGAGGCTTGACTCTCGCGTATCTCTGTCTAGGGCGAAAGATGTCTCGGAACTTGCTCATCTGTAACACCCCTTTCCGCGAAGCACCACGGACGGTGCGCCCCGCCGGATCACGCCTGCAATCTGATCGGCTGATCGGCGGCGACATCTTTCTTCACTTGATCTGGCGTGGCAGAATGACAGCACTATGCCGAAACCCCTCCGACCACGCCTGCACGCCTTCTAGCTGCCGGGCATCTTGCAGCGCTGATAGTCTTCCCGCACGTAATCCGGCGCCGTTCTTGCCGGCGACAACGCTCGCCGCTTTGATCCGTGCCGCGCGCCCACCACGGAGCAGTTGTGTCATCCGCTCCCAAAGCCGTGCCGGAGACCGTCGTCACACACGATCGACCTTCAGCGACCATTGGACCTGAGAAGACCGATCCGAGAGTACTCAACCGCAAAAGGCAAGGGTTATCTCTAAGAGTTTTCCCCTGAGGAAGTGAAATCCTCCATTGAGGTTTGCTCCTCAACTACGCCGAGTATATCATCATGCGTCGTGGACATGCCACAAAAAGCGGTGTAGACTACCCTTAACAAAGGGGGGTGGTGCACGATGATCGACAACATAACGCCTGCTACATACAGAAACAAGATCTACGGCGGCTGGATGGGCAAGAACATCGGAGGCACTCTCGGAGGACCGCTTGAAGGACGCAAGGAACTCATGTCGTATGATTTCTATCCACGATTAGGCGAGCTTCCTCTCCCTAATGACGACCTTGACTTGCAGCTCGTCTGGCTCCACGCTCTGGAGACGTACGGGCCCCGGCTTTCAGCGGTTGAATTAGCTGAACAGTGGAAAGAACACGTCTTTTTCCCGTATGATGAATACGGGTACGCTCTGACCAATATGCGGCGGGGCATGACTCCCCCGGTCTCCGGATGGTACAGCAATCCGTTTACAGATTGCATGGGTGCGCCAATTCGTTCGGAGATCTGGGCCATGATTGCTCCGGGAAAACCAGAGCTCGCGGCTTATTATGCGTATCAAGACGGCATTACCGATCATGCCGGCGGTGAAGGCGTCTATGGGGAGATGTTCTTCGCCGCCATAGAGAGCGCAGCGTTCGTTGAACATGATCCTCAACGACTTCTTGAAGTAGGCCTCGGTGTCATTCCCTCTGAGTGCCGTACCGCCCAAGCGGTGAAAGACACCATGCGTTGGCACGCCGAAGGCCTCGACTGGATCACGACCCGCGAAAAGATCATCGAAGCTCACGGTCATATCAATTTTACCGATGCTCCCCAAAACATCGCCTTCACCGTTTTAGGCCTGCTCTACGGCAAGGATTTCGGAGATGCGATCTGTAAGGCCGTCAACTGCGGTTATGATACCGACTGCACCGGGGCCACGCTCGGGGCCATATTAGGCATCACCATGGGCGCTGACGCTCTGCCTCAGAAGTGGATCGCTCCCATCGGCGATGCTATCGTCGTCAGTCCTCCCGTGAAGGGCTTTCCGGCTCCCAAGACCGTCGCTGAACTCACTGAGCGCACGGTGCAAGTCGGTGAAGAGACCGCCGCTTTCTGGAAGGACAAGCCCATACCCGAGCCGGCCGCCCTGTGGAGCGCAAAACCGTTTCAAAATCGCGTTTATCTGCCCAGCCGCCTTTCACCGAGCCTTGAGATTGTGATCGATTACGGCGCGGAAGGCCCGGCGGCCTTACCCGGAAGGAAGACAGAAGTCGGAATACGGATGATCAACCATGCCTCCGTTCGCTGGTCCGGAAACCTGAAATTCGACCTCCCCTCCGGCTGGCAAGGCGACGGGGTACTGACGTATGCACTGGAACCCGGTGACAATCAAGACTTCGTCGTAACTCTCTGTCCCGACGACGCTCCGAAAGCGACCTTACAGGTAGACACGGAGATCACCCGCAGTCACGATAACGCTTTGTGGCAGACATTCCGGCTGCCCCTGGTCTTTGCGCGAGGGATGCGTTGGTGTGTGAAGGGACCTGACGGCGAGTCTGAAGAAGCGCTCTTTGCCACCAATGAGATCATCCTCGACGGACCACCCGGAGTTTATCGTCTTTCGAGCACCCTGCTGTGCCCTTCGGCACGGGAGTCCAAGCTCATGCTTTCGACAACGGCTCCTATCAGAGCTTGGCTCAACTATGAGCCGATCTTTGATCATTGGCAACCCGGCAATCCGATTCCTGCGTACCACCGCGGCCAGGGCCCCTTTGTTCAATTGAAGGAAGGCGAAAACCTCGTCGTCATAGAGACCGAGAAGACATCCGATGAAGCGCTGCAACTGCATGTGGCGTGCGTGGCACCTCGTCAGGTAAGCGAACCCGGCTCGCTGTTCGGCTATCTCGATGTGCTCTTCATGTAGCATGGTATTGAGCAGGAAGACGCCCCTGAACGGAGCGTCTTCCTGCTCGGCTTTCCTTGCCGCCGATTGAGCGACTCTTGTTTTTTCGGGATGCCGGCTGAGCGAGACACTTCGTAACGGAACACCGTCCGTATCCGCTCAACCTGCCCAAGCGGTTCTTCAAGCCGTCGGTTCCCTTCGGCGCGGGATGCACAGCTTCATCCCGGGAGTAAGCTCACTGCTTTCGCTTTCCAACCACTTGTTGCTCCGGAGGATGGCCTCCGTCTCCGTGTGATATCTTTGAGCTATCTGCCACAACGTATCCCCCGCCTGCAACACCAAGAAAGTGTAGCTGGGCGGATCCGGGTGAGGTGGTCCGACTTCCACTGCCTCGACCACATGATCGAGTTCGATGCTGCGGCTTAGCGCCACCGTGGTCACAAGATCCAGTTCAACGGCCAGCGTTTCGCGATTGATGAGATCCACTCTGACCTTGTCGACACGAACCTCAGCTTTCCTTTCCAGGCCCGGTTCAGCACCTCTTACGGGCACCTCAAGCTCGAAGAAGATGCCCGCCGGCCACGAACAGGTAGTAAGACTGGTCGCCTCGCCACTGCGGCCGACGTATACGATCTCAATGTCGGCCACACCTTCAACCGCCACTTTGTCACCCAGAACATGGACATCTTCGAGACGGGCAGTCGCTTCGCTCAAAAGCAGCCTTTCGATGGGCAACGCCTCGGCAGGCAATTGCAGACTGGCCTCCGTAAGTGTGTGTTGCCTCCCTTCTCCCACCGCTTCCCGAAGAAGCAGCCAGTCTTTACGCACCGCCACCTGATACGGCTCTTCAGCGGCGAGTTCAGTTATGACCGTCGTTTCCATCACCTGATCTATCTTGAGATCCGCAAACACCGTGGCCTCTACGCTCATGCCGCGTCTTTCTTCCGTGTCAATCGTCTGCCATTGGACATCCGCCGTGGAAAAATCCACCGCGACCATCGCCTTGTTGAGGTCCTGTGGCACCGGAACGGTCGTGACAAATGAGATCTCTTCCGGCCACTCCACATAAGCGGCACCGACTTCACTGGCGGTGTACAAGACGGCACAGGTAAGCGCTGAGCGAATCTCCGCCGTTCCGTCTGAGAATCGAACCGTAGGCTCTCCCGAAGGTCGTATGGTCAAAGACAGAACCTGTTGGGGCAGCACTCGTCCTCCGAAAGCCAGGAAACCTTGGATACGCTCTTGCCCCCTCATCGAAACGCTCTCCAAAGGCAAGCGGACTGTTCGCTGATCACTGTGGACTTCGTAATCGGCCGTGACCTGTGTGGTCAAGCTGTGCTCATCTACACGATAAACGGTTCCCGAAAAACCCAATACCAGATCGACCCTAATGGACTTTTTGTCGTCCTGCGTCTCGTACCGGACACTATCTGTACTGACGGCTACCTTGGCAGGCAAGCCGGGCTCGGCCCCGGCGACATCTAAGACGAACTCAAAAGGCAGTTGCCGATCCCATCTGCCGATCTCAAGCCGCTCCTCGAGGATCACATCGGCGCTCGTATCGTCATCGCTGTCCACTTCATGAAAGCTGGCGTAGAGCGCCTCGAGATCCACTGCCCCCTCAAGCAAGATCTGCTCTTCCGTCACCTCATACCGCATGATGACCGGATGAGCACGCACACGAAGAAGACGTCCGATTTCCGGTGCGTCGACGGGAAGGGATACGCTGCCCTCAAGTACACTTTGTCCCGCGTTCTCCCCTATCACCGTACTCACGCGAACAGGCTGCTGTTCAATCTTCAAACCGATCTCCCTCCCCGCAATTGAACTCCGTTGCGTCCAGCGGATGTGTATTCAGTTCACAGGGATGTATATGCGCCGGAAGTGATCATCATGCTTTGATACGCCAAGGTTGCATGCGCTTTCGCAAAACATCCCACAGACGCATGTCTTCCTCGCCCAAAGGCCAGAGCATCACACCGGCCATATGCAGCCGGGCGGCTTGGTGTATCCTCCGTTTGACGGCTTCCTGCCCGGCTATCCACAGGGTTTGCTCGATCGGTTCGTTCCCGTCTTGGCTCTGCGTCAAAGCGGCACGCAGAAGTGATCGCTCATCGTCCCAGCTCGGCCGCACACCTGCCAGGTAAGCGTCAGTGATCGCTTGCCTATAGCTTGTCTCCGCCAAAAGGCGGCCGCGACTGTCGCGCACTTCAGCACCGAGGTTGAGGCCCAAAAGGCTCTTCCAGGGAGGTACAACCTGTAACATGGCCCGCAGGCGTCGGTTGAAGGTCGCCAGACTCTCCACCGGACCCGGATAGTGCCCCGCGATCACTACCTTATCGGCCAAGAGAGCCAACCGCGCGTAATTCACATCGCTGAACCACCAGTACTTTGGCACCTGACTCCGCGCCATAGGCAGCGTGATCATGAAGCGGCCGGAAGCATCAGCTTCTTTGATCATGCGAGCAAAACGCTCCAAACGTAATCCGTCACCCCAACGGATTGAGCCGAGATCCAGCCACAGTCCGGCCTCGAGTTCTTTACTCTTGTCAATCAAAGCTTTGATCCATTGACGAAGGTGTCGCCGTTTGCGGATCAACAGATCGAGATCAGCGGCTTTCATACGATCTGCGGCGGTGACGAGACCCCAGATCTCAAGATCATGATGCCGAGCCATATCCGGTACTCTTTCTTCAGGCTGCAGAATCCGGATCTGTCCGTCTGAGATTATCCCCAAAGGCACCGCCAGAGCTGAAAGCATCGATGCAGCCTTGCGAAGTGAGTACAAAACGCTCTGCTCGGAGCACATAAAAGCACCGGCCACGTAGTGGGAGCGAAAAATCAGCCTCTGTCCCGAAAAACCCCGGTGATGATCCGGAAGCCGGTTCATGTAGCGAAGAGCGTCCACGGAGGTTCCCAAAGAGCGCGCCGCATCGGCCAGGCTCTCGCCCGGAGCTAACACGTGTACGCACCGCTGAACGGGTAAGACATCCTGGCTGAGCAGCTCGTACAATCGGGGGCCGGCTATGCCGTCAGCCTTCTGCCCGAAGTCCCGCTGAAGGCTCAAGACTGCCGCGTGGGTCCGATGCCCGAAATACCCGTCCACTGCTCCGGGATCATACCCAAGATCCAGCAATCGGCGCTGCAGCCATCGAACCTCATCGCCCCGCGACCCCAGTCTCAGATACCGTGGCCGAAAGCCGCGCCAACACCGCAAGGGCTATCACCCTTCGTCACTGCCTCTTCTCCAATGGTTATGCGGTTCTGTCGAAGCTTAGAAGACATCTGGCGATGGGTGATCTCTTCCCGACAAGCAGGACACTTCGCTATTAAACAGTATTCTATGTAGTACGACACTCCGTATATTAGTGAGTGTACGCAAAACTATACCCTGGAAAGGAGTGTTCGTCTCGTGAGAGGTGCTAAAGACAGTCCCGTTTTGTTTTCATTGGTTATCCTCACCTGGCTCGTGACCATGGGAAGTACGCAGGTCCTTGCAAGCGACAAGGTAACCCTCATCGGTCCCTTCGCCACCTGGGGTCCTGAGCTCAATCAGGCTCTGGAGACCTTCACCGCCCGCACAGGCATTCCGACCGAGATTCTGCAGGCTACCGGCTGGCCCGATTTGCTCGATAAGGTGATCACGATGTCGGCCGGCGGGATTGCCCCCGATCTTGTCTACGGCGACAATCTGCGCATCATGGAACTGGCTGAAGGTGGGCTGTTGCAGCCTTTAGAGGGATTCGTGGCCACGAGTCAGATCAACCTCAAAGCATATCCTCCGGCGGTACTGGAAGCTCTCAGCGTAAAAGGCAAGCTCTACTCTCTGCCCACCGCGCTGAGCATCCATGCCAACTTCTACAACGAAGAGCTCTTCGCTCGAGGCGGTGTGAATCCGCTACCCACCGACTGGATGAGTGATGCACTGGGCTGGGATGAGTTTGTGGCCTTAGCCAAAAAACTCACCGTCGATGCGAACGGCGACGGAGTTGCCGAGCAGTATGGTTTGGGCGCCTTTGGCTACCAGGGCGGTTTCAACATGATAGGCATGTGGAATGCCAACGATGTAGACCGGGATCGAACTCGCTATCTGGGCAACACCCCGGAGGTGATACGGGCTCTGGAGTTCACGACGAGTCTGTGGCTCGAACATAACGTGGTGGGAGGAAACTTCTTACAAAGCACCGCCGCCATGTTCCCCGTCCAGGTCTACTACCTCAACAACATGGTGCAGGCGACGGAGAAGGGCAGTGCCCCGGCTTGGAACGTCGGCATCCTACCCAAAGGCGATGCACGAGCGAGTCAAACAGGTTTTCACTCCATCGGCATTGCCGCGGGATCCGGAAACATGACACAGGCAGGGCAACTGCTCAAGTTCCTGGCCTATGAATCCGAAGGAGTCGTCCTGTTTACTCGAGCCGAAAACCGGGTGCCGGTGATTCGGGAGGCGGTGCGCGACTACATCCGTCGTTGGAGTGAGCGGGCTCCGGGAAGCAACGCCTTCGTCTTCACCGAAGCCGCCAACGTGCTGTGGGATTGGCGTATCGTGAGCGGCAAGGGTGCCACCCAGATACTGAACTTGGAAACAGAGGCCTGGAATTTGATCCGCAGCGGTCAAAAAAGTGTAGCGGATGCCATCGCCTACATCGAACCTCGGGCGCAGGCTGCACTGTCCGACAAGTGACTGACAGAACGGCCTCATCTAGGACAAGGCGGGATCGCTCCCGCCGTCCTCCCACACCACCGGGCATACGGTTCCGTGCCACGAAGGTTCATGTAGCGTTCCGGAAGCGTCGGTGCCAATCGAGCAGCGACACGAGTCCAAGTGCACAGAAGAAGGACTTCTGGAAGGCTTCGTTCATATGTGAGGCTCCTGCATTCCACCGGGGGCCTCGTCCGTTGCCGGCGG
>FZPS01000094.1_pt162 | contig 15165 bp, 16 predicted proteins | sample 1817821 | NCBI WGS metagenome assembly FZPS01 (sample SAMEA104158645, study PRJEB21678) | metagenome | place: Germany | collected 2015-04-21 | reverse complement strand
GATCAGATGGATTTTGGAAAACCAAGTGTATGCCATAGCCCCAAGCAACATTATCTACAACATAGTGAAGAATTTTGTCTATCCGGAGAACATCGATGTGTCCACAAAAAACCTAGTTGAGTTGGATCTAGCCGCTGCTCTGGATGAAGAAGATTGGCAACAGCGAATAACCCAGGCGTTCGGGGGTGAGCCATTGAAATTTGATGTGATTATTGGTAATCCGCCTTATCAGGAGATGGATGGTGGGGCTAAGGCTAGTGCTAGCCCTCTTTACCACAGGTTCATCCAGCTGGCGCTGCAACTCGATCCAAGATTGATGTCCTTTATTATACCAGCTCGTTGGTACAGCGGTGGGAAAGGCCTTAGAGACTTTAGGGAAAGAATGCTGAAAGACAAACGGATTCGGGAGCTGCATGATTTCTTTGATGCAACGGAGTTGTTCCCAGACATTGATCTCTCTGGCGGTGCTTGTTATTTCCTATGGGATAAGGAATATTCTGGCGATTGTGAAGTTACGTCCTATAGGAACGGCAAGACTAACACAATGACTAGACCCTTACGTTGGAAGCAGAATGCGACGTTTATTCGTTTTAACGAGGCGATCAGTATTTTGGAAAAGATCCATGAGGAGGAGTTCATTAGCTTTGCAGATGGCGTTAGCTCGCGGAAACCATTTGGGCTACCGACGAATGTCAACGTATCGAAAATCCCTAAAGACGGGGATATTAGGATATTTGCATATCCAGAAAACGGATATATCGCCAGAAGTGAAATTAGCCGCAATTGGGAATTGGTAGACAAGGTAAAAGTGCTTGTCTCTTATGTTTACGGCGAACGAGGGGAATTTCCTTATATGGTTATTGCTAAACCATTCATAGGCGAGGCGGGAACATGTTGCTCTGAAACGTATCTAATTGCCAGAGTCTGTGACACGTTCGACGAAGCGAAGAACATAGTCTCTTACATGTGTACACGCTTCTTCCGATTTCTTGTGTTACTCAACAAGAATACTCAGCACGCCACGAGCCAGGTTTATTCTCTTGTTCCTGTCCAAGACTTTTCCGAACCATGGACAGATGAGAAGCTCTACAAGAAGTATCGACTTACACCGGAAGAAATCGGCTTTATCGAGAGTCTTGTACGACCAATGAATGGAGCGTAAGCGGTATCATTGGTGGCAAGCGAATGTTTTCACGCACTGAAAACGGGAATCTTGTGGAATAACAGCATTGTAGGCTCTTGCGAATCCTGTGGGTGATTGTGGGGCAGCGATTGATTTTGCAAGTATTGAGTAGTACTTCGTACCTAGCCATGTATGGCCACCCCTTGCCTCCCGTAGAATAGAATGTGGTTCATGCGATCACCAATACGGCTCAAGTGATCACCCGATATGGTTCATGAACCGTATTCTACGGCCTGCTTACGTGGTCAGCTGCCTGCGCCAGTTGGGGCAGTACTTGGCCAGTTCTGCCCGTGGTGTCTCGGTGTATGCAGGCGTGAACTGCGGATTCTAAGAGGCCACCATACCAAATGGGCGCTGCAACTGCTGGAGAACTGGTGCCACAGAACCGGACTGCGCTGGGGTTGCGGCATCGCTTATGTACCCAGCCTTCCCTTGGGTACATGGCCCACGAAGAATCTGTCCTGAGTGCTCAGGCACCTGGTTTCCAGCATCACCCAAGGAGCCAACGGCGATACCGTGTTTACGATGGTCAACCTGCAGCGACCCTCTATGTGTGGGCAGCAGAGATCGAATGGCGGAGAGCTGCCCAAGCCAATGGGTTGAGGGTGCGCGATCTCTTGAGAGTATGCAGCTGATCAAAGAGCAAAGCAAGGGAACCCCTTTGGCGTTGGCCGCGTACATCGTTTTGGGGGCAATCACTATCCCATGGACCGTTTCTGGTGTCTGCAGGAAGACCTCTGAGTGATCGATACACAGCTTCGATCAGGAGCTCCGCCTGACAGGCGCTGATGAACGAGGAAAGGAGTGCAGCCATGTCGAACGAAAAGCTGGTGCAGATTGCTGAGAAGTTTGCTCATTCTGGTTGGGATCTGATCGCAGAACCTGCCAAGCAGTGGCTTGAGGCGAAGGCCATGGGCGGCGAGCTGGGTGCCGCCACCGACGCACTCATCTGCGCGGTGAAGCAGGCGGATGCAGAATGCGGCAGCTGCGGCTGCGAGTTTGACCCACTTTACAAAGAATTCCTGGAGAAGCTCAGGCGCGACGAGAATGAGTGTATTTCGGGGAACTGAAAGTCACGCCATCGCGCCTCTGTTTTCAGGCCGCAAAGCATCGCTCGTCCGCTCATATCTCGACGGCTGCATGGGCGAGGCGTGCGCCGATCATCCCAAAGCGCCAAGATCGGCGGTGGTCATAGTTGCGGGGTTCTGTTACTTTGCCGGTGAGGCTAGCGAAGAGCTGGTCAGGCATGCATATCAATTGATACCGCAATATGCGATCATGGTGCATCCCACTGATGAGTGGGGCAGAGCGATCGAAAGAATTCTGCAGGGTAAGGCGCATCCGTGGATCCGCTACGCCACGGATCCGGCAAAAACAAGCTTTGACCAGGAGAGGCTCCAAGACTTTCTGAGCAGGCTGCCGGAAAGTTATGAGCTGCGTCCGATTGATCGCGAGATTTACGACCGCATCTTGACACTCCCTTGGGTGTGGGATCTGTGCGGCAATCTCCCTGGTGGCTACAGCCGGTTTGCGGAACACGGGTTGGGATATGTCATTCTCCACAATGGCGAAATAGTCTCCGGAGCTTCCACTTACGCCTATTTCCACGGCGGCATCGAGGTGGAGATCGACACTCGCCCCGATTACCAGCGCAGGGGGTTAGCCACGATCTGCGGCGCTGCCCTGATCCTGGAATGCCTGCGGCGGGGGCTGTACCCCAACTGGGATGCGCACAATAAAGAGTCCCTCGTTTTGGCCGAGAAACTTGGCTACGTGCTTGAGCGGGCGTATCCTGTCTACATGGTCGCAAGTTGAGGAGGAATTGAGTTGCAGGAAAACGATCTGTTGCAGCAGTTACCCAAGGAACTGCTGCGCACACTGCATGGCTGCCGCTTCACTAAAGACACCCTGGGCTGCTCTAGCGCTGTGGTACTGCATGTTCCAGAAAGGAGAAGCTACCTCAAGATTGCCCCGTACAACCCAGTGGAACCGCTCGCGGTTGAGGCAGCGGTGCTAGAGTGGCTGCAGGACAGGCTGCCGGTTCCCAAAGTCCACTATTGCGAGGAGTGGCAGGGCAGGGAGTACCTCTTGATTTCCGAGCTTGAGGGCACTGTCTGCTCGGACGCGGTGCACAGATTAGATCCAGAAGCCCTCGCGAGAAACCTGGCCGAGGGCCTCAAGATGATCCATAGCGTGGATATCGCGCACTGTCCCTTCAACCAAACCCTCGAAGTCAAACTGGAGAAGGCACGCCGCCACATGGAGCTGGGCCTGGTCAACGAAGATGAGTTCGAGGATGAGTACATGGGAAAAACCGCAGGCGATCTCTACGCGATGCTCCCCGCTAAGCGACCTTCCCGCGAAGACCTGGTGTTTACTCACGGAGATTACTGCTTGCCCAACGTAATCCTCAAAGACGGCAAGGTGCGCGGGTTTATCGATTGGGGTAGGGCTGGTGTGGCGGACCGGTATCAAGACATCGCCCTAGGTGTGAGGTCTCTTCGCCACAATCACTATCCAGAAGACTTGGTAACCGTGTTTCTCGAAGCCTATGGGATCACAGACCCCGATTGGGGTAAAATCGAATACTTCATTCTGTTAGATGAGTTCTTCTAGGGGATGTCGGCCTCCACGGCCCACATTCCCTTTTCGTGTGATAGTGCAACTAAGATTAACACATCCTGTAAACGTCAGTTGGTTGGCGCGGCTGAGAGAAGGCGGTATCATGGCAGTAGGAGGTATGAAAAATATGAATGATGCGAGGAAGAATCTTTCCGCCAACCTGCGCTACCTGCGCAATAAGCAGAAGCTGACCCAGGAAGAGGTGGCAGAGCGGATAGGCGTTACTCGCCAGGCGGTTGCCAAATGGGAAAATGGCGATTCGCTGCCGGACATAGTCAACTGCCAGGCGCTGGCCGATCTCTACGATGTATCCTTAGACGACCTCGTGCGCCATGATTCAGAAGAACAGGGGATCCCCATCCCGCCAAAACATAAGCACCTGTTCGGGGTGGTGACTATCGGCGAGCGTGGGCAGATTGTGCTTCCCAAAAAGGCGCGAGACATCTTCCGCCTCCAGGCTGGGGACAGTATGGTGGTTTTAGGAGATACAAGTCCCGACCGCTCCGGCCTCGCTCTGATCAAGAGCGAAACGTTCCTGCAGATGACTGGCTTTGCGGTGGAGAAAATCTTCGATCGGCAAGGAGAGTGAGCAGTATGAGTGTCTTAGTTGTAAGAGGGCTGACAAAAAAGTACGCCGGTTTCCTGCTGGACGGTGTCAGTTTTGAGCTTAGGCCCGGCCGGACTATGGGCCTGATCGGAAAAAACGGCGCCGGCAAGACCACAACTCTCAAGAGCCTGCTCAACCTAGTGAAGCCCGATGCGGGGCAGGTACTGATGTTTGGTAAGGACTTCTACCAAAACGAGCAGGACTGCAAACAGCAGATTGGAGTGGTGTTCGGCGGGATTGACTTCTATAGGCACAAGCGGCTGTCGGAGATCACCAACGTTACGAAACGCTTCTACAAAGAGTGGGACGAACAGGCGTACCAAAGGTACATGAAGCAGTTTTCCTTGGTCCCAAACAAGCGCGTGAATGAACTCTCTTCAGGCATGAAAGTGAAGTACATGGTGGCACTCGCCCTCTCCCACAACGCCAAACTCCTAATCTTTGATGAACCCACCAGCGGGCTGGACCCGGTTGCCCGGGACGACCTTTTGGTTCTCTTCCGCCAGCTGGTAAAGGGCGGGGAGCGGAGCATCCTCTATTCTACCCATATCACTTCTGATCTAGAGAAGTGTGCGGATGACATCACATATATCAAGGATGGCAGGGTCTTGGCCAGTGCGGACAAAGGGGAGTTTGTCCGAGCGTTCCAGCACTTGCGAAGTCCGGGCGAGGCAGAAGATCTCAGCTTGGAAGAAATCATGATCCGCACAGAGAGGAGGACGTACGATGTTTAGCCTGCTGCATAAGGAGCTGCGGCTCGCAGCCCATCCGAATCTTTTTATCTTCACACTGCTGGGCGCGCTCGTTATTGTGCCCGCCTACCCATACGGCATGGTGTTCCTGTTCGGGTGTTTGGGGCCGTTTGTCACGTTTACCTACGGCAGGGAAACCAACGACCTCTACTTCACTGCTCTGCTCCCGGTGAGCAAGGCGGACGTGGTCAAATCCAAGCTCCTGATGGTGGTGCTGGCACAGATGGCCCAGGTCTTGATCTCTATCCCCTTTGCCTTTTTGCGGGTTGGGCTGCTCCCAGAAGGCAATCCGGCGGGTATCGAGGCCAATCTGGCGTACTATGGGTTTGGATTCATGATTTACGCCGTCTTCAACTTCATCTTTCTCACGGAGTTCTTCCGGACAGCGTACAAACCTGGGATTGCGTTTCTCTGGGCCATGATCCCGGCTGTAATTGGCGTACTGGCAATGGAGGTGCTTATTCACGTGCCCAGCCTGGCCTGGCTGGACAGCGTAGCGCCGCAAGACCTCCGGCGACAGCTCCCCATTCTGCTTGTGGGCATGCTGATCTACGCTGCAGCCATGCCCGCGGCCTATCGGGTTTCGGCAACACGCTTTGAGAAAGTTGATCTCTAACAGAGGGGAGCAAGGGGGAATAGCTGTGGACACGACACTGGGTGTCCTGCGCAAAGTATACGGTACGAAGTTGAGAAAAGGGGTGGCCAAGCTTGCCTATGAGCACCCCAAAGATGTCTTGGATAACTGCTACATCCAACTACTGGAGATGCGGGATGGGGCGTGTGTCTTTAGACTAGCACTGCTCCACGATGTGCTGGAGGACGGCGATATGACCGCCGAGGAGCTGCAGGAAGCGCTTGACCTTCCCGAAGAGCATCTGGAACTCCTCAAGCTGCTGGCAAGGAACTATGTGCCGGAAGGCGAGGATTACTTAGAACGAACCGTGAGCGACAGCCGCGCCGCAGTTGTCAAGCTGGCTGACGGGATCGCCAACCTGCAAGATCTGATCCAGTGGGTGAGAGAAGAGAAGGGATTTACCGCCCACGCCTCCGCGACAGCCCAGAAGTACATGCAAGAAACGCCGCAGCTGATCAGGCTGGTCGAGGAGAGGTATCCGTTAGAATCTGGGGATCTGGATCATCCTTTCAGGCATCAGCTGTCCAGGCTCCGCGGTTTGCTGGACGAGCTGCGTGAGCTTACGCATGAATAACTACGAGAGGACGATGCGTCGGACAGTCAGGCGGGACAAGGAACGGCCTACCGCCTGCATATCCATCAGCCGGCTCCGACTTACAGTTAAGAAAAGTCCGCGAAGTTGTGAGCTTTCAGGAGGAAAGCATTTCCAACTGACGAATAGTGACAGGGTTGGCAGTGACTGCCATCAGTCCACAATGGGAGATGGTCGGGCGGAATGAACTACGTTCATTTACGAGTGTTGGCTTGTGCAGTGATCTTAGCGGTACTGCTTTCGGGTTCGGCGCAGAGCTCCTCAGAACTTCATGTTGAGCAGATTGGAAACAGGCTCCAGGCTGGAAAAGGTTATATGGAGACCATTGGTCCCATGGTTTTCATGCACCTTAAGGGTGCTCCCTACGAGATGGGGCTCCAGCATGGAACGCTGCTTGCCCAGCTATATCCCGAAGGGGATCTGCGGCAGATGAGGGATGAGCTCAATCCACTTAAGGCTCAGGTCTCAGGATTTGATCGGCTCGTGCAGGGGTTTAAGAAGTTCTATTTTCAGTACAAGATGGCTCCCTGGATTCGGAGAAATATACCGGACGCCTTTTTCCAAGAGCTTGAGGGTCTAGTCGCTGGTGTGAGCGGGGGCGAAGATACCGATCCTATGGACGTGATCATGAGCAATGTGTCCCAGGACCTCAGCATGACCTTCGGCTGTACCTCCATCGTGGCTTTTGGCGAGGCCACAGCCAGCGGAACCTTGTATCATGCCCGCAATCTTGACAACATATCGATGATGGATCGGGCGCAGTACGGCTATGTGGTGGTCTATGAACCTGATCAGGGTTATCCATTTATCACCTGTATATATCCCACACACGCAGGTGTCATGCAGGCCATGAACAACCAAGGCATCACTGTTTCTATGAGTTACTCTCTGGTGGATCGGTTTGCTAACTCCCTCGACGGCACGGCCATGCTGTTTCTGATGCGCCAGATCGTGCAGTATGCATCAAGTCTTGGCGAAGCGGTGGAAATCGTACTTGGTACACCGCGAACTTTCGGCATGAACATCGCGATTTCAGACAGCAAGATCCCTGATGCAGTAGTGCTGGAGGTTGATGCAAACCGGTTCGCTATCAGGAAAGCTGAGGAAGGGCTGCTCACTGCGACGAATCGATATCACAGCGAGTATATGCGGCAGTTCCAAGCCCCCGGCTGGCTGGCGTCTGAACGGCGAGACCAAAGGATCGCTCAGTTCCTTGCCAAGCATTACGGAGAGATCCGAGTGGAATCCATGGTAGAGCTGCTGCGAGATCGGGGTGAGGTTGGAAGCGCAGAATATGACGGCCTCTTGGACGGAGTCAACAACACCGGTTCCATGTTAAGCTGCGTGTTCTTCCCCGCGGAGCAGATGATGTGGGTCTCCATCCCTGGCGAAGGGAGAGGATCCCCAGATAACGAGTTCTATGCCTTCAGCCTGGCAGCAGCGTTAGCGGGTGAAGAACCAGCAATTTTTTCTCGAAACATCGCGCCAACTAAAGTGGATCGCAATCTAGCCAACTGGCTGCTTGTCCGGGAGGCAACCATTGCTTATTCCCAGAACAGGCTGGCCGAGGCGCTGGATTATCTTGACCAGCTTGATCCCGAGTTTTCCGATGTTGAGGCGGCAGTCAATCTCAGAGCTCACACGTATCTTGGGCTGGGCAACCAAGCGGAGGCGCAGAGGTGCTTCCAGATCCTAGCGGATAGGCCACACGTTTCGGAGCCGTACTATCTACTAGAAGCCCTGGCCATTCTCGGCTCTTTGCATGACACCGCCGGGGAACGGTCTGCAGCGGTAGAGTACTATCAAGCGGCGCTTGCAGTGGAGGTCGCCGATTTGGCTGGCAGCACGCCCTTTTACCGGCAGCTAGCTGAGGTTGGCCTGCGCAGGCCTGTCTATCTAGAGTTTTCCGGCTCTTCCTACCATTTCACCACACGAGACAGCGCCCTGGCCAGGTTCTTTAAGGCCCCCCAGGCTATCCCGAGCAATGATGCCGACTTGTACCGCCAGTATGACGGTATGCAGATCGCCAATGTTCGAATTCTTGGGGCCCACAGGACGGATCAAGGGCTCATCTCTAGGATTCTCCAGCTCGAACCCGGTTTGCCCTTTGATTATTCCCGCTTCGCAGCTGGAAAGCGTCGCCTCGATGCCCTGGGAGCACTCGAACAGGTTAAGATGTATTTGGTTCCCGTTGGCGAAAATGCAGTCGATATTGTGGTGCGGATCAGTGAAGGTTTTGGCCTGTACTTGGACCCTGTTCAATTTGTGGTAGAGAATGCCTTGAACCTTTCTCACAAGACTGTAGCTTTACGGTATTACAATGTGGCAGGAACACTAACGTCCATCGGTGGGGGATACAGTTTTGGGCCGAGCCGCAGTAAAGCAGCCTCCCTCACATTTCCCTTGGGCTCTTGGCCGGCTGCCTTGAGGTATCAGTCGCAGGCTATCCACACTAAGCTCGGCTGGGGTACGCATGCGGGAAGCGAATACAGCCAGGCGAGGAAGGACGCTTCCTTCAGCATCAGCGTGCCCATCGGTGGACACAGTGCTGTGGGTCTCACCTTGGGATATTCCCAAAGTCAGGTTGAGGACATCAGTACAACCACAGGCTTAGTAGTACCTGACGGTGATTATGTGACCCTAGCCGCCACGGTGCAAACGGGTTTGCCTGGCAATACTACTTGGACCCAGGAAGGGACTTCCTTACAGGCAACTGCTGCCGTCTTGGTAGATAGGCAGGACTTAGCTGAGAATTATGCCAGCTGGCAGATTCGCGCGAGGAATCTATCCTATCTTGGTGCAGGTTTCGTTGTGCGGTTGGAAATCAGTGCTGCCTGGACCCAACATGGGACACCCTTTGATCGCAGGCTGCGCTTGGGTGGCGGCGGGGAGCTGGGAGCAGGTTCTCCCATGTTTGTAGGGGAGATGAACGTGCATTCCAATCTGGAACTGCGGCGCTACTTCACCCATGACCTAGAGGCTCATGTAAACTATGAGGTAGCGAAGATTTGGGAAGACGTAAGTGATTGCGCTCACAGTCATTCGCTTCACAGCGTCGGTGCGGGCCTAAGCTACCAGACACCTATCGGACTAAAGCTTCGGGCCCAGTACAGTAAGAACCTGACTCTAGCAGATACCCACAGCTTTAGCCTAGGCATTGTCAGCACCTTTTAGACTGAGCTCGCAGAATCGCGCATGATTCGCCGAGGATGGATATTGGTCTCGAGTTGATGCTGTACGAAAGAGAATTGAGGGAGTGTCGGCATGTCGAAATTTATAGGTAGGCTGTTTAGTGGTCTGTATCAGGTTGGCGCGGTGAAGAGAACGATCATCATCTGGCTCCTTCTCCAAGCTGTCCTCTGGGTGTTTTTTGCTGTGGGGTATGTGACAAACCCTGGCGCGTGGCAAAACGTGCCGACAGTTGCGCCTTCCACCGCAGCAGTTGGCGGGGTGGCCACTACAGTAGGATATATCATTTTCAGAAACACCATCGTATTATTACTCATAGGTGCAGGCAACTTACTGGTCCGCTTTGGTCCCGTAACGCCTGGCCTGCTGGTCCTGCTCGTGCAGGGAGCTGCCATCGGATGGTTGGCTGGAACCAACGGCTTTGAAGTTCCATTTCCTAGCGTGGCCGCTGCCAACCTGCAGTATTTACGCATCGGCCTATGGGAGACAAGTGCCTATGCCGTCTTTTGCGCACTGACGCTCACCAAATCCCTGCTTGTGGCAGACAGCTTCCCCGCGCGAGAGTGGGTTGAAAGGCATTCTCTGAGCTCCCTGAGGTTTTCCCGGACAGAGAAAGCACTCGCTCTGTTAACACTGCTTTTCCTTGTTGGCGCCGCATTAGTGGAGGCCTTATATCTGGCGAAGTAAGGCCAGTGTGATCACAGGGCTTCTGGTTATCGGATTAGCTGGCGTGGATGAATAGAAATATTTCAGAAATCAGCAAGGCTGGCCAGAAAGTGATGATCGTTAAGGACACGTCTGTAGTGGTACCCGGGTTGGGTTTAAGTGCCCTACATGAGCAGGGGTATACTGGTAAAGTCGTAAATGTTGCAGTGATCGACGGCCCACTTCGGGCGGAGCATGAGGAGTTTGGTGACCGTTTAGCCCATTACGAGACAATCGGGTCAGTTAATGAAGCTGATCTATATCATGGAACAACCGTCGCCAGTGTGTTCGTGGGAAGCAGGTGTGGCGTGGTGCCCGACTCAATAATCACGAACAAGCATGGCTTGAATGTAATTGATGCAGCGTTATTGGTAAGGTTAGCCTGGCAAGACCGTTAGGCAATTGTGAGATCCAAAGAGTGTATCCCAAGGTACTCTTGGCGGGGAGGAGAATAATGACTGTGGAAAGTCTCATTGGCGGTATTATGCTGGCTCTGATTGGCTTGTTCCTAGGTGTGGTGACATGCAGGCGATCTAGCTTCTTGTGGGACTCAATGAGCACACGATTACTCAGGAAATACCTCGGAGATCCGGTTGTATACGTGGTTTTATCCATTGTAAGTATAGTATTGGTGCTTATTGGAGCAATACTGGTCATGGGTGTCGTCCGCTGAAGAGTTCGGTTATGTCTAACCCCAGGTAGCCTGGGGTTAATTCTCATATGATGCCGAGCGTGGGATCCTAGGAGACATTCGTTAGCTGATACTGCCAAGTGCCAGCATGTCCTGAAGGGAGTAACCCAGGAAGAATGCGCCGAACCGATGAATGTTGCCCACACTACGATTCAGGGTATCTACAGCCGAGCCGACAAAGCTGGCGCAGGCTTTGGTGGAGGGACGGATTCCGCGGAGGACAGGGTTCTTGAACCAGAGCAGGGGATGCTCCGTGGTTTGGAGAATCGAAGCTGTAGGCTACTGAGGCAGTGTTCTGCTCGGTGCGGGACGCGTTGAACATCAGCGGTTCTTAACGCTATACGGATATCTTTTGCGTTGGGGAGGCTTGTGGTGTATCGGATCTTAGTGGTGGAAGACGATTTGGTGATCGCCCACACCATCCAGAAGTCCATTGAGAAATGGGGCTACCAGGTCGAATGTGTCACCGATTTTCAAAACGTGTTGGGGAAGTTTGTGGAGTTCGATCCCCAGCTGGTTCTCCTGGATATTTCTCTGCCCTTCTACAACGGTTTTCACTGGTGTAGCGAGATCCGGCGCCTCTCCAAAGTGCCCATCATGTTTCTCTCTTCGGCCTCAGATAACCTCAATATTGTTATGGCCATGAACCTGGGTGGGGATGACTTCATCACCAAACCCTTTGATCTCACGGTACTGGCCGCTAAGATCCGGGCCCTGCTTCGGCGCACCTATGATTTTGCCGGCCAAACCAACCTTCTGGAACACCGAGGGGCGGTGCTCAACATCAGCGACGCCACCTTGACCTACGAGGGCCAAAAGGTGGACTTGACGCGCAACGAACACAAAATTCTTCAGCTGCTTTTGGAGAACAAGGGACAGGTGGTCACTCGGGAAGCCATCATGACCCATTTGTGGGAAACCGACAGTTATGTTGATGACAACACCCTGACGGTGAACATCACCCGCCTGCGCCGGAAACTGGAGTCAATCGGACTGAAGGACTTCATTGTGACTAAGAAATCCCTAGGGTATATGGTGGAGTAAAAGGTGGAGATTATCCAAGGTTTTCGGCTATTAACTGCATATCTGAGATGGCGCTGGCGAGACCTGCTGGTGCTGCTCGGTTTTATGTTCACTTTTTTCGGGGTCTTTTACTTGTACGGCCTTTCTGGGGAACCGGTTGGTTATGCCAGCCTGTTGTGTGCGGTTATAGGTCTGCTCTATGCCGGCTGGGACTTCTACCGCTTCGTCCAGCGCTGGCGTACTCTGGTTCGCCTTCGCAGCCAGATCACTTGGTCTCTGGAGCACCTGCCTACCCCTGCCGACCTGTTGGAGCAGGGGTATCAGGAACTGCTGGCGGTGCTCTTTGACGAAGCCGCCCGCACTCGAGCCCAAGTACACCGGGCTCGGCAGGAGCTGGAAGAGTACTACACCATGTGGGTGCATCAGGTTAAGACCCCCATTGCCGCAGCCCGCCTGCTGTTGCAGACGGGAGCAGGGGGTGAGCAGACTCCAGACCTGGAAATGGAGCTGTTTAAGATCGAGCGCTATGTGGAGATGGTCCTCCAGTATCTGCGGGTGGAAAGCCCGTCCGCCGATCTGCTCATCCGCCGCAGCCTGCTGGATGACATCGTCCGCCAAGCCGTGCGCCGCTATGCTCGCTGGTTCGTGCAGAAACAGATCCGCCTAGAATATGCAGAGCTGGGGGTGGAAGTGCTCACCGATGCCAAATGGCTCACCTTTGTCATCGAACAGATTCTCTCGAACGCCCTCAAATATACCCACCAGGGATCCATTTCCATTTATCTGGATCCCACTGCACCCAAGACTTTAGTGATCGCAGACACCGGCATGGGGATTGCCTCCGAGGATCTTCCCCGCATCTTTGAAAAGGGCTATACCGGCCACATCGGGCGCCGCGAGAGGCATTCCACAGGCATCGGGCTGTATCTGTGCAAGCGGATTATGGATCGTCTGGGCCACACTATCACCGTTGAATCTACGGTGGGTCACGGTACTAAAGTGAAAATCGGCTTGGCTGAGGCTGACCTTACAGTATTGTAAGCTTAGGCAGGGAAATGTAAGTCAAACTTATGGCAGAGCATTTCCCTGTCTTGTTATACTCGGGGTGGTTAACAGACAGATATCGGGAGGTTTGAACATGCACTTGTTGGAAGTACAGAACCTGCGCAAAGTCTACACCACCCGTTTTGGCGGTGCTCAGGTCCAGGCTTTGGCCAATGTGACCTTTAATGTGGAGAAAGGCGAGTTTACCGCCATCATGGGCGAATCGGGCTCGGGCAAGACCACTCTGCTCAATATTCTGGCTGCTTTGGATCGCCCCACCAGCGGCGAGGTGCTCCTCAACGGGCGGAGCTTGGCCGCAATTCCCGAGAAAGAACTGGCAGCTTTCCGCCGGGACAACCTGGGCTTCGTCTTTCAGGATTTCAACCTGTTAGATACCTTCTCCCTAAAGGACAACATTCTACTGCCCTTGGTCCTGGCGGGCGCTCCCTACAAAGAAATGGAAAGAAGGCTTCAGCCTTTGGTGCGGAAACTAGGGATCGGAGAGATCCTGGGCAAGTTCCCCTACGAGGTTTCCGGCGGGCAGAAACAGCGGGCGGCCATCGCCCGGGCCTTGATCACCAGTCCTCAGCTAATTCTGGCTGATGAACCGACCGGGGCGCTGGACTCCCGGGCCAGCGACGGCCTCCTGCGCCTGTTTAGTGAGATCAACGAGGCCGGCCAGACCATCCTCATGGTTACCCACAGTGTGAAGGCGGCCAGTCACGCCAAAAGGGTGCTGTTCATCAAGGACGGGGAGATCTTCCATCAGCTCTACCGGGGTGAACTGACGGTGGAGCAGATGTATGAACGGATTGCAGATACTCTGACTCTGCTGGCGGCAGGAGGTGGGGCCCGTGTTTAGGATGCTCTACTTGAAGCTGGCTGTCCAAGGGATCAAGCGCAACTCCCAGGCTTATCTGCCCTACTTGGGGGCCTGTCTGACCATGGTGATGATGTTCTACCTCATCCTGTTCCTGGCGGTCAATCCGGGCCTGGATCCGATGACGGGCGGTAGGACTATCCAGCTGCTGCTCAATTTAGGATGTATCGTCGTGGCCTTCTTTGCCGTGATCTTTTTGTTCTACACGCACAACTTCCTCATCCGTCAGCGCAAGAAGGAATTGGGATTGTACCACATCCTGGGTATGGAGAAACACCATCTGGCCCGGATCCTGACCTGGGAAACGGTCCTGACCGCTGGGTTGAGCGTCGCTCTTGGACTGGCAGCCGGTGTTCTGCTCTCCAAACTGATGCTTCTGCTCCTGCTCAAGCTCCTAGGGGTGCCGGCTCCCATCGGTTTTGTCGTACCCGGTTACGCGGTGGCCACCACCCTGAAGCTTTTCGGAGGGATCTTTCTGGCCATCTATCTCAATACCCTCCGCCAGGTGTACCGATTGCTGCCCATTGAGCTGTTGCGGGCCAGCCAGGTGGGAGAGCGGGAGCCCAAATCCCGCTGGCTGTTGGCTGTGCTAGGTGGGATCAGTTTAGGAATCGGCTACTACATGGCGCTGACCATCGTTCATCCTCTAGATGCCTTGGTGTACTTCTTCATCGCCGTCATCTTCGTGATGATCGGTACGTACCTGCTTTTTGTGGCGGGGAGCATCGCCTTCCTCAAGCTTCTGCGGGCTAACCGCCGGGTGTACTACCGGCCTAAGTGGTTTGTGATCATTGCAGGTATGATTTACCGAATGAAACAGCACGGAGCGGGATTAGCCAACATCTGCATCCTGTCCTCCATGGTTTTGGTCACGTTGTCCACTACTGTCTCGCTGTATGTCGGGTCGGAGGATGCCCTCCAGGTTGGGTATCCGCGAGAAGTGATGATTCGAGCGGCCAGTCACCTAGAGACCGATGTCCAGTGGGTGCAGGTCCAGACCAGAGAGATCCTGGATCGGCATCAGGTGAAGGGATCGAACTGGGTAGAGTACCGCATGATCTCGTTCCCTGTTGCCCGCGATGGCCACCGGTTCTGGCCCAGGCCGGATGCGGGTCCCAGTTATTCTGCGGATACATTGACCCTCAACTTCATCACGTTGGAGGATTACAACCGGTTGGTGGAAGAACCGGTGGTTTTGGCTGACCAGGAGGTTCTGGTGTACAGCAATCGGTCGGCCTACACC
>FZPS01000105.1_pt665 | contig 15166 bp, 13 predicted proteins | sample 1817821 | NCBI WGS metagenome assembly FZPS01 (sample SAMEA104158645, study PRJEB21678) | metagenome | place: Germany | collected 2015-04-21 | reverse complement strand
GAATTGAATTGTGTGAGAGATAAAACAATAGGAATAACTTTTTTTTGACTATCTTTAAAAATATTTAAAGTATTCTTATAATCATCTAAATCATTATGTAACGAGTGATGAATTTTATTTTCAATTCCAATAATATAATGCTCACTCAATAAAAGTAAATCTAATCGATTCCCATTTAGAGTGGTATATTCTCTGCCAATACTTATATTTTTTTGAAATTCATATTGGATTTCTTCTTCAATTTTATCATTATAAGCTTCTATTAAAGATTTTAAGACTGTATCACCGAGTCCGTGCTTTTTTTTTGATCTAAGTAAAACTTTAAAACATTACTGCTCAAATTTTCATGATGCAAGTATCCAGTGATTTCAAAAAAGGAAAAACTCTCTTTTAATTCATTAAATTTTAAGTCATTATTAACTTCTTTTGTCATTTCGACCTCACTTATAAATAAAAGTATTCCATTAAATTACTTTAAAATCCTATAGATCCTAACAATATTTTATTTTTTTTAACACTATCTTTTATTGTTCACTTTTTATCAAAATGAAGTTCATTTTTATATTCATAACGGTCAATACTTTAAAATAGTGTCAAATTTAGGGTTAGATTTTTCAATTCACACTTTCTATAAGCTTGCTCTTTCTATACCTAATTCTGCGGATAATATTGCCGTGCAGGGATGCGTATTTGAGATGTTGTGCGGAATGTGTTACATTGAGCCTGTCGAAATGTGCTACACTGAGCCTGTCGAAGTGCGTGCCAGAATGCAGGGATGCGTATTTGAGATGTTCTGCGAAATGCGTGCCCCAAAAAAAGTTCTTCAGTGAAAACTTACAACTTTTAAGTTCCCAGTTTATAAAAGCCAGGCGTGTGTGAGACTTCGTTTATAAAGAGATTCAGTTTTGTTGCTGCGTCTCACTAAAGCCCTCGAAATGACGGGCTGGCGATGAGAATTTGGAGGTGGAACGCGATTGGTGCTTGTGTTTTATGGTGCTTTTGTGATTTTGAGGTGTTTTTTATGTTTATTTTTGTTTTTCTCTTTTTTTCGAGTTTTTCTTTATTAAATTTGTTTTGCTTCTTATATATTGCTTTGTTTGCTTCAAAGTGGTTTGTAAGGGTTTATTTTAAATTGACGATTTTGGGCTTTTACCCATAGGACTATGAATATGAATTTTTCTGCAGTGATATCTGAAGAATTAAAGATTGAAGAATGGCGAGTGGCCAAGGCATTGGAACTGATGGATCAAGGCGGTACTATTCCGTTTATTGCTCGTTACCGCAAAGACCAAACAGGGACTCTGGACGAGATCCAGCTTCGAGATATTTCTCATAGGTTAGAATACCTCAAAGAGATTACGGATCGTAAAGAAACGATTTTGAAAAGTATTCAAGAACAAGGCAAGCTCACTCCAGAGCTCAAGGCTCAAATCGATGCTTGTAAAGAAAAGACACTTCTTGAGGATTTGTACGCTCCATACAAGCCCAAACGCCGTACTCGTGCTACTATTGCTAAAGAACTTGGTTTGGATCCTTTGGCTCAAATTATTTTGAAACAAGAAGAAACTTCTAACACAGCCGAAGAGATTGCTAGGGTTTATCTTTCCGAAGAAAAAGGACTTGCCGACCCTAAGGCTGCTATTAACGGTGCTTTGGATATTTTGGCAGAAGAAGTGGCAGACAACGCGACTTATAGACAATACTTGAGGTCCAAGCTCGAGGCCGAAGGTGTGATGATTTCTAAAGTTCGTAAAGATTTTGAGGGCAAAGAGACCAAGTTTAGTAACTATTACGATTTCTCTGAACCTGTTTCTAAAATCCCTAGTCACAGGATGCTGGCTTTGCGTCGTGGTGAAAAAGAGAAAATTTTGCGTTTGAGTATAGAGGTAGAAGATAGCGAATTTATTTCTTATTTGCAAAATCAAATCCTTGCCGAAAAAGAAAACATCTGGACCGAATACCTTAAAGAAATGTGCACAGACGCTTGGAATCGCTTGCTAAAACCTAGCATGGAGACCGAGATCCGTATGATTCTCAAAGAAGCTGCCGAACTCGAGGCATTTAAAGTCTTTAGTAAAAATCTAAAAGATGTGCTCTTGTCTCCTCCTGCCGGGCACAAGTCTGTGCTGGCCCTAGACCCTGGTTTTAGGACTGGTTGTAAAGTAGCAGTCTTAGATGAAAACGGCAAATTTATGGATCATGGAGTGATTTACCCTCACCCACCCCAAAGCAAAGTCGATGAATCTTCTGCTTATTTATTACACCTCATTGAAAAGTACAATATCGATTTGATCGCCATAGGAAACGGAACCGCCAGTCGCGAAACCGATGCTTTCTGCACCTCTATCGCCGCTAAGAACAAAGGCAAAGTACCTCCTAGAGTCATTGTGAACGAATCTGGAGCTTCGGTGTATTCTGCAAGTATGATAGCCATAGAAGAATTTCCAAACGAAGATGTCACTACTCGTGGTGCCATTAGCATTGGAAGGCGTTTACAAGATCCTTTAGCAGAACTAGTCAAAGTCGATCCAAAAGCAATTGGAGTAGGCCAATACCAGCACGATGTAAACCAAAGAGAACTCAAAAAACACCTAGACGAAGTCGTCGAAAGCAGTGTGAACTTGGTTGGAGTCGATGTCAACAGTGCCAGTGCTCCCCTATTGAGTTATGTAGCCGGTGTCTCCAAAACTTTAGCCGAAAACATAGTCAAACACAGAGACCAAAATGGCTCCTTTAAAAGCCGTCAAGCACTATTAGAAGTCAAAGGCTTTGGACCCAAATCATTTGAACAAGCTGCAGGCTTTATGCGTGTCTCTGGCGGAGAAAACCCACTAGACCAAAGTGCGGTACACCCAGAAAACTACCCCTTAGTCGAATCCATCGCTCAAAAAGTAGGGCTTCCTGTCGCCGAATTAGTAGGCAACTCCGAAGCTGTCAAAAGCATCAATGTCGAAGAGTTCCTCAGTGACGAAGTCGGTAAACACACACTACAAGACATCATCAACGAACTAGAAAAACCCTCCAGAGACCCTCGAAAAGAATTCCGATACGCCAAATTTGACGACAAAATCCAAAGCATCCAAGACCTAATCACGGGCAGCTGGATGGAAGGCGTTGTCACCAATGTAGCCAACTTCGGAGCCTTTGTGGACATAGGAGTACATCAAGACGGGCTTATACACATCTCAGAAATAAGCAACAAATACATAGAAGACGCCAAAAGCGTCTTGACCGTCGGAGAAGTAGTCAAAGTACGAGTAGTCGCCGTCAACGCTGAACAAAAACGAATAAGCCTCTCCATGAAAGAAGAAAGCCTAAACGAAGGCAGCGTCGCAGGAGCCAAAGGCAACCCACGCCGTCGCCACCAAAACCAAAAAGGCAGACAAAACTCCAAAGGCCTCCAACCCCAAGCCACCATAGCCGACCTCAAAGCCAAACTCCAGGGCAAGGGAGGCAAAGCAAAGCCAAACAAAGCCCCTGCACCCATGGGCAAAGTAAACTCCATGCTCAAACAGATCATGAAAAGAGGCTAAACAAAAAACCCGAACTTCAAATACCACGCACCCCGTGGTATTTTTTTTACCCAAAAACCACCACAATAAAAAACTATAAAAATGAAGTCTCACACACGCCTGGCTTTTTTTAAGAGAGAACTTAGAAGTGGGATGCTTTCAGCACTTAAAGATTAACAGTGTTTTCAAACACGCATCCCCGCTTTTCAAAGAATCCATCCCCCGTTTCAAACACGCATCCCCGCCTGTTTTCTGGCACAATTTTCGCAGGGATTCCCTCGAAATGACGGTGTACTCCTGGCACAATTTTCGCAGGGATTCCCTCGAAATGACGGTGTACTCCTGGCACAATTTTCGCAGGGATTCCCCCAATTTTTTTAAAATAAAGATAAAAGCCTTGATTGACAGTTTTTGTCAAAAACTTATGCTATATTACACAATAAGAGAAAACCTAAAACAGGAGCCCATATGATCTCATCTATATTATCTATTGTCATAGGCGGAAGCATACTGATGCTAATAGTCAAAGTATATAGAAACTGGGCAATCATTATGGCCATGATCCCACTCTATATCGGTCTCATACTCCTTTGGATCTACGCAGCCGAGGTTTACTACTATGTCTCCTACCCATTTTATTGGATAAGCGACAAGGTCCAATGGCTGTGGCACCTAATCTTTTGATCTTTACAACCTTTTATGCCACTCCCTCACTTGCCGCTCAAAATCTTGTAATTATTTTTCTTAAAAACATAAACTTTAACCTACAAAAATGTAGCAAAAACCCATAAAAACACAAGCAATCCTCTTGTATTTATCATCTATTTCACCAAAACAAAGTTTTTCATCAGAATCACCGAAAACTTCACTTCAAATTTGAGGAACTATGAATCCAATCACAAAGCATCAAAAAAACGGAACAGTAGAATACCACCAAGACGGAATCATCAAAAAATCATACCAAGACAATGTTATCGTCATTTCTGAATACAACTTAGAAGGTGTCAAACTCAAAGAAACTTTCCAATATAAAACCACCCCTCTAGGAATAGAAACCACCCACAAGCAAGTCTTCAAGTGGAACATCTACAGCTGTTTAATAGAAAAATCCGAATACAAAAACGACCAATTGCACGGAGAACAAATATTCTATTTAAGTGAAATCACCTTCACAGGCACAGAACGACTCATAGAAAAAATCTCCAATTACAGACACGGCAAACTCAACGGCACACAAACCGAGTACCAATACCAAGACCTAATGAGACGACTCATCAACACAAAAACCACCCAATACAAAGACGGCCTCAAACACGGCGAAGAAATCCAAATCAACCAAGAAGGCGAAATCTACGAAAAAATCACCTACAAAAACGGAATCCGTCACGGAAAAGCCTACTCAGAAGAATACAAAGAACACTATTACGAAGACGGAGTCATAGTATCCATCAACAGCACCTATAACATAATCACCAGAAGTTCATACAAACGAAACAAACAATTTAAGAGTTAAAAGTTTTTCATAAAATTAAAACAATCAAGCATTAAATACAAGCAAGAGCATCTATCATCCAAAATAAATCTCAAAAAAACAAAGTATTTAATGAAGTTTCAGAAACGCCTAGCTCCTCTAAACATAGCCAAAATAAAACATTCACCTTAGCACGCCAATGGAACGCTAATAGAACGAAAAGTTTTATAAACTATAGAAAGAAGGCCTTAACTCTGAATCATCTTATTTTAATAAACATTAAATTTACAGATAAAAAATCTAACTTACATCCTGTACTCAAAAGCTCGATTTTACACTATGAAATAGAAACCATCCACCCCTTTGCTGATGGCAATGGACGCATGGGACGGCTCTGGCAGACACTTCTACTTGCCAAATGGAACCCTGTATTTGCATGGATACCAATGGAATCGGTGCTAAACCAAAACAGAACTAAATACTACGACACTCTTTATTACGGACAGCACAACAATGATTCGAGCCAATTCATAGAGTTTACTTTGTTTTCACTGTTGAAAACATTAAAAAAAATATATTCAGACTCACTTTCATCTGGGCAAAACAAACACCAAGTTAAGCACCAAGTTAAATTAACTGAAATACAAAACAAAGTACTAAAAGCACTGAATAACAAACAACTTTCACGCAAAGAGATTTTTGCCACCATTGGAATGGTCAGCGACACACGCTCCTTCAAGCGGCACATAGAACCACTTTTGAAGGCAAAACTAATCAAAATGACAATCCCTGAAAAACTGAATAGCCGCAACCAAAAGTACACCAGAGTTAAAAACATTAAATAAAAAACCCACTCAAAGCTTTGATTGAGTCTGGATCCCCCACTTTAAGGAAAAACTTCACCCTCACCATTTAACAATGAGGGCGATAGAGGCACAAGTGCTCTCTTCTTAACTTATACCTTTCAAAACTCAAAACGCCCTCCCCTCCCCTCGCATTCTCGACTTAGTCAATCCACTATCACACTACATTGCTGGAAATTTTACCCGTGACAAAGCAAATAAAACAAAACTCCTCTTCCCACCAAAATAAACTTATAGAATACATTGTTTCTACATTTTTGAATTTAGTTTCATTCTTATATTGATAACTTAATACAACTCCCATATTATCATTTGTTGCAATTCCAGCAACCTCACTGCATGATTTAGAACTCTCATTTTCTTGTATTACACTTATTGTTGTCCAATTCTGTTTTATAGTTAATTCAACTTCACCTTCAGTTTCTATAATTTTATTTGTCTCTTGACATCTTCTTTTTGAATAATATTTTCCACTCCATGTCCCTTTCAAAATTGGCGTTTTAACAAGATTTATTTTCCTAAACAAATCCCACTTCCATGCATAATTATCAAAACCCCAATATAAAAACCAGAATATCCCCATCAACGAAGGTCCTCCGATAATATCTGGAAATGATATACTAAGTTTACTTAAGATATATCTTATTATATAAAAAAGAATTATACTTAGTATAGACATCCATGCAGTCACTTTTACTCTTTCATCTGTATCAATTGAATACGGATGCACTCAAATTCCCCCTTTTAATTTTCTAATAACTTACTTTCTCTAATTCCTTAATTTTCTTCATATCAATGTTTCTATAACCAACATACAAATTACCAGTACTTCCTACAATGATAAGAAATAGACAACCAAAGGTATAATAATTTTCCTTAATACATTTGTATAATAATCTTTTATCTGCAAAGGAAGGGCTAGGGAAAGGCTCTGGATGAGTATGCCACTCTCCTAAATAATTAATTTCACCATTTGATTTCTTCCAACTTCTATTAATTATCTTTTGAGCACTCTCTTTATTCCTAATAAAATAAAACCTACCACTTTTGTCAAAACAAGAAGGTTCAGATACATCTGTAATTCTTATTTGAGAGAAGTCCCTTTTCACTTTTCCTAATAAAACTCCTCCACTTTCATTCATTCCTGGTTTTTGACAGTACTTCATCATTTTATTAATTGCTTCATCTTCAATAATAAGTGTGCATTTTTTGTTAACATTATACTTTCTCATTTATATCTAACCTTCTTAGTTCTATTGTTCTATTATCTTTTGATAACCAAAAATCAGAAATCTCAAAATTTTTTGCTCTTGCCCATTTTAAATTTCCACCCCAAGAAAACAAGTAATTGCCATCTGATTTTCTAATTATATGATTGTTATAGAAATAATCCATAAATCTATAAAGAAACTGTTTAATTTCAAAAGCAGAATAGGGTATATAAGTACTTTGACAACCTGCCTCTTTTTTAGTGTATTTTTTGCCATCGGATAAAACACTATATTTATATGTGTATTCTTCATCATAGATTATACTTTCAACATCCTGTTGATTCTGAACAATAATTGCATGAGCACCCAGCAAATACGGTTCTACCCAAATTATAACTATAGGTTTGGTAATAATACCTCGATTTACTAATTCTATAAACTTTGACTCTGTAGGTTTATGTCCAACTACAACAAAATTCACATCACAGTTGTTAAAGATTTCTATGCTTTCATCAAGAACCTCAAATACATCTTTAGAAATGGACTCACATTTTATATATGGATAATGGCTTATTAACTGTTCCTTTATTGCATCTGTTTTAAACTTACCAATCTCTGAGGCTCCGCACATATGTCTTGCTATATTTTCTGAATTAAGAATATCTTTATCTATCAATACAAAATTATCTAAACTTAGTTCAGCTAAAACTTGAATTAAATAACTTCCTATTGAACCACAGCCCGTTACGGATACTTTATAATTAGATATTATTTTACCATCACCGCCTCTATTAAATAATCTTCTACGGTCTAATTGAGTAACATCAACTTTAATTACTTCCCTATTTTTATTTTGTGCTAAATAAGCTAGTTCAGGTACTATTTTTCCCTTTCTAAAACCTTGAGGGGTTTGAGCAGGTTGGTGAAACCACCCTGCTAGATACTTTTCCCCTCTAATTTCTTGTGAAAATATTATTAAAGACATTTTAGTTCTATCTGTTAAGTATTTATAATAAGCATTGAAATTTTCAGTCGTATCTTCCTTAACCTTTAAGTATATTTCTTTGTCAGTTTTTGGATATGGTGGATACCATGTTTTTCTTAATGGTAAATAAAGACATCTTTCAATTTCTACATCATTTATACATATTCCTCTTGAATACTTAAGCCACTCCTTTAATTGGTCAACATCATCATTTACATAAAACACCTTATAATCTTCGTTATAGCAATACAAAAGTCGAGAATTATTATCAGGGGTAAATAATGCAAATATAGTAATATTATATTTTAATTCGTTATACCAATAAGATGTGAATTCCTCAATAAACTCCTCTCTATTTGTGTCATTTACTCCGTCCTTTAATACTTTCACCGCCTTACCTAAGCTTTCACACACCAATTTTTCTGGCTCTTTATGATTAGGGATTGCTACATTGTTATCGAATGTACATATATAACCATTAGGACTGATGTGAGGTAACGGTTCAAAATCTTTATAAAACTCTTTTAAAATATATATCCTCGGAAAACTATAAGGAAATGATTTTGGAAACTCACATCTTAATCTAATCTCTTCCCCATTAATAATTACATCTACAAAAATATCTCCAGCTTTATTGCCAATTGGAATGCAAATATATCCCTGTTGTTCTAAATATTTTATAATTCTTTTATGCTGAGTGTCCGTCATTATTTAATACACCTGGTCTATCAGTTTTTATATATATAGATTTCTTTGAACTATTTGATGATTTAGTTTCTCCTTTCGGAAATCTATCTCCAAACTGTTTTATTAGCTTCTCAGAGGCTTTCTCTTCATCTTCATCATTGATTGCTTTATCAATGCTGTCTTTAAGACTTTTTAAAGCATTTAAGATACTTTCTTGTTTAGTTTCACTATATCCTTCGAATAAATCTTCATTGGGGTATACTGGTTTCTGACATTTAAATTCTTCTTCTAATATATCTACAATATTAGTTACAGTGCCTAATAAAGACTTATCATCTCTATCATCATATGAATAAAAGTTTTCCCCAGCCAATATTGTAATAGATATCCCTTTTAAATCAACATCTTTATAATCCTTCCATGCTTTCAAATACCTTACTACACGTCTCAACTGTTCTCCATTATCCTTAACCTTGTTATTAAACCAATCTGTAAAAGCCTTAGGGTCGCTTTCTACCCATCCATCTTTTTTATGAGCTAAATAAGCAACTTCATCCTTAATAATATAGCTAGGTAAGTCTATATGGTAATCATCTACATATATAACCCTTATACAAGTATTTTTATCAACAGGCGACGTACTAGTATGACCATCCACAGCATTCTTTATCCAATTATGAACCGTTTGAGCAGTTGGCCACTCTTCTTTTGGTTTATCACTATACCCATTAATATAAACTCCATCATCAATATCATACTCATCATCTGATAATGGATTTACTATTGTATTCATCATAAAAGAACCTTGTCCACAAAAATTTGGAACTCGTCTATCCTTTTCCTTAAAATTATCTTTAATTTTTTGTCTTAAAGCATTTCTACCTCTTCTAAGATTATCTTTTTTAGCCGATGATAAACTTATTTCATCATTAAAATCTAAAAACAAATGATTTAAATCTGGCATTTTATCCTCTCCTCTAACCTTTATTAAAACACTTAGCCCCTTATCGCGAACAGTCTACACTATTAATAAGCAGTTTGCCCATTCTCTGTTACTATAATAGTTTAAATTTAAACCAAACTACAAAATATATACACCCCCATCTCTACAAATCCTTAATTACTTCCTCATCTAAGACTTTCTTCCGTTTTTCCCAGTCAGGCATTAGTGAAGTTAAAAATGTGTAGAACTCATCATTATGATTTTTATATTTAAAATGAATAAGTTCATGGAGGACCACATAATCTATACAATGTTTTGGTGCTTTGATTAATTCTGAATTTAAAATTATAATTTTGTCTTCTCTATGACAAGAGCCCCATCTTGCCTTCATTTCTCTAATTTTTATACTTGGTTTTTCAATATCATAATTCTTAACTAATTTATACATTCTATCTAAAGATTCATTGAAATGAATATTTGCTTTTTCATACATCCAATCATTAAATAGTTTTTCTTTCTTTTTGAAATCTTCTGTATCTTTAACATGAAGGTAGATAAATCCTCGAAAATATTTGACTGCTTCTGCTTCTGATTTCCTTACCCTCAGGCGATACTGTCTACCAAGATATTTAAATGATTCTCCACTCACATATTCTCTTTTACTTTTTTCATCTGATTGAAATTTTTTAAAATAATTTATATTTTTACATATCCAAGGACCTTTTTCTTTAACAAAATCTTTTATAATATTTAGTGGTACTTCCTCATTTGCTGATACTGCAACACTCATATCTGGTCTAATGTTTAGATTAATGTTTTTTACATTCTTTCTTTCTAATTCAAAATTTATTTCTTGTTCTTCATAGTTTACTGTGTGTTTTGTCATCATATCACCTTTTAATACCTTTTCAATGCTACAGTTCTTACTTCTTTTAGTATCTTATCAATTTGGTCAAAATCTAAATCTATATTATTAGTTTTAGCAAATTCAAACAATAAATCCTCTACTTCCTGCTCTATTTTATTGTGTACATCTATATTATCATGCCAATCTCTTTTAGTATTTTCATTTACTATACCTTCAATAAGCATAGATATTTCAGCTATTTGTTCCTCGCTAATAGCACCTTTAGTATTTCCTACATCATACACTTCATTTGTTTCTCTAATTACATCAACAGTTACTCCATAAAAGGCTTGAGCATTAGGCTCATTTTTAATATTGTCAGGATATTCTATACCTGAATAGCCTTTCTGATAATCTTTCTTTAAATCATTCATTCTTTCAAAGTATTCTCTTTCACTTATTCGTTTATCTTTATAAGCCTGTAGTGTTTCTTCAATTCTTTCAGAAAACTTTTTATAGTAGAGAGGATTTTCGTCCCATTTCATATTTATACTTCTTGTCATTCTAGTCCTTATAGCATCTGCCTTTGCCCTAGGTGAACCTAATCTATTAAGCTCTTCTTCAAATCCCTTTTTATCAAGGATATCTACAGGATTAGTAATCCTTATTATTTCTTCAGCAGCGATATAGTTATCCATAAGCTTTTGCATTTGAGCCTCGTATTCCTTATGGTCTATAGTATCTGAATATCTTATCTTTACACTTTTTCTTAATTCTTGATAAAATTTAAAGTCTTTTTTATATTTATTTATTTCATCTAGACTTAAAGAATTATAGACTCTTTCAGATTCTAATGCTATTTTTAAATGTCTACCAAATTTACTAAGGGTATCATAGAATTCTTTTCTTAATTCTTCATTTGCCAATAATACTTCATATTCTTCAGTATCTTCTTTATTTTTTACTGGAATAAATATATTTACTAAATCAGTATAATATTGTCTTAATGAGCCTATTATGCTTATTACATCATATAATGCTCCTTTTAAATCCTTAGGGTCAAAGTTTTCTAATCCTGCTCCAGAATACATTTCCATAGCTTCATCTAGTTTTTGTAAAAGACCTCTGTAGTCTATAATAAGACCATAGTCTTTTCCTTCATAAAGTCTATTTACTCTTGCTATAGCTTGTAACAGAGTGTGTTCCTTCATTGGTTTGTCTATATACATTATGCTTGCTCTTGGAGCATCAAATCCAGTTAATAATTTATCCACTACAATTAATAAATCTAAATCGTCTCCATTGACAAATTCGTCTTTAATGGATTCTTCATAGTTCTCTTCGTTGCCATACCTATCCATCATTTTATCCCAAAATCTTTTCACCATATCTTTAGATTCTTCATCTACTGCATCATGGCCTTCCCTTTGGTCTGGGGGAGATATTACTACAGCTGCATTTAAATCTCCCGCTTCTTCAAAATGCTTTAGATATCTTATGGCTTCTACTTTACTATTGGTAGCCAGCATTGCTTTGAACTGAGAGCCTTTAGTCTTGTAATTTTCTACAAAATGTTTGTTAATATCATAAGCTATATATGCTATTCTCTGGTCGGAAGATGCTATTCTTTTAAATTGGCTCCATTTTCTCATAACTTCTTCTTTTTGTTTGTCATTTAAGTCCCTTGTTATCATTTCTAATCTATTATCTATGGCTTTTCTATTGACTGTTTGGTCTACCATTTTTCCTTCATATAATAGTGGGACTATGGTCTTGTCCCTAACACCATCTGCTATGGTATAAGTGTGGAGTAATTCCCCAAATTTAATCATAGTATTTTTCTCTTTTTTCATAAGGGGAGTACCTGTAAAACCTAAGTAACAAGCATTTGGAAATACATTTTTCATTTTAATATGAAGTTCTCCATATTGAGTACGGTGAGATTCATCTACTAATACAAATATTTCTTTAGAATATACTGGTTTTTGTTCCTTTGAAGCTGTGTCAAATTTGTGAACAAGGGTAGTTACTATGTCTGCTTTGTTGTCATTAATTAGTTCCACAAGATGTCTTCCAGTAGTAGCTCTATTGGCCTTTAGCCTAGTGTGATTAAAAGTTTGATTAATTTGTTTGTCTAAATTTACTCTATCTGTAACTACAATAACCTTTGGATTATAACTACTAAGTTCTGATAATACATATTTAGAAAACATCACCATAGTTAGAGATTTTCCACTTCCTTGAGTATGCCAAATTACTCCTGATTTTCTATTGCCATTTTCATCTCTTTCTTCTACGGCTTTGGCAATTTCTTTCACTGCAAAGAACTGTTGATACCTAGCTATTTTCTTTACATTTTTATCATATAGTACAAAATATTTAGTAATCTCTATTAGCCTTTCTGGATGGAATAAGGATATAATGTTTTTATCCTGTGTAGTAGGTAATCTATTAAATACAGTTTTACTTAATTGAGATTGAAGCCATTCTTCGTCTTCTTCTTTCCATATAGACCAAAATTTTTCAGGAGTATAGCAAGTAGCATATTTAGTTTCATTTTTATTTGTAGCCATTAATATTTGGCTATATTTGAATAGATGTGGAGCATAGTCTTTCCCTTGATTTCTTAACATTTGGCTTATACCTTGACTTATACTAATGGATGACCTTTTGCATTCTATAACTCCAAAGGGTATACCATTTACAAATAGGACAATATCTGGTCTAATATTCCCTTCTCCATCTTCTCTTTCTACTGTAAATTCTTCTACTACATGAAATACATTGTTATATATGTCTTCCCAATCAATATATCTTAAAGAAAAAGATTTCCTAGAGCCATCAGGAAGATTTTCTTCATAACTTCTACCTAGCATTAAAGTATCATAAATTTTTTCATTAGTCCGCACTAAGCCGTCGGTTAAAGGTTCATCTAAATCCTTAATAGCTTGGTCAATGTTTTTTTCACTAAATTTATATGTTTTTCCTTTGTACTGGTATTCATTAAGCTCTATTAGTTTTTCCTTTAATATATCTGTTAAAAGTACATTATATAAATTTCCCCTGATTTCTTCAGCTTCCTCTGGAGGAAGATATATATACCCTAGGTTTTTTAATACTTCTATGGCAGGTTTTTGACTTATATTTTCTTCTTTATATAAATCTGCTTTATACATAATATCGTCTCCTTAAGATTTTACTCTAACTATACCTGTTAATAATAATTGCATAAGGCCTTTTTTCTGAAGTTTTAGCTGTTCTAATTCTTGAGTTAGTAGTTCAATTTCTTTGTCGGCTGTAGTAAGGATTTTGGCTATGGCTTTTTGTTCTTCTATATTATCTGAAATAGTTATTTTAAAATTGGATAAAGGTGTCCTCGTAATTTGTGGTTGTCCTGAACCAGATATAATAGAATTAAAGTTCTGATTTAAACATAGATAATAAATAAATTTTTTATCCACATTAATACTATTATCTACATTTACTACCATAGCATTTCCCGTTATCCATGATTTTTCAGCAGACTTATTTACTGTTCCACAGGTTGACCCTCTGCAGGTTATCATAATTTGCCATGTTTCGTGATTATATTTACTATAATATCCAATTAACCCATTTGCGCCATAAACAGGATATCCTTCTAATTCCATTTCAGATTGTGCAATTGTTTGAGGTTGGTATAAATCGGCCACTTCCCCTAACCTTACCTCTTCCCACTCCCCATCAAATCCAGCTAATCTTACTTCTCCTGTTAAAAGTTTCTGCATTAATCCTTTTTTCTGTTCTTTCTTTTCTTCTATTAGTTTTTCTTTTAATTCTATAGCTTGGTCCCAAGTGGAGAGGATTTGGGCGATTTTTTGTTGTTCCTCTTTCTCTGGATAACCTATCAAAATAGAAAGAAAATTTTTTTTAGATATATTTTTCATACTACCACTTGTTCCTGTTGCAATGTTTTTTATTTTAAATTTGATTTTCTCTGTTGCTAATAAACTCGAAAACCATTTTCCATTAACATATTTCCTATCATTAAATGTGGTTTGCCAAAGTCTATCTGGAAGAAATAAATTATTATAATCTTTATCTACATATCCACTTTCTCCTACTAATTCAGGTGTATTCATTCGACTAATAATTATTTTACCTCTTTCAGGATTTACTTTTGCACGATTTACTTCTTTTTCAATTATTCGTTTGTTTTCTAACGGAAAAAATTTTCCACTACTTACTGCACTTGTTTTCAAAACACCAAACTCATTCTCAGTGGCAATATTATCTTCTGAATTGACACTTATACCAGATTCCAGTTTCTTAATAATCTCTTCTAATCTAAACACTTCCCAATCCTCAGGTATAATCCCCGCCTTTGTCTTCTTATACCCTTCAGGTACTTCTCCTTTATTTATCATTTCTATTCTTTCTTTTATCTCTTTTCTCAAGTTCACACCTCCATTATAATTAATTTATCCTATTTCTTCTTAAATGTATTGTGTTATCTTTTCCATCTTTTATATCTGCTCTTTTTGTTCCATACATTCTTAAGATTGGGCTATGAGGTTTTTTATATATTTATACTCTATTAACTGTATTTCTTTTACATTTTAGATTTATACATTCTTTTAATTCTTCTAATTTGGCTATAGATATTTC
>FZPS01000060.1_pt564 | contig 15167 bp, 8 predicted proteins | sample 1817821 | NCBI WGS metagenome assembly FZPS01 (sample SAMEA104158645, study PRJEB21678) | metagenome | place: Germany | collected 2015-04-21 | reverse complement strand
GGTTACGGCTCCGTCCTGTTCAGGTGCCGGCGGTATGGCCGCCTTCAGATATCCCACGTCAGGTAATGTCTATGACTATTCATCCATAGGAGTTACCTCTCCATATACCATGACAGCCAATGAGCCCTTAAGCAGCCTGCAGTCCTCGGGAGAACAGCAATGGTTCAACGATAAATTCCTTGAATTCAATGATGTTAATAATCTGCCCTTTGACCAGCATTTATTGGCCGCTCTGTGTGCTGAGGAGGGACGTTACTTATTCATAACAGGTTCCTATCTATATGAGGATTGGACCAACCCCCCTGCCATGTGGCTGACCTACCTTGCCGCAAAGGATGTCTTTGATTTTCTGGGTATTGAAGACAATATAGCAATCCATATCCATAAGGAAGGACATATGGTTACGGATGAGGATATGGTATATCTGCTTGATTATTGTGATTATCATTTTTATGGTAAGGAAATCGACAGTAATCTTTCGGATTTATCGACCTCTCTATATATGGAATCGGCAAATTATGATTCGATTTATGACCGATACCTTAATTGATATTTAACTTTTTCTTATAATTCTAACCGTTTTTTAACTTGACGTTATCTGCCGTTCATAATAAACTTGATAGTGTAATACTAATAATTAATAACTGCCTGAAATACAGGCTATACATAAGGAGGGGTTATAAATGGGAATTTTAACAAGATTTAAAGACATTATGTCGAGTAACATCAATGCGCTTCTGGATAAGGCCGAGAATCCGGAAAAAATGATTGACCAATGCTTACGTAACCTTAATTCCGACCTTGGTAAGGTTAAATCCGAGACCGCGGCCATCATGGCAGAAGAGCAAAGGGCAAAAAGAGTTCTGGATGAATGCAACGAGCAAATTGAGGAAATGCAGAAGTATGCCATAAAGGCTTTAGAAGCCAATAATGAGGCTGATGCCCGTAAATTTCTTGAAAAGAAGGCATCACTTGCTTCTAAGCAGCCCGGTCTTCAGGAAGCATATGATCTTGCCAAGACAAATGCGACTCACATGAGAGAGATGCATGATAAGCTGGTTGCCGATATTAACGAGCTCGAGTCAAGGAAGGATATGATTAAGGGTAAGCTTGCAGTTGCCAAGACTCAGGAACGTATTAACAAAATGGGCTCCTCTGTCGTAAGTGCCAACAATTCAATATCAAGCTTCGAGAAATACGAGGAAATGGCTGATAAGGCTCTTGATAAGGCCAATGCCATGGCTGAGCTTAACCGTTCATCGAAGGATCAAACAATTGAGGATCTAACCAAAAAATATACCACCGATATGTCTGTTGACGATGAACTGGAAGCATTGAAGGCAAGTCTTTCGTCAGAGAAAAACCAGGGCAATTAACTTAAAAAAGATAACTTAGTACGGCATTTGTAGCCTGTTATATACAATGCGTTGTACTGGATAAATGTCCGCCGATAAGACTGATATCTTTCATTTGCGGACATTTTTATCTTGTAAATCCTAATAAGGGGGCAGAAATGTGGTAAAACATTATAAATGTTCAAACTGCGGGGCTGACATGGAATTTGATACAGCCTCAGGTATGCTTAAATGCAGTAGCTGCGGTCGTATGGACAGTATCGAGCAGATGGCAGGTCAGGATGAACTTCCCGGTGGTGCACAGGTGTCCTATAACATGGACGAAGATGACAAGAAAGCAGCCGAATCTGCATACGAGTATGATTATGAGAATTCCTCTGATGATGATGAACCCTCCCGTCACATAACCTTCAGGGAAGGCGAGGCCAAGGAATATAATTGCAAAAACTGTGGTGCTGTATTAATCACGGATATACAGACTACTGCCACTAAATGTAACTATTGCGGGGCAGGTATAGTCATCAGTGAGCGTTTGTCCGGAATTCTTGCACCGGAATGCGTGATTCCGTTTACCATAAGCAAGGAACAGGCACAGGAAGCATTTAAAAAATGGTGCCGTAAAGGACTTCTTACTCCAAATGACTTTAGAGTCGCAGACAGAATCAAGGATATTACAGGCCTGTATGTGCCATTCTGGTTATATGACCTAAACGGTAAGGGTGAGGTAGAGGCTACCTGTACCAAGGTTCGTACCTATTCATCCGGAGATTGGATCTATAAAGAAACGAAATACTATCATGTATATCGTAAGGTGGATTTAAATTACCTTAGGGTCCCCTGTGATGCATCCAAAAAAATGGATGATACCATGATGGATAGGCTGGAGCCCTATAATTATAATAATCTTAAAGATTTTCAAATGCCGTATCTGGCAGGTTATATAGCCGAAAAATATGACTATGACGATGATGATTTATTGCCAAGAGTAAAAAACCGCGTCCATTCATATGTGGATTCCTATATAAGATCTACGATAAGCGGTTATTCAAGCGTACATTATAACAGGAAAGATATAAGGATAATAAAGAAGCGTTCCGATTATGCCCTATTTCCTGTATGGATGGTATGCTATGATTTCAGACAGGCAGAGCACACCTTTGCCATGAACGGCCAAACAGGCAAAATAGTTGGTAAGCCTCCTATAAGCGCCGCTAAGGTCGCTGCCTGGTTCTTTGGTATATCAGGCGGAACCTTTCTTCTGTTCCGTATTATTACTTCGATTCTGGGAGGTGGATTCTTATGGTTCTAAAAGAAGGCATCTTTCGGAATAAGCTAAAGCATATAGGCAGATTAATCCTTTGCTTATCCTTAATACTAAGCTCCACTCTTCACATCCTGCCAGGTAATAAGGCTGACCATATGGCTGTATATGCTTCCTCAGATAAGGCAGAAGCCGCTGTTACTACATACAGAGACGAAAGGCGGGTTTACGATGAAGCAGGGTTACTCACCGATTATGAGATCGAGGAACTTGAAGCCTTAAGTCATGATTATGGGGAGAAAGTAGGAATTGAAATCTTTATACTGACTCATAATGACAGGAAAGCCACTTATGCGGAAAGATATATAGAGGATTTTGAGGATCAACTCCCTGTAGGGGACAGAGTATACTTCCTATATGATGTATACAATGGTGAATTGTTTATGGAGGGATATGGTCTTGCCGAAATCTATATTCATTCCAAAAGGATAGACAAAATCTTTGATAATGTGGAAGATAATATAAGAAACAAAAATTACTATGATGCCTTTGAGACCTATATCATCATGGCGGCTGACTATATGGAGGATGACTCCGAGCTTAACTATGACCATGAGTACATCTATGACAGTCCGCCGGAGGGCTTCGATCCGTTTAATGAGTATAGCTATGATGATTACGATTATGACAGACATTATAGAAGAGAGGATTTTAAGAACAGCATATTTTCAAATTTCTGGTTCCAATTAATTGTTGCTTTTGCCATCGGAGGGATTGTAGTCGGAACTATGGCATATCGGTCCGGCGGAAGAATGACAGTGGGTGCCAGAGATTATCTGGACAAAAGTCGTAATGGCCTTATAGGAAGACGAGATCAATACATCCGGTCTACAGTAACAAGGTGGAGAAAACCACATCAAAGCTCATCCTCAGGAAGCAGAGGCGGATTTAATGCCGCAGGCTTTAGGGGTGGAACATCTCGAGGAGGGCGTTCTCACAGCTCAGGAGGAAGAAAGCTTTAGTGTAAATATATAAATAAGAACGGGAGGTTCACATTATGGGATTATTTTCAAGACAATTTGCAAATGTCGTAGAATGGAAAGAATTTCGAGACGATATGATATTCTTCAAATGGAGCAATGAAGAAATCAAAAAAGGCAGCCGCCTGATTATCCGTCCCGGACAGGATGCAATATTCATGTTTAACGGGAAAATAGAGGGTATATTTAAAGATGAGGGAGATTATGATATCGAGTCACAGATTATACCCTTCCTATCTACCTTAAAGGGCTTTAAATTCGGCTTCAACAGCGGAATGAGGGCAGAGGTACTGTTCGTAAATACTAAGGAATTCATGACCAAATGGGGAACACAAAATGCAATCAACATTCCCACTCCGTCACTTCCGGGAGGTATGCCGATTCGTGCCAACGGAACGGTAACCTTTAAGGTTTCTGATTATGTCAAACTAATCGATAAGATAGCCGGAGTAAGACAAAGCTATCTGGTTGAGGATGTAAGACTTCGTATCCGTGCAGTACTTGATCAGCTGCTTATGAAATGGATATCAAAGGAAGGCAAGGATATGTTCAACCTTCAGGCTAATTCCTTTGATATTGCAGAAGGAATAAAGACAGATCTTGGAATGAATCTCTTCGACAGCGGATTATCAGTAACGGGATTTAATATTATGAGTTTTAACTATCCCGAGGAAATCCAGAAGATGATTAATAAAAATGCATCCCACAGCATGGTTGGTGATCTGGGCCGCTATCAGCAGGTCGAAATGACTGACGGAATCGCCTCCGGTAAGGTTAAGGGCGGTGGCACCGCCGCCGATATGGCAGGTATGATGATGGGAATGAATGTGGCAAATCAGATGATGCAGAATATGAACCAGGCCAGTGCTGCCAATCAGCAGGAAGGCAAAAAGCCTAACTTCTGTCCTAATTGCGGACAAAAAACCGGAGAGACTAATTTCTGTCCTAACTGTGGCCAGAAACTGGTCTAAGGCAAATAATTTAATAATATCATAAAGCACCGATATTTCATATGATAATATCGGTGCTCTTTTATAAGAATAATAAAATTATTTTTAATTTTAATTCTATAATTAATTAATCTTAAATACCTCATCATTCATGAGTCTATCAAGCCTTCCTAATGCATCTTCTTTACTGCTGCCCTTAACACCAAAATAGAACTTTATCTTTGGCTCTGTACCTGATGGTCGTATGGCACACCATGCATCATCATTCATTTCATAGTAGAGGACATCGGACTTAGGAAGTCCTGTAGGTATAACCTCTCCGGTACGGGTATCGGTTATTGTATCAGCCATGTAATCCCTGACCTTAAGGATTTGATACTCTCCGGCTGATTTGGGAGGATTGCTGCGATACTCTTCCATGATAGACTTTATTTTCTCCATGCCCTCAATACCCATCAGGGTAACAGGTACTGTTTTTTCCTCATAATAGCCATATTTCTTATATATATTCTGCATCTGCTCATAGAGAGTTATACCCTGAGATTTATAATATGCGGCCGCCTCGCATAATATCATGACCGAGGCGATGGCATCCTTATCTCTTGAATGGGTTCCGACTAAGTATCCGTTACTTTCTTCGTAACCGAATACAAATTCATGGGCGCCGGTCTCTTCGAACAGCTTAATCTGTTCTCCAATATACTTAAAGCCTGTTAAGACCTCAATTAGATTTACTCCATATTCTTTAGCAATCCTGTCGGCCATATTACCGGAAACTATGGTCTTTATAAGGGCTCCGTTCTCCGGTAATGTTCCGTTCTTCGCCCTTTGTGACAATACGTACTCTGCAATCAGAGCTCCGGTCATGTTACCGTTAAAAAGAACAAACTCTCCCTTATTGTCTCTAACCTGGACCCCCAGTCGGTCTGCATCGGGGTCGGTCGCCAGAATAATATCTCCGTTAACTTCCTCTGCCAGCTTTTTTGCCATCTCAAATACTGATGGATCCTCCGGATTGGGATAGCCTACGGTAGAGAATTCAGAATCGGGATATTCCTGTTCAGGTACCACATATACATTCTTATAGCCCAGCTCATTAAGTATTCTTTGCGCAGGGATATTACCCGATCCGTGAAGCGGTGTATAAACTATATTTAAGTCCTTTCCCTTCTCATTGATTGGATTAATAACAAGCTTTTTTAGGCTTTCAATATATTTATTATCTATTTCACTGCCAATAATCTTAAGTAAACCGTTTCTTACGGCATCCTCACCCGACATGGTCTTTGCAACAGAAAAATCCTTAATCACATTAACCTCATCTATGATTTCTAAATCCTTAGGAGGTGTTATCTGAGCCCCATCCTCCCAATAAACCTTATAGCCGTTATATTCAGGCGGGTTATGGCTTGCTGTTATGACCACTCCGGCAATACAGCCCAGCTCTCTTACGGCAAAGGATAATTCGGGTGTAGGTCTCAGTGACTCAAACATATATGCCTTTATTCCGTTGGCGGCCAAGCATAGAGCTGTCTGTAGAGCGAACTGAGGTGACATTCTTCTGGAATCATATGCTATGACAACCCCTTTACTTTCACCCTTCTGCTTTATTATATAATTGGCAAGACCCTGCGTTGCCCTTCTAACAGTATAGATATTCATGCGGTTGATGCCGGCACCCAATATGCCTCTTAATCCACCTGTACCAAATTCAAGATCCTTATAGAATCTCTCTTTAACTTCTTTATCATTATCCTTTATGGCTGCCAGCTCTCTGCGGGTAGCCTCATCAAAATATGGATTTGTTAACCACTCATTATATATTTCTAAATATTTCATAGAACCTCCCCTTTAAGAAAAGAAGCCATGAGACGCTCCCGCCCATCGCTCCTCTTCTTAGTACTGATAATACTCTTTATTTATCATCACTATAATCATCTTCATCTATGCCCTGAAGATTAAAATCCGTTTCGGTCCTGTTACCGTCGTTATAGGTGCCGTCATCATAAGCTACGCTACTGTCTTTTGCTTCATAGTAGTCATCCTGCTCATAATCATAAGCAGCTTCTTCGGAATAACCGTCGGGGTTATATTCTCCCTCACTATAACCTTCCTGGTAATACCCATTCCCGTCATAGTCCTCGTAGCCCTGACCTTCCCCATGATAACCCTGATAACCTTCTTCATAATATTGTCCATCGTTATAGTCGCCCTCGGGATATTCAAAGGTATCGAACTCACCCGAATAGACGCCCTCATCATACATATCACCGGACATCATATAGTCATCCTGGAGCTCAGTATCTAATTTAACATTACGATATCTCTTCATACCGGTTCCTGCAGGAATCAGCTTACCAATGATGACATTTTCCTTTAGTCCGATAAGAGGATCCACCTTACCCTTTATAGCCGCCTCGGTTAAAACCTTAGTTGTCTCTTGGAATGATGCGGCTGAAAGGAATGAATTGGTCGCCAAGGATGCCTTAGTTATACCAAGCATAACCTGTTTGCCATCTGCCGGCTCCAGTCCCTGTTCAATCATTGCTTGATTTTCTTGTATAAACTCTATGTTGTCAACTAATGCACCCGGTAGGAATCTGGTGTCGCCGTTAGATTCTATTCTAACCTTCTTAAGCATCTGACGAACTATTACTTCAATATGCTTATCGTTAATTTCAACACCCTGTAAACGGTATACTCTTTGTACCTCCCGTATCATATAATCCTGAACTGCACGGACACCTTTAATCTTTAAGATGTCGTGAGGATTTACGCTACCTTCGGTCAACTCATCTCCTGCCTCGATAACATCTCCCTCTGAGACTTTTATCCTTGAGCCGTATGGTATGAGATAAGCCTTTGATTCCATTGTTTCGTTATTTGTAACAATAACTTCTCTTTTCTTCTTAGTATCTTTAATGGTTACTGTTCCTGCGAATTCAGAAATAATAGCTAATCCCTTAGGCTTTCTTGCTTCAAACAATTCTTCAACACGGGGAAGACCTTGTGTTATGTCGTCACCGGCCACACCGCCCGTATGGAATGTACGCATGGTAAGCTGTGTTCCGGGTTCACCGATTGACTGTGCGGCAATTATACCGACAGCTTCTCCAACCTGAACAGCCTCGCCTGTTGCCATATTGGCTCCATAGCATTTCGCGCATACTCCGATATGAGATTTACATGTTAAAATAGTTCGTATCTTAACTCTCTCTATACCTGCTGCCAAGATCTTGGCGGCCCGTTTAGGAGTAATCATATGATTAGCCTTAACAATAACATTTCCTTCTGCATCTGTTACTGTTTCACATACATTTCTTCCTGTGATTCTTTCATCTAAGCCTTCGATAATTTCCTTACCATCCATAAGAGCCGTTACCCACATACCGGGTATCTCTTCATCGGAATGACAGCAGTCTACCTCACGGATAATTAAGTCCTGTGCCACGTCTACAAGACGACGGGTCAGATATCCTGAGTCGGCTGTTCTAAGTGCGGTATCGGAAAGACCTTTTCTGGCTCCATGAGCTGATATAAAGTATTCCAATACGTCGAGTCCCTCACGGAAATTTGACTTAACCGGAAGCTCTATAGTACGTCCGGATGTATCAGCCATCAGTCCACGCATACCGGCCAGCTGCTTGATTTGCTTGTCGGAACCACGGGCACCGGAGTCTGACATCATTTTAATATTGTTAAAATCATCAAGTCCGGCAAGAAGGGTGTCTGTAAGAACACGGTCGGCTTCCTTCCATGTCTCTATAACAGTATTATACCTTTCCTCTTCCGTCATTCTTCCACGTCTATATTCTCTTGTAATATTCTCGATGGTATTCTCAGCATCAGCTATAATCTGCTTTTTCTCTTCAGGCACCTTCATATCGGAAATAGATACGGTAAATGCCGCCTGTGTAGCATATTTATAACCCAAGGCTTTAACAGCATCTAAAAGCTCTGCTGTCTGTGTAGCGCCATGAATGTTAATGCATTTTTCCAGAATAGGCTTTAACTGCTTCTTTCCTACAAGGAAATTTATCTCCAGCTCAAGGAAATTCTCCGGCTTGCTTCTGTCAACAAAGCCAAGATCCTGTGGAATAATCTCATTGAAGATAAAGCGTCCCAGAGTGGATGTAATCAGTTTTGATTCCTCCACGCCTTCATTATTGATGCCTGTCATTCTGACTTTAATCGGCTCATGAAGTGAAATAGTCTTGTTCTCATGAGCAAGGATTGCTTCGCTTACATTCTTAAAACTATGAATAATACCTGTATCGTTTTTCTTCTCGATAGTCAGGTAATAGATACCCAGAACCATGTCCTGTGAAGGAACAGTTACAGGCGCTCCATCCGAAGGCTTTAGCAGATTGTTAGGTGAAAGCAGAAGGAATCTACATTCTGCCTGAGCTTCCACAGATAAAGGTAAATGTACCGCCATCTGGTCACCGTCAAAGTCTGCATTGTATGCTGTACATACCAATGGATGTAGCTTTATAGCCTTACCTTCAACCAGCACGGGTTCAAAGGCTTGGATACCAAGTCTATGAAGGGTAGGGGCACGGTTCAGCATAACCGGATGCTCTTTGATTACATCCTCCAATACGTCCCAAACCTCAGGCATAAGCCTTTCCACCATCTTCTTGGCAGATTTTATATTATGTGCGGTTCCTCTGCCTACCAGCTCCTTCATAACAAAAGGTTTAAACAGCTCAATAGCCATTTCCTTAGGAAGACCGCATTGGTATATCTTTAATTCAGGTCCGACAACTATAACTGAACGACCGGAGTAATCCACTCTCTTACCAAGCAGATTCTGACGGAAACGTCCCTGCTTACCCTTTAGCATATCCGATAAGGACTTTAGCGCACGGTTTCCAGGTCCGGTTACAGGTCTGCCTCTTCTACCGTTATCTATCAACGCATCTACAGCTTCCTGTAGCATTCTCTTCTCGTTTCGAACGATTATATCAGGAGCACCCAACTCAAGAAGTCTCTTTAGTCGGTTGTTGCGATTGATAATCCTACGGTATAAATCATTCATATCAGATGTGGCAAAACGTCCGCCATCTAACTGAACCATGGGACGTAAATCCGGCGGAATAACCGGAATTACATTCAGTATCAGCCATTCCGGCTTATTACCCGATTCACGGAAAGCCTCTACCACTTCCAATCGTTTAATAATCCTGGCACGCTTTTGACCAGTGGAATCCTTTAATGCCTTCTTAAGATTCTTTGATTCCTTTTCCAAGTCGATAGAGCGCAGTAGTTCTTGGATTGCCTCTGCACCCATACCTAGGCGGAAGCTTCCATGACCAAAGTTCTCTATTGCCTCCTGCTTTTCCTTCTCGTTGAGGACCTGCTTATACTGAAGGTCCGTTGTCCCTTTATCTAATACGATATAAGAAGCAAAGTATAGTACCTTCTCTAATGTTCTTGGTGACAAATCCAGCAATAAACCCATTCGGCTAGGTATTCCTTTAAAATACCAAATATGGGATACCGGTGCTGCCAGTTCAATATGGCCCATTCTTTCACGACGGACACTGGCCTTAGTAACCTCAACACCACAGCGGTCACATACTACACCCTTATATCTTATTTTTTTATATTTACCACAATGACATTCCCAGTCCTTACTGGGGCCAAAAATTCTTTCACAGAACAACCCGTCTTTTTCAGGCTTTAAGGTTCTGTAGTTTATAGTCTCCGGCTTTCTTACTTCTCCCTTCGACCATTCCCTAATCTTTTCCGGTGAAGCAAGACCGATCTTTATAGCATCATAGCTTATCTCCTGCTCACTGTTATACATCATATCAGGCATTATTTGGCTCTCCCTTCGTCAATTCAGCTTCTAATCATACTTTTCATCAAAGCCGTCTTCGTCTATGTCCTCGTCCATGTCATTAACATAATCTTCTTCCAAATCATCGGTGTCGCTTATATCCAAGTCATCCGAAGCTTCTTCATAGATATCGAAAATTTCACTGTCAATGTCATCACCACTAGTCTTAATGAAACCGGCATTTTCATAACCTTCATCGTATCTGAAATTGTTATCACCTTCTATAAGCTGGGTCATATCAGAGTCACCATAATCTACACTCTCAGTCATCTTCACCTCGTTACCATATTCATCGAGAACAGTAACATCCAGAGCCAGTGACTGCAGTTCCTTTAAAAGAACCTTAAAGGACTCAGGTATACCGGGCTCACTGATATTTTCACCCTTTATAATAGCTTCATAGGTTTTAACACGTCCGGTTACATCGTCAGATTTAACAGTCAGGATTTCCTGAAGTATATAGGCTGCACCGTATGCTTCCAGTGCCCAAACCTCCATTTCACCAAATCTCTGTCCGCCAAACTGTGCCTTACCGCCCAGAGGTTGTTGTGTTACTAATGAATAAGGACCTGTGGAACGGGCATGTATCTTATCGTCTACCAGATGGTGAAGCTTCAGATAATGCATGAAGCCGACGGTTACAGGCTGATCGAAGTACTCGCCGCTCCTGCCGTCACGAAGCATTATCTTTCCGTCTGAATTAATGGGAACTCCCTTCCATTCATCATCCTTACCATGGTTTTCCTTCAGATACTCTAATAATGTATCATCTATGATATCTTTATACTTTTTATTAAACTCATCCCATTCACAGTTAGCATAGTCGTTTGCCATTTCTAGGGTATCCATAATGTCATACTCGTTTGCTCCGTCAAATACCGGAGTTGAAACCTCTATACCCAGTACCTTGGCTGCTAAAGATAAATGAATCTCAAGTACCTGTCCGATGTTCATTCGAGAAGGAACTCCCAAAGGATTCAATACAATATCTAAAGGTCTGCCGTTGGGTAAGAAGGGCATATCCTCTACAGGTAATATACGGGATACAACACCCTTATTACCATGACGACCTGCCATCTTGTCTCCGACCTGTATCTTTCTCTTTTGAGCTATATACACACGTACGGTTTCATTTACACCGGGAGATAATTCATCTCCGTTTTCTCTTGTAAACACCTTGGCATCTACAATAATTCCATACTCACCATGGGGAACCCTAAGTGAAGTATCTCTTACTTCTCTGGCCTTCTCACCAAAGATTGCACGAAGCAGGCGTTCCTCAGCAGTAAGCTCAGTTTCACCCTTTGGTGTTACCTTACCTACAAGTATGTCTCCTGCACGAACCTCTGCACCAATACGGATAATACCTCTCTCATCCAGATCCTTTAAGGCATCATCACCTACACCGGGTACATCCCTGGTAATTTCCTCAGGACCCAGCTTGGTATCTCTGGCTTCCGCTTCGTATTCTTCTATATGAATGGAGGTATATACATCCTCCTGAACAAGACGTTCACTGAGCAACACGGCGTCCTCGTAGTTATAGCCCTCCCAGGTCATAAAGCCGATTAGAGGGTTCTTACCGAGAGCTAGCTCTCCGTTGAAGGTGGAAGGACCATCTGCGATGACCTGACCTTCCTCGACCCTGTCTCCCCATTTTACAACCGGTCTTTGGTTGATACAGGTTCCCTGGTTACTCTTTGCAAATTTAATCAAACGATAAGTATGCTTGGAGCCATCGTCGTGCTTAACAACAATATCCTTTGCGGTAACTCTTTCTACCACGCCGGACTTCTTGGCGATTACACATACGCCGGAGTCAATTGCGGCCTTTGCCTCTATTCCTGTACCTACGACAGGAGCCTCTGTTACAAGCAAGGGAACCGCCTGACGCTGCATGTTGGCACCCATGAGAGCTCTGTTGGCATCATCATTTTCCAGGAAAGGAATTAAAGCAGTCGCCACTGAGAAGACCATCTTCGGAGATACGTCCATCAGGTCAATTTTCTGCTTTTCATATTGAGATGTTTCTTCCTTGTAACGACCGGAAATACTGTTACCAATAAAATAACCTTCATCGTCCAGCTCGGCATTCGCCTGAGCGACGACATACTTATCCTCTTCATCGGCAGTGAGATAGATAACCTCGTCGGTAACCTTAGGATTCTCGGGATCTGCTTTATCCACCACACGATAAGGGGCTTCTATAAAGCCATATTCATTAATTCTTGCATAGGTCGCAAGAGAGTTAATCAAACCGATATTAGGACCTTCAGGTGTTTCAACCGGACACATTCTTCCATAATGAGAATAATGTACGTCACGAACCTCAAAGCCCGCTCTGTCACGGGAAAGTCCTCCCGGTCCGAGAGCAGAAAGACGTCTTTTATGTGTCAGCTCACCCAATGGATTATGCTGATCCATGAACTGTGACAGCTGGGAGCTTCCAAAGAACTCCTTAACCGCAGCCGTTACAGGCTTAATATTTATTAGTGATTGAGGACTGATGCCCTCTAAATCCTGAGTGGTCATTCTCTCTCTGACCACACGTTCCATTCTGGATAAACCTATGCGATACTGGTTCTGTAAAAGCTCACCGACCGCACGAATTCTTCTGTTACCCAAATGATCTATATCATCCCAATTACCGATACCATACTCGAGACAAATATTATAATTAATTGAAGCAATTATATCTTCCTTCGTAATATGTTTAGGAACCAGATCACTGACATTCCTTTTTATAGCGTCTCTAATATCGTCTATAGAAGTATTTTCTTCTAATATTTTCTTTAAGACAGGATAATATACATTCTCAGTTATACCCATGGACTTCTTCTCTGCAACACTGATTTGAGGAACATAATAAGAAAGGTTAACCATCATATTGGAAATAACCTTCACGTTTCTCTCTTCGGATTGTATCATTACAGAGGGTATCGCCGCGTCCTGTATAAGAATCGCCAAGTCGTTAGTCACGACATTACCGGCCTGGCCAATTATCTCACCGGTTGATCTGTCAACCACATCCTCGGCAAGCGTAAATCCGACTATACGATTGCGATATGCAAGCTTCTTATTAAATTTATAACGGCCTACCTTAGCCAAATCATATCTTCTTGGATCAAAAAACATGCTATGCAGTAATGATTCCGCATTCTCTACTGCAAGTGGCTCACCGGGACGTAGCTTTTTGTACAACTCTAATAAGCCATCCTGATAATTTCCGGATGGATCCTTAGCCGTACTTGGGTCCTTGGCAAGACTCGCTAGAATTTTTGGTTCTTCACCAAACAGCTGCTTAATTTCTTCGTTAGTACCATATCCCAGAGCCCTGATAAATGTCGTAATCGGAACCTTTCTGTTACGATCTACCCTTACATAAAAAACATCATTAGAATCTGTTTCATATTCTAACCATGCTCCTCTGTTGGGTATGACTGTGGCAGAAAATAACTTCTTACCTATTTTATCATGGTCAACCGCATAATATATACCGGGGGAACGTACCAATTGGCTAACAATAACTCTTTCAGCTCCATTAATGACAAAGGTGCCTGTTTGTGTCATAAGAGGTAAATCTCCCATGAATATATCATGTTCGTTTATTTCATTGTTCTCCTTATTATGGAGCCTAACCTTAACCTTTAAGGGAGCTGCATAGGTTGCATCTCTTTCCTTGCATTCTTCGATAGTATATTTAATGTCATCCTCGCATAATGCAAAGTCTACAAATTCTAGACTCAAGTGTCCGCCATAATCTGTTATTGGAGATATGTCATCAAATACTTCTTTTAGTCCTTCTGTGAGGAACCATTGATAGGAATCCTTCTGAACCTCAATTAGATTTGGCATCTCCAATACTTCCTTCTGCTTGGAGTAACTCATTCTAATGTTATTACCAACCTTGACTGGATGCATTCTGTTTTTATCCATTGACGTTTTCACCCCTTGAGTTTATTAAGTATGCACAAGACTCTACTAATTGTTTAGGAGAAATCTTGAGATTTGTAATATTGTAATACATACAAGAAAGAGTTTCGCTTACGAAACTCTTGCGCAGAACGCTGTCGGCTTAACCGACATGATACCTACGAATACATATTTCACGTAATCGTTGCGTTAAGTGCGCCTCCTTACGGAGCACTTTTATTAAATAAGATATACAGACTTATAAAATAAAAATAGCTTTTCTTTTTTAACTACATATGCTATAATAATACTGATTAGGCATATATCACCACAATAGTGCACTTTTCATACTACCACACTTAAATTCAACTGTCAACATCTAATTTGTTGACTTTGTTGACTTTTTTTAATTTCCACGATAATCTGATTATTTCAGGTAAATTACTGTGATTATATGGTATTGTGCATTACGATTAATGCAGTTTACAAAATAAAACCGGCCTGTATTCCGTCTACGGATTCAAGCCGGTTATTTTTATTAAATTACTTTAATGTAACCTTAGCGCCTTCAGCCTCCAGCTTAGCCTTCATATCATCAGCTTCTGCCTTGCTGACAGCTTCCTTAACCATCTTAGGAGCTCCATCAACGAGATCCTTTGCTTCCTTTAATCCTAATCCTGTCAGGTCACGAACAACCTTGATAACCTTAACCTTGTTAGGACCTACTTCTGTTAATTCAACATTGAATTCAGATTTCTCTTCTTCTGCTGCTCCGCCACCAGCAGCAGGACCAGCTGCAACTAC
>FZPS01000044.1_pt10 | contig 15168 bp, 18 predicted proteins | sample 1817821 | NCBI WGS metagenome assembly FZPS01 (sample SAMEA104158645, study PRJEB21678) | metagenome | place: Germany | collected 2015-04-21 | reverse complement strand
GACTTCCGCCATCAGATGTCGAAAGACTTCTAATGTAGACTGCCAGAGCAGTTTCTCCAGCTGTTCGAAGTTCAGTTTCCCATCCACAACCCTTTCGACTAGTACAGATAACATTTTGAGGCCTTACTCCTTCCGTGTAGGTTCTTGCTGATCAAACACTTTGGGAGTGAGGCCTCTTTTTCCTGCCTCTTTTTGATCGAACCCGATATCTATTGACTCATACGACCTCTCGCCAGGTTCCCAGGCCATGAAGGATATCCAAACGCTCTTAGAGCGGGGAGCTGAGGTGCAGTATGAAGATCAGAAGGAGGCTGCCTTCTTCCCAGATCCCAATCTGGAGCAGCTGATCCGCGAATTGTTAGATCAGCCCAGGGGAGCGCTGTGGGTGTCTAATCTCTCGGTAATACATAAGCTGTACGGACAGGAACGCAGTATTACATCCCTAGAGGGCATACATCACTGCTACCAGATCACTGTACTCGATATGTCTCATAACAGGATTGAGGACCTCAGCCCTCTGGCGGAGCTGAAAGACTTGCATGAGCTGTATCTTGATGACAACCAGCTCAGCGAGATCAGTGACCTATCATTGCTGCGCGCTCCCGCTTTGATCAGCCTTAAGCACAACCAAATCAGTGATTTGAGCCCGCTGGCTAGCCTAAAGACAGTATCGCTGCTCTATCTGAGCCACAATGAGATCAGCGACATCAGCCCCCTGTCTGGGCTGATGAACCTCTGGCAGCTCGATTTGAGCAACAACGAAATCAGCAACATCAGTCCCCTGTCTGAGCTGATAAACCTCCGGGAGCTCGATTTGAGCAACAATGAAATCAGCGATATCAGCATTCTCAGGGGTGTTCTCAGCCTTGACACAGTGAACCTGGAAGGTAATCCCCTGGATCTCTCACCAGGATCGGAAACCATGCAAATCATCGAAGAACTGATGGCCAAAGGTGTGATAGTGAAGTACTGATCCCCGGCCCTAACCCATGGTATAATGTCCTTAAGTTCGTACTTGGAGGTAATACCATGAAGAAGCCCGCTGGCATCATGATCGTTCTGCTGCTCATGCTGGTCTTCGCTGCAGCTGGCTCAGCCCAGGAAGCAGAAACCTACAGCACCTACGAAGGACGCGTACTCACAGTCGAAATTCTGGAGCCCCAGCCCTTTGCTGAAGAGGGCTGGGAGAACCAGCTGGTCACGGTAAAGCTTCTATCTGGGCCCGATAAGGGGCGGGAAGTGCAGATTCTGCACACCCTCACGGGCCATCCCTATTTCGACCTCAGGGTGCGGGAAGGCCAGCGGGTGATCCTGCAGGCAGATGAATCTGGCCCAGCGATCGACTATTTTCTGGCCGACTTGGCGCGCACCAGGCCGCTTTTGGTCATTACGGCCCTGTTCATCCTCTTGGTGATGCTCATCGGGGGTCGGCAAGGCGTTAAGGCCATCCTCTCCCTTGTGGGCATGGGGGTGGTGATCGTAACCATGATCCTGCCCCTCATCCTCAGGGGTTTTAACCCCATTGTAGTTACCGTGGGCTTGTGTTCGCTCTTGACCGGCCTGTTCATCCTCTTTGTCACCGGCCCCACCAAAAAGACCGCGGCGGCCATCGCCGGAACCGTTGGGGGGCTGCTGGCTGCGGGCCTTTTAGCCCTGGCCGTGGGGAAGGCCAGTTTCCTCACGGGGCTTTCCTCGGGGGAAGCTCAAATGCTGAGCTTCATGGACACCCCCATTGACTTCCAGGGGCTACTCTTTTCGGGCATCATTGTTGGGGCCCTAGGCGCCATTTTGGACGTGGGCATCAGCATCGCCTCCGCCATGGAGCAGATCAAAGAAGCCGATCCGGAGACCGACTTCACCACCCTATTCACCAGGGGAATTCTCGTGGGCAGGGACATGATCGCCACCATGTCCAATACCCTGATCCTAGCCTACGTGGGCTCGTCCCTGCCCCTACTGCTGCTTTTCCAAGTCAGCAGTACCAGCTGGAAGGAAGTCTTCAACCTGGATATGGTGGCCTCAGAAGTTGTGCGGGCCATGGCGGGCAGCATCGGCCTAACCCTGGCTATCCCCATAACCGCCCTTGTATCTGCCTTCCTCTTCGTCCATGCTGAGCACAAAAGCAAGCACCTGAGCCACTAACTGGTAGAGCTCGGGCGGGATTTCGGAACCCACGGGCACCTTGAGCAGAGCCTCCACCAAGGCTTGATCCTCATGGCTGGGCACATCATGGGCCCTGGCCAGCTCCAAAATCCTCTCGGCAAGAAGCCCCTGCCCCGAGGCCACCACCTCCGGGGCTTGATTTATCTCGCGATCATAGCGTAAAGCGACTGCCTTGCGCATGGCTCCAGCTCACCCACCTTTACCTCGCCCAGCTGCCAGCCCGCCGCGCCCAGCTCCACCTGGAGTTCCTCCGCCTGCGCCGCCAGGCTGTGGTGGTTTTTCTCGGCCTCCAGGTGCAAGCGCACACTGCGGCCCAGCACAAAGAGCTCCGCCCGCACCATGCCGAAGGAATCGGTGGGCAGGAGCATCTCCAGCCGAAAGGCCTGCTCCTCAGCTTGGGGCGTTTCAGCATCCCTCGCTATCCTCACCCAGGAGGCAAATAGATCTTGCCCCTTTAGGAAGGGCAGGAAAAACACGAACTCCCGGCCTTCACCCTGCGTGGCTGCGCCGTGGGACTGGATCAACCTCTCCGCGGCCAGGAGGCGGGCCAAAGCTCGCAAGGGCCTTCCTTCCCGCATTGTGCCGCCCAACTCAGCGCGGCTGCGCAGGCTCGGGTGGCGCAGAGCTTCCTGTAGTTCTGGCGGCAGTTCTTCCACCGCCTGCTCCCAAAGCGGCTGGGAGATTGGCTTTTCCCTCACCTCGCTAACCAGCTCCACCAGCTCGGGCGTGAAGGGAAACCTGGCCTGCAGAAGCTGCAGGGCCTCCTCCAACTTTCCCCGCTGGGCCCAGGGCAGAAGTGCCCTGAGATACTCCTTCTGCAGGGGGAACCCCCGCTCCAGAAGCCCAGCCGCTGCCAGCTGCGCTTCTTCTGTGGGCCGGATATCCAAAGCCAAAAGGGCATCTTTCAAGGTCTGCGTGGACACAACGGAGCCCTCAGGCCCCGGCGCCGCGGGGGGCTGTGCGGCTGCCTCCAAGATGACAGCCCCGTCCTCCCCATGCAGCACCACCGGCTGCCCCTCCCTAAGGAGATCCTGCAGCTCCCCGCCTAAGCGGGCCAGCGGGACCTCCAGCTCAGCCTGGGCCAAACGGAGAAAAACGGAGGTGGGAGTTATGCGCGCCACAATACCCATGAGCGTTTGGCGCCCAGCGAAAAGTTCAGTCAAAGACCGCTCCTTAATCTCAAGTTTGTGCCCGGGTCTTTCAGGGAAAATGCGCATGACCATCCCCTAACCTTTCAGCAGCTGTACCACTTGGCGGATGCTGGGTCTCTTGCCGTAGAGCAGAATACCGATCCTGTAAATCTTGGATGAAATCCAAGTGCCCACAATGATGGACAGCAGCATGATCACCACAGACGCAAGAACCTCAATAATGGGCGGATTGGCCAGCACAATGCGGGCAAACATGACCATGGGCGCGGTGAAGGGGATGAGGGAAGCGATCACCGCGAAGCTGCTGTTGGGGTTCAAAAAGGAAATGTAGGCGGCGAAAAAGCCTACAATTATGAACATCATGAGCAGGCTCACCACCTGACTCACTTCTTCCACCCGCGACACTAAAGCACCAGCCGCGGCGAAGATGGAAGCGTAAAAGAAGTAGCCTAGAACGAAGTACAGCCCGAACCAGAGGATGCTCTCCAAGGGGATGCTCCCCAAAGGTTCCGTGACGCCCAAGAGCCCTCCCAGGAACCCTGTTTTCCCCATGGCCGCCATGATGATCCCAGTGCTGATCCAGATCGCATACTGCAGCAGGCCCAAAGCTCCCACCCCGATGATCTTGCCGAACATCAGCTCCAGGGGTTTCACCGTGGATACCATCACTTCCATGATGCGGGAGCTTTTCTCTTCAGCCACCCCCGATGCCACCATATTGCCGTACATGATCAGCGCCGTGTAGATCATGAACAGGAGAAAATAGGCTAGGACCATGGCCTGGGTCTGGGCGGCACCATCCACTTCCGTGCCGTCTTCTCGCTCAGGAGCGACTTCCCGAATGCGGAAATCAACGGCATTAAACAGACTCTGCATCTCTTCTTGGGTAAGGCCCAGCTCAGCCGCTCTCCACATGGTGGCGGCCTGGTTTACCACGTTCCTGATTTCATCGTTGAGGATCACATTCTTACTGTCAGGCGTAACCAGGGTACACAGGGGCCCGTCGATCAAAAGGAGTCCCGATAGGCCCTCATCCAGCACCTGACGGTAAGCGTCGCGCTCATCCAATCCGCTGGCGTCGCGGATGGTCAAACCCTCCCGTTCTCTGCTCAGCTCCAAAAGGGAGGGGAGCAGGCTCGACTCGGAGCCATGGTCCACAACCACCAAATCGATGGTATCAGGCGTAAATGAATTGGACAGTCGTTCCATGATGGGCGGCAGAAAAGTGAGGCCCACAAAGACCAGCACGCCAACTACGGTGGTCAGAATATAGGCAGTTCCTTTGACCCGGGAAGTGAACTCCCGTTTTACCAGGACGGGAATAACACTCATGCCCCCTCACCCACTTTCTCCAGGAAGATCTGATCCAGGGAGGGTTCCACCAGTTCAAAGTGGATGACCTGACCTGCCTCCATGGCTTCTGCCAAAACCCCGTTGGGGTCCACCCCTTCTTCCAGCCTAAACTCCAAAAAATCGGCACGCTCCTCCAGGAGCTGCAGGCCGGGGATCTTCGCCCAGAAGTCCAAGTTGCCTTCCAGGCTGAGCCGGAGAATCTGGCGGCCCATGGACTTTTTGATCTGTCTGAGGTTTCCATGGAGAAGCAGACGGCCCAGATTGATTAAGGCGATGTCCTGGCAGATCTCCTCCACCTGGTCCATGCGGTGGCTGGAGAAGATCACGGTCTTGCCGCGCCCGTTGGCCTCCAGGAGGACCTCTTTGAGCATGCCAGCATTCACGGGATCCAATCCTGCAAAGGGTTCATCTAGAATCAGCAGCTCGGGGTCGTGGAGCATGGTCCCGATCACCTGCACCTTCTGCTGGTTGCCTTTGGACAGCTCTTCAATGCGCTTGTTCCTTGCTTCTCCTAATTCGAAACGTTCCAGCCAGCGGGCGGTTTCCCGCCGGGCTTTGACCCGGTCCAACCCGTGAATGCGCCCCAGGAACTCCAGGTGCTCAGCCACGCGCATCTTGGGATAAAGCCCCCGCTCTTCCGGAAGGTAACCGTAAAAGCCTGTCCCCAGCTGCTCAAAGGTGCGGCCTTTCCAGGTCACCTGGCCTTCATCGGGCTGGAGAATGCCCAAAACCACGCGCATGGTCGTGGTCTTGCCCGCCCCATTGGGGCCTAAAAAGCCGAAGAGCGAGCCTTCGCGCACCGTGAAGCTGAGTTGATCCACCGCTGTCACAGCGCGAAACCGCTTGGTGATGTCCGCAACCACTAATGACATGCCCTTACCTCCGTTCAAGAACAAGCCCGGGCCACAATGCGATACTCCGGTTCTTGCTTCAACAGGCGGCGGGTGATTATCCTGGCCACAAAGGCACCCAGGACCAGGCCCACTATGCCGCCCATCCCACCTATCGTATCGCTTTCCCACACCAGCCGGCCGACTCCGTACCCAGCAAAAAGGGCCGTAAAGGGCAGGCCGTAAAGGACCGCCAGGGCCCTCACGTAGGGCCGCATCTCGCCGTCTAAGATCACTTCATCGCCCACTTCGTACTTGCCTTCGGGATCCTTTGTACGCACCACATAATACTCGGCGGAGGTTTTATGGGGCATAAGGCGCATGCAGCCATTACAACTGCCGCAGGTCTTTGCCGGGTCCTCCACCTGAACCAGAACTTCTTTGGAGTTCTTTTCGATGATAATCCCTCTATGACGCATGATCAGCTTCCTTCCCGCAGCCTAACCTAAAAAGACTTGCTAAAATCAAAAATCCCAGGTATAATACTAATGCGCGGAGCCGTGGTGTAGTTGGTTAACACGCCGGCCTGTCACGCCGGAGATCGCGAGTTCGAGTCTCGTCGGTTCCGCCAAATTCGTTTATGCAGCGATTCAGCGCAAGCTGAGTCGCTTTTCTTTTACAGCTGGTGCCTCTCCCGCATTTCCTGAGCCAGCCTTTTTCCCGTGGGCGTGGCGGCCAGTCCACCCAGGGAAGTCTCCCGCAAGCTCTCTGGCATGGCCCTGCCTATGGCTTTCATGGCACCCACAACCTCGTCGTAGGGAACCACGGCAGGAATGCCAGCTAAGGCCATGTTCGCCGCAGACAAGGCTACGGCGGCTGAAGTGGCGTTCCGGGTGACACAAGGCACTTCCACCAAGGAGGCCAGGGGATCGCACACCAAGCCCAGATGGCTTTGGAGGGCTAGTGAAGCCGCGCTGAAAACCTGCTCAGGGGAGCCTCCGGCGAGGTTCACCACGGCAGCAGCAGCCATGGAGGAAGCCACGCCGCATTCGGCCTGACAGCCCCCCTCTGCTCCGCTGATGGGGCCCTGGGCTGCCGAGACGATGCCCACTCCGCCCATGACCAGCAGAGCTTCGATTAGTTCCTCGTCGCTGCTTTCCAGCTCTTCAGCGGCAGCCAGCAGGGCGCCGGGCACCACGCCGCAGCTCCCCGCGGTGGGGCAGGCCACGATCCTGCCGAGGCTAGCGTTATACTGCCCCACTGACAAAGCATAAAGGATGGCGTTTCTGAACAGGGACCCGCCCAGGAGCCTCCCCTCGCGGCCAGCTTGCTCAAAGAGCCGCCCGTAGCCGTTGATCAGGTGGCTCAAGCGCCCCTGATCTTCCCTGCCTTTCTCCACGGAAACACGCATCACCTGCAGGGTTTCCCCCATGCGCTCCCGCACTTCTTGCACGGTGATGCCGCTGCGAAAGGCCTCGTATTCAGCCACCACCTGGGCCAAACCCTGCGCGCGCTGGGCGCAGAGTTCCAACAATTGACCAGCACTAGTTATCTGCACAAAGATCCTCCTAGAAGCAAGGTAAAGTGCGCACCGCCGTTACCTCGGGAATCCGCCGTACATGCTCCACGGCCAAATCAGGAATGGGATCGTCGGTCTGGGCCAAGAGCAGGGCATCCAGTCCCCGGGTTTTGCGGCTCACATCCAAAAAGGCGATGTTGATGCCGTGAACAGCCAGCACCTTGGTGACTTCAGAAATGACGCCCGGCCTATCCCGGTGCTTGGTAAGCAGCACCCAATAAGTGCCATCAACCGCAACCTCAAAACCGTCAAGATCGAAGATGTTGATCCTGCCGCCGCCTATGGAAGAGCCTGAAACGGTTACCGCGTCCGCAGAACCCTGAGCGTAAATCCGCACCGAATTAGGGTGTACATCACCTAGATCGGCAGCGGCGAAGCTGTATTCCAAACCAGCAGCGTGGGCCAGTTCCCGGGCCCGGGGGATGCGCTCATCGTCCATACCCATGCCTAAGAGGCCCGCGATTAGGGCCACGTCGGTGCGGTGCCCCCAGTAGGTGGCGGCAAAGGAACCGTGCAGCTCAATTTTGGCCCGCTTCACTTCCGACCCCAGGATCTTCCTGGCAGCCAGGCCTAAACGCACTGCACCAGCAGTATGGGAACTGGATGGCCCCACCATAATGGGGCCAACGATATCAAAGAGACCTATCTGGGCCATAATAAGTTGATCACTCCCCAATTAATCATACACCTTTCGTCTCAGTTTTTCCACAAAAGAGAAGCCCTTGGTTAACCCAGGCTAACCAAGGACCTTCCCCTAAGTTTGATCTAAGTTGGTGAGCTGCTCCCAGAAAATATCTAGGATGCAGTCCCTTTTTTCTCCGCCCCAGTGCAGGCAGGTCTCACAGCTCCGCTCCACTCCCTCGGCTTCCGCCTCATACGCACTGCAAGTTTGCCCCACCATGCGCATGTCAGACAGGCTCGGCATAGCAACCAGCTCCTTTTGCTTATAGCCTTAGTATGGCCCGGAGCGAAGTGAACTATAAAAACACTGGCGGGAGCTGGTCTACTCGGTCAACGCAGCCTCCACCGCGGCCATAATGGCTTTGCTGGTTACGGTGGCGCCGCTCACCACATCAACCTCCCAGGATTGATTGGCCACGATGGCTTCAGGCACCTGTTTAAAGGCGTTTTCCGCAATAAACGGAGTCTCGCTGTTTTCCAGTACCGCAACCTTGGTGATGGAACCGTTAGCAACGGTCACTTCCGCAGTCAAAGCTCCGCCGAAACCTTGGGCACTACCGGTATACACCCCGTCTTGGAAGCCTTCAGCCTTGCGCAGCGCCTGCTTAACAGCGGCGATAAGTCCCTGGCTAGTATAGGTTGCGCCGGAAACCACGTCCACATCGGCCGTCTGTGTTTCCAGGATATTCTTCACCAGCGTCTCGATGGCTGGATCAGCTATGAATGGAGTCTCTTGGTGCGGCCTTACCTCGATGTTCGTGATCTTGCCGCCGCTGATAGTAACGTCCACTCCCACCTCTCCGGCGAAACCCTGAGCCTGGCCGAAGTAGACTCCGTCTTTCAGCCCCTCTTCCTGGCTTCCCATGGACCAAACCACGCCCGTAACGACGAGAAGGGCGATAAGCAGGATTAAACTTACATTTCTTCTAGTCTGCATACTGAGCACTGATTACCCCTCCAACTTGTTTAGAACTCTTTTCCATGCTTTTCTGCCCAAAGGGCCACAAAATCCACCAGCTCATCCCAGCTGGGACTGCGCATCTGGCGCACATAGAAGCCAGATAGCGCTTTGCCCAAGGCCAAGCATTGCTCCACCTTTAACTTTAACATCAATCCCAAGCAAAAGCCAGCGTTAAAGTTGTCGCCTGCGCCCGTTGTTAAGCGGGGCTTAGCCGTAAATGGGCCTTGGACATGGTAGTATTCTCCCTCCAGGTAAGCTCCGGCTTCAGCCACGGGATGAACCATGAGGCACCACAGACCCAAATCTTCCCCCAATGCCCTGACGATCTCCTCCAAATCCGCCCCTTCCGCAGGCTTGCTCAAGGACAGCTGCCGCGCCTTGGCCACCTCGGAGGCCTCTTTGCGGTTCAGGCCCAGGATCACCCGGTAGAATCTGGAGAACTCACCGATGGCGGCCAGCGCTTTCAGGATATCTTCGGGCTGGCGCTTGCCAGGATCGCAGAGATCAATGAAGAGAAGCGGTTTTTCCCCGCCCTCGCCTGGGCTGAGCAGGCCAAGCAGGCCTTTCCAGATCTCTGGAAGGTGGGGAGTCATGGTCCAGTTCAGCGTGGCCGCCAGATGGCAGTCGCTGAAAGCTTCTTTTAGCCGTTCCTCGCCCACCGCGGCCTGCAGGGACGCCCAGGTCACGTCATGGATGCCTCCCATTTTGCCCAGCATGATCTTGCCATCGTCAAACTCCACCGCATGGGTATGCCCCGGCTCCGCCAGGGAATAGACCTCGCTGCAGCCCTCCACCAACTCGCCAAAGACCGGGTGGATGTTGGGGGTCCCCAACGCCCCCATATACGTGACGCTGGTTCCGCACTTTACCAGGGCGTTGGCCATGATGGGCCCGTTGCCCCCCAGTTTGAGTCCCTTGGGAACCAGCTCGATGTTGGTGCTCAAACCTGCGGCTTCCAAGACGCGCCGGCCAAACTGCTCCATGGTAGTCATCCGCGCGTACTCCGCAAAGGACTGCCTGCGGTCCACCGCATCCACAATTTCATCCACAAAACCATCAAACCCAATGACTACCCGCAGACCAGCTGGCTCCAAGCCTTGCAGGCGCTCATGCAACGCCCTCAAAAACTGTTGCATGCTCTCCCTAACCTCCTCGTCTTTCCCGATCCATTCCCGGCTGTCCGGGCCTGTTAGTCAATCAAAAAGATCACTGCATAGCGTGCGAAAAAGTCGTACCTGGCCATTGCCTCCAAAATCCGCTGCGTATCCTCCGCGCTAATGTACACGCTGGTCTTGGCGGGATCAGCTGCGTCCATGGCCTCCACGATCAAGGGGTTTACATAAGGATCATCCGGGCTTACCTGAATACGGGCAAGCAGTTCCGGAGTTAGTTCCGAGCCATAGGCCACCACGCCCCGCTCCTGCACCAGATCTTGGGGAGCTAAGACCCCGCCGTAGATGAGCTGCCCCGTTTCGCTGTAGATGCGGGGACTGATACCCCGGCGCACATCCAAATGGCGGGCATCAACCACCAAGCCTGTGTAGAAACTCTGCTCCTCTTCGGGCTGCTGCTGCCCATAGGCTGTGGTTTCCTGGGAATCGCTGTATGATGGCAGCACCCTGAGATTCTGCCAGTAATAGCGGCCCTCCCTGTCGGCTGTGACCACCAGCTCCCAGCGCCCCTTTTTGGGAGGAATGGGTACATGGGAAAACCCCAGGATGGTCCACTCGCCGCTTCCAGCCAAGGCGCTGGTGGCAGTCCGCGTGTCAGCCACCTTTCCATCGTCCCCGATTAAGAGCAAGGTCATGGTTGCTGTGGCATCTTCCAGCTCAGTGCGGATATCCATACTGATTTCATAGCCCCTACCCGGCTGCAGCGGGAGATCGATGCGCAGTTCCTGCCCTGCGCCCAGCATCAATGGAGTTCCCTGGGCCCAAATCGAAGCGGTCCCGAACATGAGTATGCAGAGGCTGAGTAGAATTGTACAAATGGTTATTCGCATAGACAAGCCCTCCATCGCGCGGCACGCCCTCCCAGTAAACACCATTCGTGCCTGTTTCCCCCTTGTTTTATACAATAATCTTACCACAAAAGGGGGAATCTTTCTTGACTAGAAAATGCTGGCTGCTCACTCTCTGCCTACTTATAGCGCTCTTTTTCACCGGCTGCCTTTCCAGGGAACAGCTCGGGGTAGAATCTCCCGATCCCGTGGAGCCAACCTGGCTGGCGGACGGTTTTGATTTTCCCGTGGGCGACCCCGATGGCAAGGGCTGGGCCGTGACTGGTTACGGCTTTCTGGACTGGAGCAGCTACAGCAACTCCTACCATCCCGGCGAAGACTGGAACATACCCGGGGCCGGGAACGGAGACCAAGGCGAGCCGGTATACTCCGTGGCCAACGGGGAAGTTGTCTTTTCCGGCTGGAATACGGCCCTGGGGAACGTCGTCTTAATCAAACACGCCATTTCACCCACGGACTTTGTCTGGTCTCAATACGCCCATTTGGATCAGCGCTATGTGAGCAAAGGCGAGCGGGTGTACCGCCGGCAGCCCATCGGTACGGTGGGCCGGGGCCCGAACAACACCTTCGCCGCCCATCTCCATTTCGAGCTGCGCAAAGCGGATCTGCCCGCCAACGCCTGGCCGAGAACCAATGGAGCTCCCTGGGGCCGCTCCAAAGTGGCTGATTTCTGGCTGAACCCCACGCTATTCATAAATCACAACAGACCCCAATAGTAGTGTTTTATGGTAGAATATAGGGAGATTACGGCACAGACAGGAGGCGGCGGTATGTTTCTCAGGAACTACCCCCTGGCCAACCTAACTTCTTTAGGTGTGGGCGGGCCTGCCGATTTCTTTATCCAGCCAGCAAACCTTCAGGAGGTAGTGGAGGCTCAGCGCTTCGCGCTGGATCACAACTACCCGCTCACGGTAATTGGCTATGGCACTAACCTTTTGATCAAAGATGGCGGGATCCGGGGTGTAGTAGTCCAAATCGCCGCTCCCTTTGCCAGAGCGAAGGTGGAAGACACCATTTTATCTGCCACCACCGGCTGCCTGCTGAGCTCCCTTAGCAAACTGGCCCTCCGCCATGGACTGAGCGGGCTGGAGTTCGCCGTGGGCATTCCCGGCGGGCTGGGCGGCGCCGCCTACATGAACGCTGGAGCTTACGGCGGCGAAATCGGGCCTTTGGTCCGTTCGGTGCAGCTTGTCCAAGATGGAGTGGTGAAAACCTGGCAGCGCAGCGAACTCGACTTCTCCTATAGAACCAGCCGCTTCCAAACGGAAGCAAGCAGGCCCATCGTCACCGAGGTTCAACTGGAACTAGTCCCCATGGATCAGGGCGCGATTCGCCAGAAGATGAATGACCTGCAAAATCAGCGCAGAAGCAAACAGCCCTTGGAATACCCCAGCGCGGGCAGCACCTTTAAGCGCCCACCGGATCACTATGTAGGTCCATTGATTGAGAAAGCGGGGCTGAAGGGCCTGCGCATCGGCGGAGCAGAGGTGTCTACTAAACACGCCGGATTCATCGTGAAAAAGGGCGAGGCCACTGCCAAGGACTTCCTGGATCTCATCGCCACCATCCAGTCTGTAATCTGGGATCAGTTCCGGGTGCGCCTAGAACCGGAGATCCGCATCCTCGGCGAAGACTAGCGGGGGTCCAGGAGCTTTTCCAGATTGACCTTCAACTCCGCATACAAGTCGGGCTCAAGGGGCGCCTTCTCCAGCAAGGCCAACGCCTGCTCCAGTTTGCGGCGGTCGAATCTTTGGCCCTGCCGCACATACGGCTGCACCACTGGGCGGCGGTTCGCCTTCCTGGAACCGTTCAGTTCAGCCTTGATCAGCTCCTTACAGTAACCCACCGGGCAGCGTTCTGCCCGGCACTTTTCATCTCCCAGGCAGATTTCGCCCAACAAGCCATCTAAGGCCTGGAGCTGGCGGGCAACGCGCCTCAGTTCACCGCCCTGACCGCGGGCCCTGTGCTGCTGCCAGAGGGGAACCAGCCGCAGCAGAACAGCTACCGCAACCACGGCAGTGAAGAAGACGACATTTAGTGGAGTCAAGAACCGCTGGGGAACGGTCTGGGCCAAGTGGAAGATGCCGAAACCTATAAATACGAAGCTGGAGATGAGCTTCAAGGCTAACTCAGGAATCTTATCCCCCAGTTTTGTGCCCACATAGATGCCGCCTAAGCTGGTGAGTACCATGCCCAAAACAGTGCCGGCCAGGACGGCAGCGGGGAAGGCGGCATTGGAGGCTAGGGCAATGGCTGTAAGCTGAGTCTTATCACCCAGTTCCCCCAAGAAAAAGGCCAGGGCAACGACGACAATGGGGCTGCCCAGCGCCTTGCGATCGCTATTTAGGTGTTCTTCCTCTGACCACAAACTCCAGAAACCGAAAGCCAAAAACAGCAGAGCCGAACCGAGCCGCAGGGCGGAAATGGGAATTAGGTTGGATAGATAACTGCCGATGATCACCGCCAAGCCGTGGTTTAAGAAGGAGCCCAAGGCCACACCCGTGAGCACCTGGAACACCGAGTACTGCAGGGCGAAAGCCATGGCCAGAATCTGTGTCTTATCACCCAGCTCAGCTAGGAAGATGAGCAGCGAAGCCTTGGTCAGTTCAGTGAGCATTACGGTCGTCCCTTTCTCATTACTATCTTTTTAGTGTACCAGAACCGCGCGCTGCAGGCATGTCTAATTTGTAGGAAAAGATTCCATACCGGCAGGAGTTTCCAAATCGGAACGGGTATTAAAACTATGAGGGGAGGTAATTGCCATGAGCACCATGTTTAAGGCTGGAGACTTTTTCGTCCGGCTCCGCGTTCAAGGTGACCGTCCGAAACTTACGGTCTGGAACGACAGAGGTAAGAAAATAGTCAGCGAGTTTGTCAGCGCCGCCACAGAGAGCTTCTGGGCCAAGATCGCCGAATTGACCTCGCAGGAAGTGGTTGCCCGGGTTCAAGCTCTGCTGGAAAGCGAGTAGACCGCTGCTTCCATAGACAGCCTTAAACAGCCTTGCCCATCCTCGGTAAGGCTGCTTTTGCCTGCAAATACACAGCCATACGCCACAGTAATCATTCGCCCGCGCGGCGGCCGTTTCCTCTATTATTCCCGCGGGATCTCCGCAGTCAAGGTCAGCAGACCGGGCTGCGGGTCCAGCATAGGTCGATTGCATAGAATAATGAAATCTATTATACTCAAGGCAAACCCATGACTTTGGCCAAAGGCAGGTGTAAGCGTGTTCGCAGAAGTTCTGGATCTAGTTGTGCAAAGTGCCGAGAATTCATTCGTGCAGGTCACGGCCTTCGTCGGCGCAGTGCTGCTCCTCTTTGGTTATGTAGACTATCTCCTAGCGGGACGCCTAGTTAAGAAGATTGAGAGCTCCAAGAAGTTCCAGCCCATTATCGGAGCCCTGCTGGGGTTGACCCCGGGCTGTGGAGGAGCCATCTTTCTCATGCCCCTTTTCCCCAGGCGCATTGTGAGTTTCGGTACCATTACAGCTGCACTCATCGCCACCATGGGCGACTCTGCCTTCGTCTTTATCTCGGTCATGCCTAAAGAGTTTCTGCAGGTCTCAGCCATAACTTTTGTCATAGCCGTGATCGTGGGCTACATCGTGGACCTTTTCCCCATAGGCGAACGCCTGGTGCAGAAGTTTGAAGCGGACCAAGAGCGCAGAAGGCTGCAGCGGGAGGAACACGCGGCCCTGGATCACAGCATTTTTGAAACGGAAACAGGGATCGCACACGAAGAGTGGCAGCATATCGGCCACGCCGAAGGCGATGAAATCGACCTCATCCTCCACCACGCGGCCAAGGGTCACCAGCCTCCCCACACCCTGGGCTACAGGCTCACCCACAGCGCCTACATCGTCTACTGGGCGTTCATTTCCATTGGCTTGGTCCTGGGCATCCTAGACATCTTGCAGGTGGATATCAACGGTCTGGCCATCCCCAACCTGAGCCTGGTCTTCGGCCTGGTGGGCACGGCCTTTTCGGTGCTCATGATGGTGTTCAGCAAGAAGTTCTTTGTTTCCGACACCCACGAGGAATCCGAGATGAAGCTGGCCAGCATCAAGGAAACCCTAATCCACAATGCTCAGGAGACGGCCTTTGTGGGCACCTGGGTCTTTGTGGCTTACCTGGCTTATGAGCTCTTTGTGCTCTTATTGGGCTCCGGCAGCCATGCCGCGGGGGAAACGATCATCACGCAATTTTTGTCCCAAACCGGGCTGCTGGCAGTACTTGTTGGGGTATTAGTTGGCATCATCCCGGGCTGCGGCCCCCAGATCATTTTTGTAACCCTCTTTACCAAGGGTTTGGTGCCCTTCTCAGCGGTCCTGGCTAACGCCATTTCCCAGGACGGAGACGCCCTGTTCCCACTGATCGCCATTGATAAGCGATCCGCCCTCTGGGCTACAGTGGTGAACACCATTCCCGCCCTA
>FZPS01000171.1_pt33 | contig 15171 bp, 16 predicted proteins | sample 1817821 | NCBI WGS metagenome assembly FZPS01 (sample SAMEA104158645, study PRJEB21678) | metagenome | place: Germany | collected 2015-04-21 | reverse complement strand
GTTCCCAACCGATTTCCAGCAGGGTCTCAAGTATTATATCTTCATTATAATCCCATAAGCAGAGAGGGTGCAGGATACTCGGAACGTTCTCACCGAGATTTGCAAGAACCGCTTTTTTCAGGAGGAACAGTTCATCCTTATCATCGATGCCTATTTTTTGGAGCTGGGTTTCAAACAGGTTTCTTGACCACTGGATAAAATTAGCGGATAGAGGGATTATAGGATTAGGAGACTGCCCGGCTGTAAAAGCAAATACAATAAAAGGAGCCTTCTCAGTGATGGCTTTTTCAATCAGTTTTTGCTTAATGATACTGATGCAAACGTTACAGATATCACTGGCTCGATATTTGGCAAATCTCGGAAAGGCATCATAAGATTCAGCAGCTTTTCGGAATGTATCCAGCAGAATTTCTTCTTTCATTGTCAACTGGAAATAATCGCAGCCTGTAATCTCGCACATCTTTTTTGCGTTTCTAATTGCACCCTCGGAAGTAAAACCATTATTGAACTGAACAGCCAGAACTTTCAAAAAGGGGTAATCTTTTTTAAGTTTATAAAGGGTGTATGAGGAGTCTTTGCCCCCAGAAAGTGCATAAATTATATCGTAGTTTCCTGCCCCCACGTATTGTTCAAAAAGCTTTTCAATTCTTGTAAGGTACTCAGTCCTTTCCTGAGGAGTAAGAGGGGTATATGTCTCACAGAAATGGCAGAGACCACTTTCCTTGTTAATCTGTATACCTGGAATATCGGAATCAAGAATACACTTTTTACATATTAGCTTTGACATGTTTGTACTCCTCTATAATGGATCGATTGGATATTTTCCCGTTCTCGCTCAAGGGTAGATGATTAATGAATAATATTTCTCTTGGGCACAGGTAACCTGGCAGGTTTTTCCGGCAGAACGAAAACAGCTTTTCGATTTCTGTTCTTTCTGCAGGTATGACCAGGAGACTGATTGCAGTTCCCATAAGTTCATGGGGCACTGGTACAACAAAAACCCTGGAGACTTCGGTGTTCTCTTCTATATTTTTCTCAATCTCTCTCGGATTAACACGATGATCACCTATTTTTATAAGGTCGTCTTTGCGCCCGAGGAGTCGGATATATCCATTGGGCAGTTTCTGTGCGAGGTCGCCGGTATGGAGCCAACCGTTTATAATTCTCTTTTCAGTTGCGATCTCGTCGTCCAGATAACCCAGCATAATATTATCCCCAGTAGCAACCAGTTCTCCTGTTGTGTTAAGGTCTGCGGGATTGGAATCGGAGTCAAAGACATCCAGTGTAACACCCGGAATTGCTTTTCCTATAGTGTCAACAAACTCATCCACGTCTTCTGCTGGCAGGTAGGCAAGTCTAGCAGTTGCTTCAGTCTGGCCGTACATAGGCAGGATTTCCAGGTCAGGAACTAATTCCTTCATATCTCTCACAGTAGCTTTATCCATTCCTCCACCTGCCGACGCAGCGGTTCTAACCTTTGCAAAAGATCGTTTGAATCTATCAGGATATTTGAGAAGTATACGGTAAGTACTGGGCACTCCATAAAATATTGAAACGCCGGATTCTATCAGGTTGAAAACCGGGGCAATGAAATTCATATTTCCAACCCGGACTGAGCCTCCAGATGCCAGGTGGGAGTTAATTATGGAATTTCCAAAAGCATGATGAGGAGATATTACAAGCGCTCCTTTATCACTGGAGGTTATCCGAAGTACCTTTATTATTGATTCTGCATTTGCTGTCAGATTCCTGTCACTTAACATGACCCCTTTTGGAGTACCTGTTGTGCCTGAGGTATAAAGAACCAGACGCAGTTCAGGATTGTTCCTTTCAGTTTCGATCTTCCTACGCAGGATTTTTACGGAAGTATTGCCGGAAATAACTATTACAGTTCCAAAACGCTCAAAAAATCCTTCTCCAAATCTTGAGTACTGCGTATCGGTTGTGATGATATTGCTGATGTGGGCTGTGTCAAGGATCTTCTCAAGACTGAACCTGGGAAATTCTATTGGCAGAGGAATGGCGATGTTAGCTGATCGGTATACTGCCATGAGTATCTTTATATACTGCATGCCTGACTCTGCCAGTATTGCAAACCGGCAGTGATCAAAATCTATCAAATGGGAAGCAATGGCATTTATATCATTGTCAAGGCAGCTATAGGAAATGGAATTTGTGCCCTCTTCCAGAGCAATACTTTGAGGGGTTTTTCTGGCGTACTCGGTAATATACGCATCAATCCGCATACTGTTTCACTTCGACAGCTTAATTATCATATTGGTAATACCCTTAAGAGAATCAAAATTTTCCGGGGTGAGCATGTCCTCAGGAATATCAATAGAATATTTCTCACAGATATAATCCATAAGTTCAAGCAAACCAATTGAATCTATTATGCCATTTTGAGTGAGAGAATCATTATCATTCAGGAGAGTGTTATTGTCCATAAAAGAATTAGCCTTCAAATAATCGACAATATCATTCTTAATTTGTTCCATGTTTGAGTATCCCCTTTGTTTTCATATAGCAGACCGCCAATTATTAATAATACTCAACTGCGTCCACAATAACGTGAATTCCCACTGGTAATTACGTAACACAACTATATAAATAATGTGGACCACTTCATGTTGACAGAAAAGCCCTTTAGAAGCTGAAATTTGAGCAAAATTAATTTAGCACAACCGGCTACGCCAGAATGATAAAGTTCAGCCTCCTCGCTAAAAATAGTACAACCAGCTTACTCACCAGTATAATCCATAAATTTATGTGTATAGGGATGAGGTCGAAAATGATAGTACAGGATGCAGGACTTTAAGCCCTGGTTTTTATATAAAATACTTAGACTCAGTTAAAGTCGATTCTATGAAGGCAATTTATATCGATAATATGCGATTTTGAGTTGGTTATAACAGATAATATATATTTTTCATTTAAAATAAAAGTCCGATAGTTGACACTGCTGAGATCCAGTTTTTTATTGAAAATAAGATGCATTTTATTATTTGAAAACTTGGAATAAGCTTCTTTCAAAGTCCATATTTTTAAAAGATCGGTATCACTTATTGTCTCGTCCGTAGATAAGAGTTTCATGCTCAGATTTTTCAAATTACTTTTAAGAGCCAATCTTTTCTCAAGCTCAATGTCAATGCCGACCTCGACTTTTGAGATAGCAAGGGCTACAACACTTTCGGTGTATGAGATACAAATGTACGGCTCACTGTTATTAAGGATGCAAACTCTTCCATCCCCGTCTTTATATGTAGATATTCCTGAAGCAGAACTTTCACCAGTAACATTGCATAGAATTCGTTTTAAAACTGTTCTGGAGATAATGTACCTTCTCTTAAAATGACTAGTCTTTAATCTCGCAAGGGATTCCAATTCTATACTGCTGAGATAACCTGTATTGAGGGTGTCATAATCATTCAGGTCAACAAGAAAAATAAGAACATCGCTATGTTGCCACAGGTGAGGAATTTCATCGAGGGAAACGAGGGATGGTGACATTAAATTCTCATTGAACATACAGTCCACCTGTATCCTTATAGTATAGAATATTGTTTCATATCCTATTTACTGGGAGTTTGCTGAGCAGGGGCGTGGGGATCGAAAATTATGTTCTTTACACTCAGATTTTAGTGTAAAAATCATATAGACAATTTTTACTTCTTCAACATACTTTACAATTCTCACCCTTTCTTAAACATTGAGATAGAGAAATTTAAATCTGAAAAAAATGTTGATTATTTACCGCCGCCAGCAGCATGTTGAAATTCTTATGTTGATATTAAATTTATACTTCATATAAATAATTGAAAAAAGCAATACTAAAATATATAAACGATAAGGATATAGGGTATTCGTTTCTTAGCGCCCCTACTCGGAGGTCGCACATTTTTTATAAGTAAAAGAACAGTGAGTAATATAATGCAAAATCAATATAACTCAATCTTAACTGAGGTGTCAGAAACTGCAAACTGCGGAAGAAAGGGTAAGAGCGAGATTGATAAAGTATCTCGGCAGGGATGAAAGCGGGATACGCAAGGTTGTGCTCAATCTCTTCCTAACCGGAGACAAGTTCACCACCGGTGAAGTTTACGATTACCTGGATAAAGGGAATTTTGAGGTAAGCTACCGAGGAGTCTCGGCTATGGTCGGGCTTATGAACACAAGGCTCGGGATCCTGAGCATAAATGTCTCCGGAGATCACAACGTATATTCCCTTAAAGAAAACTACAAAAACATTGTCGGCTCTGTGCTTGAAAACTACTGAGCCGCTTTTATTGTTACCTGTTTTTGGGTGAGAATTTTCGAATTACCTACCTGTTCTGCTAAAACAGTGAAAAATATATGGACTGACAGCAGGTTTTCGATCTTGCTTCAGGATATTTAATCTGAAGTAAAAACTGAGAGATTAGAAATCTGGAGGCTTCCAGAATTTATTTCAATGTGACCAGTTGTGCATAAGTCCCCTCAGGAGTAACTGCATACTCTCCGACTCTGTTTCTGGATAAGTATGTCTGGAATATATTACTGACTGTCTGGGCATCTGTCAGAATTATATCATCATACGTATCGTTAAGTTTTACACACATGCTGATCTCAGATTCAGTCCAGATCAGTTTTTGATTGAAACTTTTCCCATAAATGGGAGAATCCATATTTGCCATAGAATTAGTTATCATAAAGAATGAAAATATTATAAGTAGAACGGAGACAAAAGCAGCTTTACGAAATTTATCAAGGATGAAATCGAGGTGTGAACATTACACTAATTAACCCCGTTACCCAACTAACAGATAGATTCTGAGTAATAAACTTTTTTCATATTTTATAGAGGATAAAAGAGTATTTCTCCTTGCCAAGGTTCACTCTGGTAGTCATTTTAGAGGATTTTCAAGAAAGAATTAAGTAGAGGCTCATTAAATTTGATTAAATTGTCTAAGACTGCATATGGAACTACATACATTTACGACAAAGAGGTTCTTAAGCAAAAGAAATATTAATATCTTGAGTAAGAGAAGGTAATTAGGTTCCATTGGAGAGAAGTTTACGAGGGTACTTCTCATATCCGTATATTAAGGAGGAAAGCGTATAAAAAGTTTAAAAGAAATGTCCTGGAACAGAGGAATCTTGCGAGCGGGACTTCGTCTTTTGAGAGACCGCATCTTCAGTATATTTTATCGTGAATATGAGAAAAGACTCGAGATAGACATTCTGAACTCAGAAATTCCACATCATGTAGCCGTGATTATGGATGGAAACCGGAGGTATGCGGGACAGCTGGGAAAGACCCGGAGTTACGGGCATGTAATGGGGGCAGAAGTTACTGAAAAGGTGATTGAGTGGTGCTATGGGATAGGAATAAAGCAGCTTACTCTTTACGCCTTCTCTACGGAAAATTTTCAACGCTCAGAAGAGGAAGTTGACGGTCTCTTCAACCTTATCAATGAAAAGTTCCTGAAAATCTACTCTGACCCAAGAACACATGAGAAAGAGATGCAGGTCCGCGTCATAGGAGACAGGTCAAAACTACCTGCTTTTCTTAATGAGTCGATTGAAAAAACAGAAAAAGCTACGGAGAATTACAGGAAATTTCACCTTAACGTTGCTATTGCCTACGGAGGCAGGCAGGATATAATTCAAGCAGTCCGTGATATTGCAGGTTGTATTTCCAATGGGAAACTCTCCCTTGAGGAGGTAGATGAGAATCTTATTTCAAAACATCTTTACCCAGCCCAGGGAGTTTCTGTTCCGAACGTTGACCTTATTATCCGAACTGGAGGAGACGAAAGGATTTCAAATTTTCTTCCCTGGCAGGCTAATGGGAGTGAATGTGCCGCTTATTTCTGTGCCCCTTTCTGGCCGGAATTTCGAAAAATCGATCTTCTGCGCTCTATTCGGATATATCAGGCCAGAAAAGCTGAAAGAAAACAGGAACAATCATGCAGGGCCTTAAAAGTTGTAAATTTTCTGAAAATTGGAAACTGTGGGGAAAAATTTGAAGGTATAGGGCAGCTCCAATCAGTAAAAAGGCAGGGGATTTCCTGAAATATTCTACAAATTATAATTTTATTGCAAACAATCTGAAATAATGTTATTACAATTAAATAAATTATTTTCTAGAACTTGAATGCGGAAACTTCAAAATAAAAAGAATGGCATATTTGAGAAGTTTTCTGTCTATATTACTTTTAAAGTGACTTCCCAGACTTTTTAAGATATTATAAGAAAAATCTCCCTGAATACCGATATATTGATATTCAGGAGATGAGTATTTAAGGTGGGGAAATTTGGCTACATCTAATTTTTCAGATTACAGGCTTGCAAAAAGCTTGGGGAAGAATATCATTATATCGAGGATAGACTAATTCATTCCAGAACCGGATTTCGTTTAGAATGGTATCTGGAGATAGATTAGAAACCTGGGGAGTTAGAATGGATACTGTTAGCAAGTTAAATTCGCGTCCCTTAAAAATCTACTTTCAGAGGGATGGGGAATCAAAAGGTATAACACCTGTAATTACGGCTCATGATAATTTTCAGTATAATTTAAAATTACTGGAAACTGAAAGCGTGGGAGACAAAGAAATTGTGGTTACATGCCCTTCAGGCGTGCAGGCAATGATAGCTGCCAGAATACTGACCAGGGAAGGTGCAGGGAAAACCAAAATTCCTAACGACAGAAAGCTCACTGGCGGGAAGAAGAAACCTGAGAAAAGCCGGAGGGATTTTACTGGGAAAAGAATACAGAAAACCTAACCGCCTGATAAATGAAAAAAGCCCTTATCTTCTCCAGCACGCCTATAATCCTGTGGATTGGTATCCATGGGGAGAAGAGGCTTTTGATAAAGCCAGAAAAGAAAATAAACCTATTTTTCTGTCAATTGGTTACTCCACCTGCCACTGGTGCCATGTGATGGCACATGAGTCTTTTGAGGACGAAGAAGTAGCAAGACTCATGAATAAGGCTTTTGTTTGCATAAAAGTAGACCGGGAAGAACGACCTGATATTGACAATGTCTATATGACAGTCTGCCAGATTATGTTAGGAAGAGGGGGCTGGCCGCTTAATATTATCATGACTCCAAGCATGAAACCTTTTTTTGCCGGAACCTACATTCCTAAAAAGTCCCGTTTTAACCAGACAGGAATGCTTGAGCTCGTGCCCAGGATAGAGGAGATCTGGAAAAGGCAAAATAAAGAAATACTTGATTCGGCTGAAAAAATCACGGCTTCTATCCAGAATATGATCACAGAGTCAGCGGGAGAGAGCATAGGGGAGACTATAATAGAAGAAGCTTATGAAGAATTGTTGAATTCTTTTGATAATGAATATGGTGGTTTTCAGAGAGCCCCAAAGTTTCCTACACCACATAAAATATTCTTTTTGCTCCGTTACTGGAAACGCAGCGGGAATCCCGAAGCTCTTCATATGGTCGAATACACCCTGGAAAACATGTACAAGGGAGGAATCCATGACCACCTGGGTTCGGGTTTCCATCGTTACTCTACAGATAATATGTGGATTGTTCCTCACTTTGAAAAGATGCTGTACGACCAGGCTCTTATTGCGACCGCATATATAGAAGCCTATCAGGCTACCGGAAAGAATCTATATAGAGAAGCAGCAGAGGGAGTTCTCGACTATGTGCTAAGAGATCTTACATCTCCAGAAGGTGGATTCTACTGTGGAGAAGATGCCGACGTAGATGGAGAGGAAGGAAAGTATTATCTCTGGAATTTAGAGGAAATCAGTAGTGTGCTTAGTCCTGAAGAATCCGAGCTGATTACACAGGTGTTCAATCTCAGCCCAGAAGGTAATTTTGAAGAGGAAATAAGAGGTAAAAAGACAGGAACCAATATTCATTATTTGTCCCGCTCCCCGGAAACTATTGCTGCCGAGATGGGAGTTCCCTCAGACGAGATTAAGAATCGGATAGAAGTAGCTAAAGAAAAACTCCTTGAAGCCCGGAACAAACGTAAAAGACCTGCAAAAGATGACAAAATTCTCACAGATTGGACTGGACTTATGATTACAGCTTTTGCAAACGGTTTCCAGGTCTTTGGGGAAGAGAAGTATCTGAAAGCTGCCACAAATGCTGCGGATTTTATACTCAGCAGGCTCTACAGTCCCGATAAACGACTGCTTCACCGATATAGGGAAGGAGAAACTGGAATTCTCGGGACTGCTGATGACTACGCATTTCTGATTAATGGACTTCTGGATCTTTACGAGGCAGGATTCGAACTTCGCTATCTTAAAGCAGCCCTTTGCCTTAATAAGGAATTCCTTGAACATTTCTGGGATCCTGTTCAGGGTGGGTTCTTCTTTACCGCAGACGATAGTGAATCACTTATTTTCAGGAAAAAAGAATTTGCTGATGCAGCCATACCATCAGGTAACTCCATTGAGATGCTGAACCTTCTTCGACTTGCGAGAGTGACTGCAGATCCTGAGTTAGAAGATAGAGCTCAGGAGCTGGAACGTGCGTTTTCAAAACTCATAAGGAAAATGCCATCAGGGTACACCCAGTTTTTATCAGCGTTTGATTTTGGTCTGGGCCCTACATATCAGGTGGTAATTGCAGGAAAGCGTGAGTCTGCGGACACGAAACGTATACTCGAAGAACTCAGGGCTTATTTTATCCCCAATAAAGTGCTGGTTTTCAGACCTGAAGGAAAAGATCCTGAGATTACAAATCTGGCAACGTATACGAAAGACCAGATTCCTATAGAGGGAAAAGCCACTGCATACGTCTGCCAGAATTATGAATGTCAGCATCCTACTACTGAGGTCAATGAGATGTTAAAAATGTTAAATGTATGAATGAAGTATAATTGAGGTTACCGTCAATTAACTATTAAATATTAAAATGGAGGCATGGAAAATGAAAGAATACACACTTGAAGAACTTGCAGAATACAACGGCAAAAACGGCAAGATGTATATTGCCTATCAAGGCCAAGTCTATGATGTTTCAGACAGTTATCTATGGGAGGATGGCATCCACCAGGGACTGCATGATTCAGGAAGGGACCTTACTGAAGAAATGGATGAGGCGCCTCATGGGCCTGAAATATTTAAGGATTTTCCTGTTATAGGAACTTTGAAAGAGTGAAGCCGGTCCGGTGTTAGGTAATTGAATTTGTTTCTGGCAGATGATCATAACAAACTAATCTAAAGAGTTATGAATTTTAAAATTTTTCTTAAAAACATTTTTTTATATTTTACCAAACTTTAGGGAACCCTGAAAAGATGGCACATTAAATTTCAGGGTTTGAGGAACCAAAAAAAGCCGCTGGTCCGGATACAATCACTAACATTGCTCTCAGATGTTTTCTCAGAGCTGCATTAAGTATAATTGATATAAATCCGTTTTGTTCTTTATGTTAATAGGACTCACCGGTACACCGGGCACTGGAAAAACCTCAGTGAGCAGATTTCTTGAAAGAAAAAGGCACTGGAAAGTAATTCACCTTAACGACCTCATCAAAGAGGAGCACCTTTACACCGAGATTGATAAGGAAAGGGACGCTGTCATTGCAGATATGGAACTTATCAGGCAGCGTCTTGCAGAGATTATTAGTGGAAAGGAAAATGAGGTAATAATTCTTGAGAGCCATCTTGCTCATTACATTGCGGACACTGTAATTGTACTCAGGTTATATCCTCCTGAACTAAAAATGAGGTTGGAAACACGTGGCTATTCTGAAGAGAAAATAAAGGAGAATGTTGAGGCTGAAGCTCTCGATGTAATTCTGGTTGAAGCCTTTGAATGGTGTGAAGAAGTTTTTGAAATCAATACGACAGGTAAAAGCATTGAGGAAGCGGGACAGGATATAGAAAAAATCATAGAGCACATTTTAAACGGTAGTGAAGAAGAACTATTAGAGTATAGACCTGGATCAATTGACTGGATTGACTTCGCTACTTGATTTTTCATTAATTGCCTTTTTGCTAAAACTTTTTCCTAAAAAGTTTTCGATAAAACTTTTCCCTAAAATCTTTTTGATAAAATTTCTTCCTAAAATCTTTTTGCTAAAATTTCTTCCTAAAAAGTTTTTGGTAAATCTTTTTCCTAAAAAGCTTTGCTTTAAAGAAAATTAGTAAGGGATATGGGGATCAGACCCCGGAAGATTAACACTTCCTTTTCCCTTAAAAGTGCTTAGCACCTGCAACTTTTGCATGCTGAACCAGTGGGGTTCTTTGCACAGATAAAAGTGCACTTTGAGCAGCTGTCGCAGTTGATATTAAACGTAACTGTTGCACAATCGGTTCTTCCATCTTTACCCTTTACACAGTATTTGAAACTGTCAGTACAAGCTTTAGTGCATTTTGCTGGCTTTGTGTAGCAGAATTTACCATTACTCTGAATACAGATCTTACCGCCCAGTTTGGTATTAAAACATCCAGGTTTAGCAACTTTAAGGTTGCATCCTTTGTCATTCTTCAGCACGTTATTGCAGTAAGATTTAGATTTACAGTTAAGTGTAAATTTATCATTTACTGCATCTGTTTTTACCTTACACTTGTAGCATGAGGAGCACGCGGCTGCTCCTGTCATAGACATGACAAAGAAGACCAGCGTGATAACACAAATTGTCTTAAACATGGTTTTTCTCATAATATATCCTCCATAGTATGCACTCAACCATGAAAATTTCAAAGATATTGGTTTTTAAATCCGATTATCACTGGCAATGAAAATATATTCTTCCGGATTAAACCCCCCAATTTATCAGGGAGATATATTTTCATATGATTGAGTGGTAGTTCTACAATATATTTCAACAAACAGTTTAAAATTAAACTGCTAGTTTTGAAATTTTATGCATCTTTAACTTTTCCAAAAATACAGTCACTTACCAATGTGCTGAGTTACAATATCGATTGCAGCAGTTAACCTAGTATGTCAAATTTAGGTTAAAAGTTGAAACGTACTGTAACAAAACACATAGGAATTGATCCTACATTTGTATGAAAAAGTTTAAAGAATACACAAATAGAAATAGAACTTTCTTTTATAAGAAATTTTCTCTTTGATATAAGTCACACTGTTTACATCTGATACTTATCTAAAAAATTTAAATTGATGGTAGAAAAGTTTTTCATAAGTGGCTATATATAAATAATTACAGGATAGAGAATAAAAGGTTAGAAGGAAAGGAAACAAAATTGAAGGAAATGAAAAATTAGAGAAATAAAGTAAGTAAAAAGAGCTGAAAATCAGGAAAAAATAAAAAGTGTTGAAATTAAGGAAAAAAGAAGGCAAAGAAAGTTAAGAGTAAGGAAAGAATGAAAAAAGTAAAGAAAACTGTAAAGAAAAAATAAAGGTGAAGATTAGCTACATTGAGAGGGAGAAAAAGGCTGTAAACCTTTTTAGAGACTGATAAACAACGATAGGTCACCAAATGCAAAATCTTATATGCAGAGTACCTTCATAGCGAGGAATTACTATCACTGGCAGAAACATTCCTCAAGCGAGTTACTCCGTCAATTTCCCTTATAACTTCCACAATAGGCTTTGGAACAAGGTGTTCCCATTTCTCCCCTGCAACCATCCGCCTCCGGATCTCCGTGCCTGAGTATCTCTCCCGGACATAAAGGGGGGATTCTTTTACGCAAAACCCGGCTTCCCGGAAGAGTTGAATAACAAGCGGATTGTTTGAGTACACTACTTGAAAATTTGGCGTTCGGGATGCAACGTGATGAACCCAGATAGAATTGTACCTGACATCTTCAATGGGGAGAACATAGTGCCGGATAGGGAGATTTTCAAGCGCATTGTACAGCATCAACACTCTTTCCCCTGCCGTAAAAGGATCAGTGGATTCGTGGCTTTTCTGGGCGCTTCCTATGCCTATGACCAGTTCGTCAACTTCTTCCGCAATCTGCTTAATTATAGCATGGTGCCCGAAATGATACGGTTGAAAACGTCCAATATAAAAAGCTCGCACCATCCCGGATTCCAACCTCCTACCATGCACTGACTATCTTTTCAATATATCAGAGTTTTAGACTACTTCGTTACGGATTTAGACTACTTCGTTACGGATACCTGTCTCAAAGGTGAACTCCTTACATACTTCCGCAAAATGTTCAGCATTGTTTTTGCGCTTCATATCAATAAGCTTTCCGACAAGTTCGAGACCTGGCTTGGGGTCTTCCATAATTTCCATCTCATCACGGACCATATCGAAGTATTTCTCTCCGATCTCTGTTCTTATGAAGACCGAGTTCCACCCATCTGGAGCTCCGACAGAACCTATTGAAATATCGGCAAAGACCGAAGTGTAGTCACAGCAGTGATGACAGGGATTCCGTGCATATTTGGCCACAACCTTGATAGGTACAGTGTGAACCTCGCCGTCACTGGTATAGACCCAGAATTTACCTTTGGTGAACTCCATCTTCGTGACATCCTCGATCTTTACTTTCATGATCTCAGGAATTATCTTTCCAAGCATTACATCTTGATGAAAACTTTCCATACAGAGTAATCCAATAATAAGTACAATTTTTTCGCTTACGTTATCACGGATAAGTTTTGCAGAATGAGCCTGGCAGGGCACACCGACAACAGCAATCCGGTCATATTTTTCGAAGGCTTCTCTGAGAGCTGCAACGACCGGGTCAGAGGTATACTTGGTCCCTCTTGTCCTCTCGACGTCTTCAGCACTTGTTAATAGAACTACTTCAGGTTCCCATTTCTCGTTTCGAGTAATTCCGACGGCGCAATCTATCTTATCCAGATTGAAAAGAGTTTTCAGGATGCCGCTGGCTACTCCTCCATCCTGGCTACCGGCACTGTCCTTAGATCTGGCGGCAAAAAACTTGCGTACATTTGCAAGCTCATTCTCAATGAAACCGTCTACTACCGGACAGATTCTGCTGCAGATTAAACAACCTTCACAAACCAGATATCCAGCTCCTTTCTCATAAAGATTTAGATCATTCGGATCACGAATTTCTGCCGCCTTCTTTACAGTTACAGCCCCTATGGGACATACGGCCTCGCATGCCCCGCAGGCTGCGCATATGTCATGTTCAATGACTTCTGCAATCTTTGGTGGCATTAGTTACCTCCAGTGCATTAATTTGCTTGCCTTAAGGACAAATGTTTTTTAAAAACCAAAAAAATAAAAAAATATTGTGAAGGATGTAATAAAATTACATCTTTGCAATGATTTCTTTACCTATAAGCTTTATTGCTTTTTCTTTATCAGGACCGATCGGAGATCCGGCAACAATCTGGGTAACTCCGATTGCTTCAAGGTCCCTGATTCTCTTCATGCAGTCTTCAGGAGTTCCGCAGATAGAAAAGGCCTCAATCATCTGAGGGGTTACGAGTCCGCCCATGAGAGCTCCGAAGTCTCCCTTGGCAATTGCTGCACCTATCTGGCTCTTGGCTTCGACTGGAATTCCATGGCGCTCAAGAACAAGGTCAGGGGAACCTGCAACAATGAATGCAACAACGACTTTTGCAGCATTGACTGCCTTTGCAGGGTCTTTGTCAATTGAGAAGCAGGCGTATGCTGTAACATCGACTTCTTTCGGGTCACGGCCTGCCTTTGCAGCTCCTTTCTTGATCTGCTCGACAGCAACTTCGAAGTCCTTCGGGTGGGATGCATTGATAAGGACGCCATCTGCAACCTCACCGGCAAGTTCGAGCATCTTGGGACCTTGGGCACCCATGTAAATGGGAACGTCTCCAACTTTAAAGGCAAGCTTTGCACCTGCGAACTTAACCATTTCCCCATCCATAGATACCTTCTGGCCTGAGATGAAAGCTCTGATTGCCTGAATAGCTTCTCTGGTGGTTGCAAGAGGTTTCTCCCATGCAATGCCCATGGCATCGAAGGTTGCCTTGTCTCCTGGACCGAGACCGAGGACTGCCCTTCCACCTGAAATTTCAGCAATTGAGGCAATGCTGGATGCTGTTATTGCGGGGTTTCTGGTGTAGGAATTTGTAACACCGGAACCGATCTTTATACTGTTGGTGTTAAGAGCCAGAACGGTGAGAGTGGAGTACACATCACGGTTGTTGTAATGGTCAGTGATCCAGACATAGTCGAATCCCTGCTGTTCTGAGAGCTTTGCGTAATATGCGATCTTTAAGGCAGGATCGCTCGGCACAAATTCAATTCCGAACTTCATCTCAAGTTACTCCTGAGTACTGTTTATTTAAATAATGGGTTCGTTTTTGTCCCCAATATATCACTTTTGAATAATAATTAATACCCATTACAATAGATATTAATTATGAATCTTAACTAAATTCAATTAACAGTATTTAAGAATCTATATATAATTAACTGTATTAAACGAATTATATAAAACTCTTCTGATAAAAAGACTCCCTCATTTTTCCTCACACTAGAGTCTTTTCAAACCCTAGCCATTAAAGAAAGTTAACCAAACCTTAAAAACCTTTTCTAAAAACCGCATTAGCAGCCTCGTTTTCAAATCATACATGCCTGGATAAGCAGAATGGGAAAAAGCATTTTTAAATGAATTCATTTTTACCAAAGCTAGCAAAAGGTTTATATTGGAAAACGGTATGTGCCGAGATTCCCCGTGCTTCCGGTTAAAGCCCAGGAATGTTAATTCAAGAACTTATAGTTCTTCTCTCAACTAATTACACTTTTAATTTGTGGATAAAATTTTTCTATCCAACTTTTTGCAAATGATATCGAACCCTCTATCCTGTTAAATTCATTTTTGATTATATTTCTCAAATGTTCTTTTGATTGAATAAATCTGACCGATACATCTCTTTTAATTGTTTTCCATATTAACTCTACAGGATTCAAATCTGGTGAATAAGGTGGAAGAAACACAAGTTTAATTCCCAATTCTTTTGCTTTCATTTTTGTTTTATCTGCTTTATGTGCTTTAAAATTATCAAGTATAAGTACTATGATTTTTCCTCTGTTCTCTTTCGCTATTTTTTCAAGAAACTCACATACACTTTCTGCCTTTGAACTTTCTTTAAAATCAATCAGATTATTCCCATTAATTGAGTAAAAGGCAAATACATTTGCCTTTATGTAATCTGTATTTTTTATCATTGAAGATTTTGTAAATGACCACAAACGCTGCGTATTTGCTTTTGTTTGTGGTGAGGATTCATCAAGGAAACCTATTACATATTTCTAATGTGA
>FZPS01000051.1_pt46 | contig 15171 bp, 17 predicted proteins | sample 1817821 | NCBI WGS metagenome assembly FZPS01 (sample SAMEA104158645, study PRJEB21678) | metagenome | place: Germany | collected 2015-04-21 | reverse complement strand
GCCCTGGAGTGTGCTGTGAACATGCTGGCCTACAAAATGGGCATCGACCCCTTACAGTTCAGACTCCAGAATTCACTGCAGCCCGGTCAGAGCAAGTCTACAGGAACAGTGGTGAAGGAATGGCCCTTCCCCGTTGTCTGTGAGGCTATTAAACCATATTATGAAAAAGCCCTGGAAGAGGTTGCCAAATATCGCAGCGGAAATATTGTGCGCGGCATCGGCATTGCAGCAGGTTCCTTCGGCATCGGTTCACCCGGGGATAAAGCCATTGTTTATGTAGAGCTTGAACCGGATGACAGCATTACCATCTACGGTGCCATCGCCGACCCCGGTGAAGGTAACGAGTCAATGCTGACACAGCTGGCCGCCGATGTTTTGGAGCTGCCTTTAGATAAAATACGGTTGTACACACGGCGTACCGATAAGACCACTGCTACCGGGCCGGCTGCCGGCAGCCGCATGACTTATATGGCCGGCGGGGCGCTGGTGGATGGCTGTGAGCAGCTGAAAAAGGCTATGGAAGAATGCGGAGCCAAAACATATGAGGCGCTGAAGAAAGCAGGCAAGCCGACCCGCTATACCGGCAACAAGAAAACACTGACTGCCGGTCCTCTGGATAAGGAGACAGGACAAGGCCCGGCGTATGAATCGGAAGTGCATGCCGTGCAGATGGCGGAAGTTGAAGTCAACAAGGAAACGGGCGAGGTCAGAATTGTTAAAATGACCACTGCCGTTGACAGCGGGCCGGTCATCAATCGCCTGAACTATGAAGGACAGTTGGAAGGCGGTGCCGATATGGGTGCCGGATTTGCCCTGAGAGAGGTGTTTGTTGCCGGCGAGACGAAGGACTGGAAAACCTTTAAGTTCCCCACCATGGATACAGCCTTTGATATGGAATCAATAATTACCGAAACGCCGCGTCTGCGGGGCACCAGGGGAGGCAGTACCGGTGTCGGCGAAATGACCATGGTACCTACGGCGCCTGCCATAGTCAGTGCTATTTATGATGCTGTCGGCGTCTGGATAACAGACCTGCCGGCAACTCCCGAAAAAATTAAAGCAGCCCTGCAGAAAAAATAGTACTTGACTGGAAGGGAATTGGATGAATGTGGATAGAGGTGAACTCGGACAAAGATACCGGTCTCTTGCCGGGTTCACCCTTTTATTTGACAACGAAGGTTTCCTCTGGGAACCTGCTGACTGGACAGAGGAAGTGGCGATAGAGCTTGCCCGTGAAAACGGCATTGATGTTTTGACCGAAGATCACTGGAAAGTGATAAAATTCATGCGTGAATTCTATTTTGCCTACGGCAAGGCACCGCTTAACAAACAGCTGAGAAAAGGAACAGGACTAAGTATCCAACAAATTGAGAAGCTTTTCCCGCTGGGAATAAAGAAGAGCGCCCGCCTGATTGCCGGGCTTCCCAATCCAAGGGCATGTTTATAGGGGTGTTACCGTAAAGAGCTATGCTGGATAACGAGATTATTTATCTTGACAATGCGGCTACCTCATTTCCTAAACCGCCTGCAGTGCTGGAAAGGATGGCTGGGGATTACGCCCGGTTTGGCGTTTCTCCCGGCCGGGGGAGTTATGATTTAGCCGTCTATGCGTCCGAATTGGTCTGGGAAGCCAGAAAAAAAGTCGCCGCCTTCTTTAACGGACCGGCTGCGGAGCGGGTTATCTGGACTGCCTGCGCCACCGATGCATTGAACACTGCCATTTTGGGTCTGCTCAAACCCGGTGACCATGTCATCAGTACACGGCTGGAACATAATTCTGTCCTGCGTCCTTTGTTTCACCTGCGGGAAAAATACGGGATCACATATGACCTTGTTCCCTTTGACGGCCAAGGACTGGTTGATCCCCGCGATGTGGAAAAGGCTATAAAGTCCAATACCCGCCTGGTAGTTGTTACCCATGCTTCAAATGTCCTGGGCACTGTTCAGCCCATTGGCGAAATCGGCGGCATTTGCCTGGAATACGGTATTCCTCTGGTTGTTGATACGGCACAAAGCGCCGGGCATATCCCCGTTGATATGCAGGAGTGCAATATTTCCGCCGTTGTTTTTACAGGCCATAAGGGGCTGCTGGGGCCGGCCGGTATCGGCGGGCTCGTTATAGATGAAAAAACGGAGATAATGCCAACCCGCTACGGTGGAACGGGAGTTGACTCGCACAGCCTCAAACAGACCTGGGATTACCCGCACCGCCTGGAAGCCGGTACCCATAATCTCCCGGGAATCTTTGGCCTTTCGGCAGCACTCGATTACCTGCAGGACGGCGAAACAGGGGATAAAAATGCGGAAAATGAGTTGGCTTTGACAAAACTTTTGTATGAAGGGCTGGGCTCAATTGACGGGGTAACAATTCACAGCCCTCCTCCGCAAGGTGTGCCGGTTCTTACCTGTTCTATAAGTGGAATGGATGCCACTGCCGTGGGTGAGATTTTAGACGGTGACTATCAGATAGCTGTCCGTACCGGGCTGCACTGTGCTCCCCTGGTTCATGAAACTCTGGGTACTGTAGAAACGGGAGCTGTCCGTTTTAGCCCCGGTCCCTTTAACAGCCGGGAAGATATATTAAGGGCAATTGAGGCTATGAAAGCCATTGCAGCAGCCCGCTGAAATACTGTATTCCTGTGCAAGCTTAAAAAGAGATTGTCAATACTTCATATCTTGTGTTATGCTGTTGATGCATGATGGGGCGCTTCTTTCGGTACCGTTTTGTGCCGGTTGCACAATAACGGATTTGTCCTCATCCTGCATTCTTTTTTTAGAGCCTGGTATCCATTGTATTCCTGTGGTTTATACCTCCCCAACTGCCTGCTGTGCGGCCGGGCTTGCCTTTCCGGGGAACCGGTCAGGAGAGGGAAATTTGCTGAAGTTGGGATGTCCCCGGAAGAAAAACAGAAAGCAGGGGAAGTGAAAAATTGGGCAGTATAGCCGCTGTTGTGCCGGCTGCCGGGTTTTCTTCGAGGATGGGCCTTTTTAAGCCCCTTTTGCCTCTGGGCCGGTCTTTGTTGATTGAATTAACGGTACAGTCTTTCTTTTCGGCTGGTATCCGGGATGTTTTTGTCGTCCTCGGCCACAAGGGAGAACTGATTAAACCTGTGGTCACCCGGCTGGGGGCGAAGACTGTTTATAATGCCGGTTACAGGGAAGGGATGTATTCTTCCGTCAAAGCCGGCGTACGGGCTCTTCCCCCACGGACGGAGGCTTTTTTTCTGCTGCCTGCAGATACTCCCCTTGTTTCTCCCGCCACACTTGGACAGCTGAAAGAAACTTTTTGGGAATCAAACGCTGAAGTTGTTTATCCTGTTTACCGGGGTAAAAAAGGGCACCCGCCTTTAATTGCAGGAGAACTGATTCCTGCCGTTTTGCAATGGGAAGGGGCAGGAGGGCTGAAGGAACTGCTGCGACGGACAGTGCGCAGGGATTACCTGCTGCCTGTGGATGATGCCGGTATACTGCAGGATTTTGATACCGAAGATGCCTATAAGAAAATGGCCGTGCCCCCGCTGGCTGATTTCCCCACTTTAGCCGAATGTGAAAAAATATGGCAGAAGCACCGGCTCCACCCGGAGCTCATCGGGCACATGCAGGAAGTAGCCCGTGTTGCCGGTATTATTGCCGAGAACCTGAACAGCCGCGGGTACCGTCTTCATCTTGCCCTGCTGCGCGTAGCCTGCCTGCTGCACGATATTGCCAAGGGAGAAAAAAATCATGCCGCAAAGGGCAGTGAAACACTTTTATCCCTTGGTTATCCGGAAGCAGCGGAAATAATCGCCTGCCACATGGATTTGCCTCCCGGACGGCCGCTTGCAGTAAGTGAACATACCCTTGTTTACCTGGCTGATAAAATGGTCAAGGGAAGTAAATTAATCAACCTCAGGGAAAGGCAAAAGGAGCTGCTTGACCGCTACCGTGGCGATGCTGCCGCCTGCGAAGCTGTGCGCCGCCGCCTGGAAGACGCCTTTTCCTTGCTGGGAATAATTGAAAATATATTGGAGACAGATCTAACGGAGCTTGTGAAAGAATAAAGTGAAAGTTTGTGATGGCAATGAAAAAAAGAATGATATATTTAATCAGGCATGCCGAGCCGTTGCGGGAGAGCCGGGAGAAAATCTTTCTTGGCTACAGCAACCCTCCCTTAAGCCCTCATGGCATCCGCCAGGCTCGGTCCCTTGCCCGTGTCCTGCAGGGACGGCAGATAGAAGCTGTCTACTGCAGTGACCTGCAGAGGTCAAAACAGACGGCGGAAATTATTGCCGCCGGGCTGCAGGTTGATGTAAAACCGCAAGTCGGCTTGAGGGAAATCAGCCTGGGGGAATGGGAAGGTTTTACCTTTGGCGACGTAAGACGAAAATATCCTGCGGAATATGAAAAGAGAGGAAAAGATATAGTTAACTACCGCCCTCCCGGCGGGGAAAGCTTTGCCGATTTGGCCGGCAGGGCTTTTCCTGTTTTTGCTAAAATCGCGGAAGAAACTACAGGCAATATTGTTATTGTGGGTCACGCAGGCGTAAACAGGGTGATTCTCTGTCACCTGCAGCAGATTGAGCTGCGGCACCTCTTATCCATTAAGCAGGAATATGGGCAAATAACTGTTATTCAGCAGAGCGGCAATATTTTCAGAGTCGGCGAGGTGAACCGGATAACATAGGGAGGCAGGAAGGAGACATTTTACATTAGGTAGTCTTTATAATTAATTGCTGCAATCCTCTTGGCCCTTGCCTTAGGAATACGGGTGGGTATAAGATTCATGATTTGGCTGCGCCCGGCCCCTCGGAAGAAGGTATGATTTACAAGCAGGACCAGACAGATATTAATAGAATTATTACCCGCAGAAAGGAGCAGTCAATGGCAGAAAGAAAAGGCAATGCCGCTAAAATTTATGAAGACGGAACACTGGCAGGCATTACCGGGGAAACTTTGCGGCCGGGCGGCTTTGAACTGACGCGGCAGGCCATTGATTTTTGCCGCTTGCCTGCCGGGGCGAAAATTCTTGATGTGGGCTGTGGAACCGGTGCCACGGTAAGGCTGTTGCGGGAAGAGTACGGTTTTGAGGCAACAGGACTTGATGCCTCGGGCGAAATGCTGCGGCAGGCCAGAGAAAGAAATCCCCGCGTGCCGTTCATTAAGGGCAGTGGAGACAATATTCCCCTGCAAAACGGGGAGATGGACTGTATTCTCATGGAATGTTCATTTTCCTTAATTCCCGATGCCGGTCTTGCCCTGGCGGAAAGCTACCGTGTTTTAAATAACCGCGGCAAGCTGATAATAAGCGACTTTTATTACCGCAAGCGCCCCGGCGTTATAGACAGGCAATATTTTGAGGAGTTGCTTGAGGAGCATGAATTTCTTCCTTGCCTGTGGGAAGACAAAACTCATTATTTGACGCAGTTGGTTGTCCAGAGCATCATGAATGAAAAGGATCCGGATATTCTTTGGCAGTGCCTGCTATGCAAGGATGAAAACAAAGGATTAACAAAGGAAGATGTGAAAAAGTTTAAACCGGGGTATTTTCTTCTGGTAGCTGAGAAAACAGTCCGGTAGCAGGGCACACTGTCACCATAACTTTCATCACGTGGGCATGAAAACCGTTGTGGATGCGGAGAATGCGGAAACTGTGAGAAGGAGGGCAAAAATGTTTGATTCCCAGCGGCTAAAGAATCTAACGGCAAAAGGCCTCTGTTGTTCCCAGGCAGTTTTGCAGATGGGGCTGGAAGACTGCGGGCTGGATGAAAACCCCGAATTAATACAGGCTGTCGCCGGGCTGTGCGGCGGGCTGCATTCAGGCCTTGTCTGCGGCATATTAAGCGGGGCTGCCTGTCTTTTGTCCCTTTGCATTCCGGAAAAGGAAAATGCCGAAAAACTGATCAAGGACCTTGTACAGTGGTTTAAAGATACTTACGAAGAAGAAAACGGCGGTATAAACTGCGAGAATATTGTGGCCGGCGATGAAATGAATAAACTGCTGAAGTGCCCTAAAATACTGGCGGCCACCTACGAAAAGGCCTTGGAGCTGCTTGAAGAAAGCGGTTATGAACTGTAGGCCGATAGGCGAAACTGAAAGTGCCTGCCTTTTTGTACTTATAATCTAACAGGCAGGCAGGGCAGGAGCCTTTACAGGAGAAAGGAAAAATGATACCCAAAACACCTCTGGAAGACTGGATCGCCGCGAAAATTTCTGTACCTGCACCTTTAACCAGAGAATTGCTGCAGGAATACCAGTTGAAAAAAATAAGACAGACACTGGCTCTTGTAAAAAGCAAAAGTGCTTTTTACCGCCGGCAGCTGCGCGGTATTGACCCGGAGCGGATAACTGATTTTGAGAGTTTTGCCAAGCTGCCTTTTACCACTCACCTTGACTTGCGGCACAATTCCCGGCTCTTTGTCTGCAGCGGGCTTGCGGAAATAGAAAGAATTGTTACGCTTCAGTCGTCCGGAACTACCGGCCGGCCGAAGCGCATTTATTTTACCAGGGTTGACCAGGAACTGACCATTGATTTCTTTGATTACGGTATGCGCAGCCTGGTCACCGCTGCCGACAGGGTAATGATTCTCCTTCCCTGCCGGCCGCAGGGCAGTGTCGGTGACTTGCTGCAGAAAGGGCTGCGGCGGCTGCAGGCTGTGCCCCTGCCTTACGGCCCTGTTTTCGATGTGCAGGATGCCATTGCCTTTGCCGTCCGGAACGGGGCGACGGCACTGGTCGGCATTCCCACCCACGTCCTGGCCATGGCCCGCCGGCCGGGAGGAGAGGCATTGCGGGGCCAAATAAAAAACGTTTTGTTGAGCACCGACCAAGTGCCGCAGGCTATTTGCCGTGTTTTAGAGGAAAAATGGGACTGCCGGGTTTTCAACCATTACGGGATGACGGAAATGGGACTGGGAGGCGGCGTTCAGTGCGCAGCTCTGCGGGGTTATCATCTGCGGGAAGCCGATTTATATGTAGAGATCATCGATCCCGAGACGGGGGAACCCCTGCCCGACGGCCAAAGCGGTGAAATAGTTTTTACCACGCTGACACGTACCGGCATGCCTCTCATCCGCTACCGGACAGGAGATTTAAGCCGTTTTCTGACGGATAAGTGCCCTTGCGGCACCGTGCTGCGCAGCCTGGAACTCGTAAAAAACAGGATTGGTGAGGCTGTCAGGATAGAAAATGAAACGTTTTCCCTTGCCGATTTGGATGAAAAACTGTTTGCCCTGGAGGGAGTTCTCGATTTTCTGGCGGAAATCCGGGAAACAAAGACGGGAAAAGAACTGCACATCGGGATAAAAAGCCTGGAAACCTCCTGCCTGTCAACCAATTCCGTGCTGGAAGCGCTGCTTGCGGTGCCGGCCTTGAAAAAAATCTATCCTGAAAAAATAAAAATCTTGGTCAGTATTAATGAGCAGGAAATTACCACTTCCAGAGGAACGGCAAAAAGGATAATAGTCCGGCAGGGAGGACAGCCGTCCGCCTGACGGGAAAGGCAGGGACTATATACTTTCCGCTTAAACTGTACTATAATAAGCATAAGAAAAAACATAAGAAATTCTGCCTAATTTCTTTTTTTTATACGGCACATAGCATTGACGCCATATAAAACGCCATATAAAACAATCTGCATCAGGGAGAGGGGTAGGAAATGAAGGAACTGACGGGCAAGTTTTACGATATACAGGGATTTTCCGTCCATGACGGGCCGGGGATTCGCCTTACTTTGTTTATGAAGGGCTGCCCCCTGCGCTGTCCGTGGTGCCACAGCCCGGAATCAATAGCCTTTGCCACGGAGATTAACTTTTTGGATGTTAAATGCGAAGGTATTGAAAAATGCGGCAGGTGCCTTGCGGCCTGCCCCAAAGGAGCCATTATCCCCGGCAAAAAGAAGAAGTCTCTGACCGGTGATGCCGAAATCCGGTTAATAACCATTGACCGCAGTAAATGTGACAACTGCGGCAAGTGTGCCGGGGCATGCCTGACAGGCGCCCTTTATCTCTGCGGCACTGATTATACAGTGGATGAGATTATGGAACGCATCCGCATAGATGTACCCTTTTTCAGGCAGTCCGGCGGTGGGATAACCATCTCCGGCGGAGAATGCCTCTACCAGTATGAATTTGTCCGGGAGGTATTGAAGCGCTGCAAAGCGGAAGGCATTCATACGGCCATAGATACATCCGGATATGTGCCCTGGAAAAATATTGAGGCCGTACTTCCCTACACCGATCTTTTCCTCTATGACCTGAAAAACATGAACAGTGAACTGCACAAAAGGGTTATCGGCGTGCCCAATGAAAGAATACTGGAAAATGCCCGTAAAATAGCGGCGGCCGGAGGAAAATTCCAGATCAGGATACCCGTAATCCCCCGTTTTAATGATTCCGTAAAGGCATTTGAAACGGCGGGCGAATTCATCCTTGAACTTGGCTCCGCCGTGGAAGTTGTCCAGCTTTTGCCATACCACACCCTGGGTACTGTCAAGTATGAAAGGCTGCAGAGGACGGCGCCCATACTGGAAGCGGAGCCCCCTTCCGAAGAACTGGTGGAAGAGAGGAAAAAGCTCCTGCAGTATTTGGGGTTGAAGGTAATCATACACTGATTTATGGGCCGGCGAGGTGTCTTTATGCAGCCAAATGATTTGATTATAATGAAATCCTCCGGGCCGGAAAGCCGCAAGCAGGCCTATGAAGTCAGGCGGGAGGTTTTTATCAGGGAGCAGGGCATTGACCCGGGGGAGGAATATGACGGAAAGGATAACGAAGCTCTCCACTTTCTGGCCTTGCTTGGCGGCAGGGCTGTAGGAACCCTGCGCCTGCTTATTGAAGGCAACGAGGGACGTGTCGGCCGGATGGCAGTACTGAAAGAGTATAGGAAGCGGGGCATCGGCAGGGCTCTCATTGCAGAATGCGTGGCGGAAGCCCGCAGGCGGCGCCTTGACAGGCTATACCTGCATGCCCAGAAATCCGCTATTGGCTTTTACAGGAAGTGCGGTTTCAGGTCCTACGGCGCACCCTTTGCCGAGGCCGGCATCCCGCACCAAGCAATGGAGATGCTGCTTAAATCCTGTTAGAGTTAATCAACACTTGTAATGTACAGGCATGAACCTTGAGCGGCAGATTATGTAAGCTAATAAGCTTGCTTTTTCAGCTTGTTTTGGCCATAATACTTTATGGGAGTAGAAGTCTGTCTGGTGTGGACCCCGGACTTCAAATCCGGTGGAACGTGGTGACCCCGCGTTTGGTGGGTTCGATTCCCACCTACTCCCGCCAACTTTATATGTCTTTGTTTGTCAATGGTTTGGGGACTTTCCTCAAACCTTTTTGTTTTCTTAGGTTATTTTCAGTTTGCAGCTTTTACTTATGAATTGCTGATTAACTGGCCAATAGCCGGCTAATTACAATGAGGAAATAAAAATAATTATACTGTTGCCAGGAGAATTATACTTGTTGATACATGGTAATTATCATGCAAAAAAGGTTAATTCTTCCTTGAAGTGGTATATCAGCAGTTGATAAAGATAATAGGTTTATCTAGATTACAGAGGGTAATATATAAGTTTTTTGCTTGTTGTATCAACGTTTTTATGTTTAATTATGAAAGGAGAAATAGGCTATGTTTATGGGGGCATTATACTTTTTCCCAAAGCAGCGCTGAACTGGTGCGTAATGCCACTTTTTTGGAGGAAGAACTAAAAAGTCTTTCTCAAAATCTGGATTGGCTTGAGGAAGAGGGAGAGAATCACCTTCCCGGGCCCATTGCTTTCGAATATGCCAGTTTTAAGACGTTGATGCAGCTAGGCAGTATTACAGAGTCATGTTGGAAAATAACGAATCTATGTGATGTTATTGTTTCATATTTGTGGGCTGTATGTATCGAACAGGGGGTTAAATCTTTGGAAAGCAGAGGCAATATACCAATCAGTAGGAAGGAAAAAGAAGTAAAGCACGCTTATCCGGAACTGAAAAGTTTACTGGACAGTATTAGAGAAATCATGGATTGGCGGAATCGCTACGGGATTGGGCATGGGAGTCTGATCCGTGACTACAGTGTTTATGTAGAAACCCTAATAAAATTAACTACCGGCTTTTTAAAGGAATTAAAAAAGCTGCCTGCTTTTCTAAACAGGCACGGCTTATCTTTATATAATTCAAAGGGTACTGCCTTAGTGGGGCGCAACTATCATTCATTGCTGGATCGGGACAACCTGCAAGAAAGGTTTTATACCAGAAACAAATCTTCGGGCGAAATATTTGCTGATCCGATACGTTTATTTTCTTACTATGTCCAATTTTGGAGAAGACCTCACTGGCACTCTTTGGTGGCCGATCCTTCACTGGATGAGGTTAAAAGGGAGCTTGGCGGCCTGACCGGCGCGGAATTAAAAGGCCTGCAGCTTTACTTGCAGGCTATCAAGCTGCAGAGGAACAAAGAAAGCAAAAAGCCGGAAAATCGTTAAGAGATTCCGGCTTTTCCGGTTTTTAAGCATATTTATTACCGCTGCCGGTCTGGCTGTTGAGCAGTGCTTTTTTGGGTCAGGCCGGCTGCACTGAATTCAGCCCGGTGCCCTGCTTTCTTTCTTCATGCTCTTCGATGGCCCGGCGGAACTGTGTTTCGTAAAGTTTCGTGTACACGCCTCCCCTTGTGACCAGCTCGCCGTGTGTTCCCCGTTCGACAATAACTCCGTTCTCAACCACAAGTATCTCATCGGCGGCAAGGACGGTGGAGAGCCTGTGGGCGATAATGATGCTTGTTCGGCCTTTTGTAAGAGGTTCAATGGCATCCTGGATGAGGCTTTCAGAGATGGAATCAAGGGATGAGGTTGCCTCGTCAAAAATCAGAATGGGAGGGTCCTTGAGTATTGCCCTGGCAATTGACAGCCGCTGTTTTTCACCGCCGGAAAGTTTAAGGCCGCGATTGCCGACAAGCGTGTCGTATTTACCGGGCAGCGAATCGATAAAATCATGTATATTGGCCTTCCGGCATGCTTCCTCCAGTTCCTCCTGAGTGGCGTCCGGCTTGGCGTAAAGAAGGTTATCTTTTATTGAAGCGTTGAAAAGGAATGTTTCCTGTGTCACCATGCCAATGTTGCTGCGCAAAAAGGTGAGATCGAGTTTTCGGATATCGATGCTGGCAATGCGGATGGCGCCGCTTATGACATCATACAAGCGGGGGATCAGGTTAATAATTGTAGACTTTCCTGCGCCGGACGGCCCGACAAGGGCTACGGATTTACCTGCCGGTATGGCAAAGGATATGCCGTTTAGGACAGGCACGTCTTTTTCGTAGGAGAAAACTACGTTGTCAAATTCCAGGTCTCCCTTCATGGAAAGGGGAACAATGGCATCGGGCGGGTTTTCTATTTCAGGGCGGATATCAAAATACTCAAACAGGCGGGAGAATAATGCCAGGGATCTGATTACATCGACCTGTATGTTCAGCAGGGCGTTGACAGGCATATACATTCTGGTGAGCAGCGCGACCATGACTGTTATGTCGCCGACTGTCAGGCTGCTGTCCCGGTACAGGATAATAATAGCCCCGCCGGCCAGGTAGATTAACATTGGCCCGATACTGGTCAAAGTACTGAGTATTGCCATAAACCAGCGTCCGGCCATGCTTTCCTTAATGTTGAGCCTGGTCATCTCCCGGTTTATTGTTCTGTACTTTTCATATTCTTCTTTTTCCCGGGTGAACAGCTTGACAATCATCTGGCCGCTGACGCTCAGGGTTTCATTTAATATCTGGTTGATTTTGTCATTGCACCTCTGGGATTCCAGGGCCAGCGACCAGCGTGTTTGTCCTGCCCGTTTTGTCGGTATTGTCAAAAACGGCACAATGATTACAGCCAGTGTTGCCAGCTGCCAGTTCTTTTGATACATGGCAACCAGCGCCACAACAAGGGTTGCCACATTCTGGATAATGTTTGTCATGGTATTTGCAATGACGTATCTAACACCGTCGATATCGCTGGTCATCCTGGTAATAATGTCACCCTGTTTGTTTGTTGTAAAGAAGCGTGTGGACATCTTTTGCAGGTGGGCAAACATATTGTTGCGCATATCAAAAATTATGTGCTGGGCAATCCAGGTGTTGACATAGGTTTGCAGTACACCTACCAGATTTGCTGTGATCATAACGACGAAGGAGACGATAATCAGTATGACCAGGATTCTGAAATCCTTGCCGATCAATCCTTCATCTATAATCCGGCCTGTAAGCAGTGTTGGGTAAACGCTGAGAATTGACGATACAATTATTGTAATGATGACAACAGCAAGCTGTTTCCAGTAGGGAAGCAAATAGCTGAAAATGCGTTTAAGCAGTTGGGCTGTGATCTTGGGCCTGTTTTTCTTATCCTCTTCGGAAAGAAACCATCTGCCTCCCCGGCCGGGAGGCCGTCTGTGGCTTGGCATTGTCCACACTCCCATCATAACTTATTTGCGGCAATTATGCAGACCCGGCCAAAGGCCCCCTACCAGCGCCAAAAGAGGGGGCCTTTCATGCCGCCGCCAAAGAAGGGCGGGCGCTTGGGACGAGGGCCCGGTATGTCATCGCTTAATTTTTCCTCCAGTGTTGCGATAATGCGGTCCAGGTAATCCTTTAGGGCAGCCTGTTCTTCGCTGTTCAGGCTGCTGAACAAATCGTCGGTATCTAACCGCTCTTCGCTATTTGCCAGTTCTTTTCCTGCTTCTGTCAGGCGGACAGTCATGATGCGCTGGTCTTCTTCGGAGGGATTTCTGGTAATATAGCCGTTTCTTTCGAGCTTTTCCAGCAGTTCTCCCAGTGACTGCGGCCGCATGTCAAGAATTTTTGACAATTCCTTTTGACTTATTTCCGGCTTTAGTTTTAATAGAGCAAGTATTCTTCCCTGCCCCCGGTGTATATTGGCCATGGGGCCGTGCTGTCTGAACCGGTGGTGGAAATACCTGCCCAGCAGCCGCTGCAGCCGGAAAAATTTACTCAGCAATGACTTTTTATCGTTATACATAGAATACACCTCTTAAGAATAATTAGTAAGGCACCTTATTTTTGATTATAAAGGTACCTTACTAATTTGTCAACGGCTAAAACTATCTTTTGGCAAAAAATTACCGGAGGTGCTGTTCCCAGGTTACCCTTCCCCGGCGGGATAAAGTTTTGCCCGGCAGGTAATGATTGTGTCAATGGAAAAGGGCAATGAGAGCAAGTGTCAAAAACGGTTGCAGATCATATAATACTAAGCAAATATACTGCAGTATGAAAGCTGTCAAAAATGCATAAAAGGGAGGATAATTTATATGTCGGAAAAAGTGGAGGAAGCAGTGGAAGACCAGCATAAAAACAGGCAAACTCATGTGCATGAAGTTATAGGAAGCGTTATGGTTGAAAATTGCCTGGCAAAATCCCCGAAAAAATATCCGCAGAACAACCATCATACTCACCGCTTTGCCACGGTCACCGGAGAGGCGATGCGTGTCGGTAAAACAGACCATATCCACGAAGTGATGTTCCGTACGGATTTTTATGAAGACCATTACCATGAATTTTACGGAGAAACTTCCGGAGCCATCCTGGTTGGAGACAGGCATGTCCACTATATACAGTCTGTAACATCCTTTGATGACGGGCATAAACATCGTTTCAGAGTGGCTACTCTAATTGACAACCCGACGGGAGATTAACCGCTCGGCAATTTGGGGATCTGCCGGCTTGCACGCCGGCAGATTTCTATTTTCATTGGTTAAACGGTTCATAAACCATGGGGATATTGCAGCCTTTGGCAATTAACTCGTTTAAAGCCATAAGGTCTTCGTGCCCGGCTTCATTTATACTTGTTTTCCCCAGGGCCTGAATGCCGGTTACCAGTTCCTCCTTGCAGGCCCGCAGGAAGCGGCTGAGACTTTTTGCACCTTCTTTGACATTAAATTTGTTTGCATATTTGCCGCCATACCAAACAACCTGTGTCGGCGGCTCAAAGGGGAGTGCTTTTAAAACCTGCGTGTGTGACATGGCAAAGAGTGCTACGGCGCCGATATAGACGGCATCTGCTCCCAGGGCAACGGCCTTGAGTACATCTCCGGGCGTACGTATTTTTCCGGCGGCGATGAGGGTTACTTCCTTGTGATACCCATTTTCTTTCAACCAGTTTGCAGCCCGCTTGATGGCAAAAACAATAGGGACGCCAAAATCGTCCTGCAGCATGGGCGGGGATACTTTGGTGGCAGCTCCTGCTCCTTTCAGGGAAATAAAGTCAATACCTGCTTCACAGATGATCCGCAGGTCGCTTTCCAGGTGTTTGCCCGCTGCCATTTTGACACCTATTGGGATGCCGCCGCCGATCTTTTTTAATTTGGCAGCCAGGGAAGCCAGGTCTTTGGGTTCTTTCATTCCCGGCTGCCGGGAATGGGCTACCGCATCTTTACCCTTGGGAAAGGCAAAATCCTTGCGCAAAGAGGCATCGATTTTACCGGCATACAGGACGTGCCCCACACCGCCTAAGGCACCCTGGCCGAGTTGAATTTCCACAGTGTCGCATTGGCTGATGATATCCGGAGTTTTGCCCGCCCCAGTCGCCGCGGTTGTACTGGTAAATCAGGTATTTGGCTGCATCACGCTCTTCCTGAATGAAAGGCCCTTCCCCGGTATTGGTAGCAGTACCTGCGGCGGCAGAGCCCATGGCCAGGGCAATTTTGGCCTTTTTGCTTAGGCTTCGCCGTAAGCCATGGGGGCAATCATAATGGGCATGCTTATAACAAAAGGCTTTTTGGCTTTTTTGCCGATTACTACAGTCGTATCGATTTTTTCCTCCAAAGGTGTCGGCATGTTATGAAGTTGGGAAAAGGTGAAAACCAGGTCGTCAAGGCCGGGAAAATTTTTTAGTGAACCCATGGGACGGGAAATCATTTTTCCCTCTGCTGAACGCAGATTGGTTTCCACGATATTCTGCCAGCCTATGCGGTTGCCGGCTGCGGCGCGAGTCAGCATTCTTGCAGCTTGAATACCGAGCAAGCTGCCTGTGCCATACAGTAAAAATTTTTTCAGCTTTTTACTGTCCATTACATCTCCCTCTTTGCAACGGTTCACTTTAAAAACTTCCCGTTTTTGTCCATGCTTTGTGATGCTTTTTAGCCGATAAAGCAGGTAAAATGAATTTATTCCCAAAGTTAATATTCAGTTAATCTTTGTTTTGTATTATTAATATC
>FZPS01000122.1_pt17 | contig 15183 bp, 10 predicted proteins | sample 1817821 | NCBI WGS metagenome assembly FZPS01 (sample SAMEA104158645, study PRJEB21678) | metagenome | place: Germany | collected 2015-04-21 | reverse complement strand
ACATATGTGTTTTTCTCTTTCATGGTTTGAATTGGACTAATGTAGGATTGAAATACTTCTATGGTAACTGATACAACATGCGATATTGACGTTTGAATTGGACTAATGTAGGATTGAAATCGACGTTGCGAGTTAACGGGAGCGCATCCCATGCATCGTTTGAATTGGACTAATGTAGGATTGAAATTCCGTAGGGCGTTTAGCATCTCCGGGCTCTACTCTCCAGGTTTGAATTGGACTAATGTAGGATTGAAATATCCACCCGCGCTTCATGGTCTTGTGCTTCCACCTCATGTTTGAATTGGACTAATGTAGGATTGAAATCGCTGCGGCGAACTGTGAGGCATCGGTCGGCAGGAACGTTTGAATTGGACTAATGTAGGATTGAAATCCTGATAGATAGATAGGGCCATCTCCAGGACCAGGTTGTTTGAATTGGACTAATGTAGGATTGAAATTTTAGGAGTTTCGGAACGTCCGCGGCGGCGATCACGTTTGAATTGGACTAATGTAGGATTGAAATCCTATGCCTCAATGTGTGGGCCTCTCCTGCCGTTTGTTTGAATTGGACTAATGTAGGATTGAAATGTAGACTTTGCACCAGCCGATGAGATCGTCCCCGTCCGTTTGAATTGGACTAATGTAGGATTGAAATATCAGGAGCAGGTGCGTTTTCCCGTCGCGCTCGATGCGTTTGAATTGGACTAATGTAGGATTGAAATCTCGATCTCTCCGCTGGAGAGGATGGTCGCGACCCTGTTTGAATTGGACTAATGTAGGATTGAAATAAGACCCTCAAAGAATTACTCGGAGAGGACCTGTACGTTTGAATTGGACTAATGTAGGATTGAAATGACGCTTACGCCAAGGATCCGGATAGCGTCATCTACCGGTTTGAATTGGACTAATGTAGGATTGAAATTGGCGTCGAAGGGTATGACGCGGCGACGTCGATGTGTTTGAATTGGACTAATGTAGGATTGAAATATACAGACTATTGATGAACTAAAGGGTGACAAACTCGTTTGAATTGGACTAATGTAGGATTGAAATATACAGATTGAATTTATTAGTTGTATCGAAATTTTTGGTTTGAATTGGACTAATGTAGGATTGAAATTTTTTTTCGATGAATTTAATGATTGATTCGTTGTCCGTTTGAATTGGACTAATGTAGGATTGAAATGAGTGAGAAGTTTTCCGCTTCTGATGTGCGTATGCGTTTGAATTGGACTAATGTAGGATTGAAATCTATAGTAAGTTCTTTCAGTTTCGGTGCAGTCTCATCGTTTGAATTGGACTAATGTAGGATTGAAATTTCACTTCTTCACGGCTAATGGAAAACCCATTAACCGTTTGAATTGGACTAATGTAGGATTGAAATTTTTTCAAAGATTGTAAGCATGTTATCTATGTTGATCGTTTGAATTGGACTAATGTAGGATTGAAATTCGATGTGCGTCAGGTAGTTCACGGTCGCCGCGTCGGTTTGAATTGGACTAATGTAGGATTGAAATGTATTATACTATCTCGCAATAGCGATATCGTCATAGTTTGAATTGGACTAATGTAGGATTGAAATTATTCCAGATGAATAATGTCGAATATTGTTTATCAGTTTGAATTGGACTAATGTAGGATTGAAATCCAAATTTGCGTTATAATGCTTATTGTGGAACATGCAGTTTGAATTGGACTAATGTAGGATTGAAATAGTTCTTCACAATTATAAAAGTTGTAATAATACACCGTTTGAATTGGACTAATGTAGGATTGAAATCAGGATGTATTTGAATCACCGGAAACACAAAGACGTAGTTTGAATTGGACTAATGTAGGATTGAAATTCAATCGTAATGATAAACGAATCATCAACCTGCTCCACCGTTTGAATTGGACTAATGTAGGATTGAAATTTGATACATCTGCAAAAAGTGAGACAATCGGTGGTGAGTTTGAATTGGACTAATGTAGGATTGAAATTTTAGTATTACGCATAGCGAACACAGTAGGATTACCAGTTTGAATTGGACTAATGTAGGATTGAAATATCAGATTTTGTGTAATCACCTCGTTGAAATTAGTAAGTTTGAATTGGACTAATGTAGGATTGAAATATGACTCGATTAAGAATAGAGAAGTACATGAAGTGTTTGTTTGAATTGGACTAATGTAGGATTGAAATAATATTTGCATTATACATTCATTATATTAATAAACATGTTTGAATTGGACTAATGTAGGATTGAAATCATTCTGGCGCGTTTTCACCTTAAAAATCGTTAACGGAGTTTGAATTGGACTAATGTAGGATTGAAATAAGTTTTTTTCGGATTCTTCTTTAACTCTTCAATCTCGTTTGAATTGGACTAATGTAGGATTGAAATTGTATATAAATGGTCCCTAATCCGGCGATGAAGAGAGTTTGAATTGGACTAATGTAGGATTGAAATGCTGCTGGACTTTGATTATCAGGTTGATAAACACGGTTTGAATTGGACTAATGTAGGATTGAAATTGGACTACGTGATTATAATGTCAATTCTTACACGGTTGTTTGAATTGGACTAATGTAGGATTGAAATATAATACTTCCTTCTATATATGCTGAAGGAACAGTAGTTTGAATTGGACTAATGTAGGATTGAAATAAGATAGTAAAGAAACTAACTTCATCTCTGGCGATGCGTTTGAATTGGACTAATGTAGGATTGAAATGTTTCATGTAAGGCACCTCGAAAAATAGTTAATAAGTTTGAATTGGACTAATGTAGGATTGAAATTTGTAAATGCCCGTCTTTAACTCCCGACCATGATTTGTTTGAATTGGACTAATGTAGGATTGAAATTAACCTTGACAATGTGCACAACCGGCGCCATAACAATGTTTGAATTGGACTAATGTAGGATTGAAATCTGGATCCCCGTGGACGTCATCGTCACGTATCTTGGTTTGAATTGGACTAATGTAGGATTGAAATTAATCTACCCTATTTATCTATTCGGGGGGCCTATAGTTTGAATTGGACTAATGTAGGATTGAAATATCATCGACGGACCGTGCCCCTGCTGGCTCCTCACCAGTTTGAATTGGACTAATGTAGGATTGAAATTAATGACATTTATAAAGTCAGTCTTTGCGATTGCCTGTTTGAATTGGACTAATGTAGGATTGAAATCTCGCAGCGGGACAAGGTAGAGTTCGAGGGTCATCTCGGTTTGAATTGGACTAATGTAGGATTGAAATGTGTACCTTCAAGGCAGATGAGGTTCGGGGCATCGGGTTTGAATTGGACTAATGTAGGATTGAAATGTCTGAGCGCGGTGCCTGCCCGCGTCCCCTGAATGGTTTGAATTGGACTAATGTAGGATTGAAATTTTCGGCAGAATCGAGCATATCATCAGGTATCAGGTTGTTTGAATTGGACTAATGTAGGATTGAAATGTCTTGGGACGCACTCTCCACACACGGGACAATAGAGTTTGAATTGGACTAACGTAGGATTGAAATTTTCTCAATGAGGCTTGTTGGCATTACCTCCCTGAGTTTGAATTGGACTAATGTAGGATTGAAATGAAGGCGGTCTCTTCAAGTGAGAGTATTTCCGCTACTACAGTTTGAATTGGACTAATGTAGGATTGAAATCGGTGGACGTGACCTGGGTCGCACCCTCGGGGACCGTTTGAATTGGACTAATGTAGGATTGAAATTTTGACAGTGGGATGGATGTCGAGGCCCGATCCGGGTTTGAATTGGACTAATGTAGGATTGAAATTAGGGGTTCGCCCGCATGCGATCGGAGTTCGTCGATCGTTTGAATTGGACTAATGTAGGATTGAAATATGCCGTTCCACAACAAGAAGTTTGGAGAGAGGGCGGGGTTTGAATTGGACTAATGTAGGATTGAAATACATAAATTGTTATGTCTTTTTCCAAAGATTTTTTGGTTTGAATTGGACTAATGTAGGATTGAAATGAAGGCGGTCTCTTCAAGTGAGAGTATTTCCGCTACTACAGTTTGAATTGGACTAATGTAGGATTGAAATCGGTGGACGTGACCTGGGTCGCACCCTCGGGGACCGTTTGAATTGGACTAATGTAGGATTGAAATTTTGACAGTGGGATGGATGTCGAGGCCCGATCCGGGTTTGAATTGGACTAATGTAGGATTGAAATTCCGCGACCTGGGCAACCTCGTTGATTGCGCCCAGAACGTTTGAATTGGACTAATGTAGGATTGAAATAGTTCTTTATTTGAGATGTATTCTAGAGAATATGAGTTTGAATTGGACTAATGTAGGATTGAAATTTTCGGCAGAATCGAGCATATCATCAGGTATCAGGTTGTTTGAATTGGACTAATGTAGGATTGAAATGTCTTGGGACGCACTCTCCACACACGGGACAATAGAGTTTGAATTGGACTAACGTAGGATTGAAATCCCGAAGCGGGCGTTCTGAAGGGAGGCCCATATGTAGTTTACATTGGACTAATGCAGGATAAAAACCCAGGTTTGAACCCTTTGCACCAGATCCATCACGGGATGGAAACCAGTATAGATGAGCATATCTCCCTCCGCGGTACAAGATAGAAGTACGGTGAAATGGTGTGAGACTCCTTCTAAAACTCCAGGCAGCTGCCGACCAGAAAAATATCTCCCTCGATTACAACAAACTGCAGGGGTTCGTCTACCGCCTGCTCCACGAAAGCGGCTACCCGGGCATCCATGACAAAGAGGGCTATAAGTACTTCAGTTTCTCAAACGTCTTCCCCTACGACGATATGAAAGAAGGCGATATCCGGAACTTCATCCTTGCCTCACCAAACAACAACGTCATCGAAACGATTGCCGCGCACCTCATAACCTACAAGGATAAGCCGATCCACATCGGCGACTGCTCCTTCGCTCTCCGTCGCGTTGATAAGTTTAATTACACCCTTCCCCCCGCCCCGGTACGAATAATCTCTGCAACCCCGATCATCATCAGGATCCCGGAATACAATTACGACCGCTACAACGTGCCAGCCACCGAGCGCATGCCCCGGTACGTCTACTGGCGGCCAGCGATATCCTTCGACGCCTTCGTCAAACAACTCTCGGAGAATCTGATCAAGAAGTATAATGACTATTACGGCACAGAGATCGCCACAACAACCCTCTTCGAGCAGTTCTTCTTCCGAAAACCGGTGTATACCCGGATCATCATCGATGGAAAGAGTTACGGCGTTGCGGCAAGCATGTGGGAATTCTTCTGGAGCCACATGACCCCGATCCAGAAACAAATCATTGGGTTCGGGCTGAATACAGGGTTTGGAGAACGGAACAGTTTTGGATTTGGGTTTGTAAACATCGCAAACCCACGAAAACCTGCCGGATCTACTCGATAAAAGCATTGGGATCGCGGCGATCGACCAGCAGCCCGAGGTCCCGGTCGTATACAGCGTCCACAAAGAGCATCCCCTCACTCGCAGAAATCCGGCCTTCGCTCTTCAGCCGGTGATACTGCCCCCGACTGAGCGGGAGCGTGTACTGCATCGCACCATAAATATCCCCTTCCTGACTGCAGTCAAAGTACTCAGTCCTGAATATCTCAGGGACTGCCTCAATTGAATTAAACAGCCGGTAAAAGTCGGATTCGCTCCGATCCGCGTTTGAGAACGGAACTATCGCATTGACAACCTCTGTAAACACCCTCCGTGTCTCGGAGAAGATCTTCTCATCTCCCCCAAACCCATCCCGATAAACCCGGTCTGTCGCTTCCTGCACCAGCCACTCGTGCAGCAGATCCATACCCGCAAGCTCGTCAAGCGTGCGCGCGACAAGGTGTTCGTCGTAGATGTACGTATCCTGCTCTGACCCTCTGGTGAAGACATACACCGCAGAGATCCCCTTCTCCCGTTTCCGATTGACGCGCCCGAACCGCTGAATCAACGCATCCATTGGAGCCGGTTCAGTGTAGCAGACATCATAATCGATATCAAGGGAGACCTCAATCGCCTGTGTCCCGACGAGCAGGTCAAGCGAATCAACCTCCTGCTCGATCCGCTCACGATCGCCCAGGGTGAACCTCGAATGCAACAACCCTGACCGGGGCTGGATCTCCCTCAGGGCGTCGTAAACCCCCTGAGCCTGCCTGACCGTGTTACACACGACAAGCACTCGCTCCTTGTTCAGGAGCCGATCCCTGATCTCATCGATGTGGTCATAGATATCCCCGTCGAGGAGGCTACATCTGTGTCTGGTATACTCACGAAGTTCTGATCTCTCCATCGTCAGGGTGGTTGCGATCTCCAGCGTCTCCGAGAAGAGTTTCAGGACAAACTCCGGCAACGTCGCTGACATCAGGAGGATCTTCGCATCCAGTTCGTTCTTTACGAATTCGCACATCGATAAGATGAGGCCGACGGTCCTTGCATCATATGCATGGATCTCATCAAGGATGAACGTCCCCTGATACATCTCCAGGAGACCCATCTCGTAGCCCTTGATGGAGAAGAGATGTTTCAGTGACTGGAACGGCGTCATCACCTTGTAGGGGCTGTAGATCTTTCTTGCCACATCCCGCATCAACCTGGATTCATGGGGATCGTCATACAGCTTTGAGAGGTAGTATGCTGCTTTGCCGTGGAGGAGGGAGACCGCCCCCTCGTCGCTGTACCGAGGAGCCAGCCGCTCGGTGAGCCTCCGATACATGGCATTGATGCTTGCTGTGTATGGAAGCGAGTAAAATATCCTGTTCCCACCGGCCCGATTGAGATTATTCGTCGCCCAGAAGAGCGCCGCCTCGGTCTTCCCCGAACCCGTGGGGGAGATGACGATGGCGTCCCCTTTCGTCTTCCGGCACATCTCCTGAATACTGGTGTAGGTCGGAAACGCAAACACCGCATCAAGCGACGGCAGGGGTTTGAGCACCTTCCGGACGCCCCCTGACGCCAGGTAGTCAGAGGTGTTGACAAACCCCTTCCCGAAGATCCCCACATATTTTAACCTCTCCCGGCACTCCGGGTTTCGGATACACCGAAAACCTGCCCGGAGGACCTGTTCCCATGATTCCCCGGTATACCCGGTGATATCGACCGGTACAAGGCGGGTCTGCTCGCCGAAACACCGGTCTGCCAGGGGGGGATACGCATCCTGGAACCTGAGAAGTCCTGGTATGTTCGGTATGACCTCAGCAAGGCGATCCTGGAACGTTGGTTCGTTGACGAGCCCACCGGCAGGATCAGCGGCATACCGTATGAGTTCATCGAGGTCTTTGTGGTGCGTGAGGACAAGCAGCTTGACGATATCAGTATCCCCGTCAGGTAACGCATCCACGAACGGGACCGAGAGGATCTCGTGCCGGTAGTGCCAGGGTTTCCCACCATTCAATCGGTTCTGGAACCCGGTGGCGGCTTTTCCAAAATCGTGAAAAAAGAGGGCGTTGAAGACAACCCGGTAAAAATCGGGATATCCTGTCTTTCGATCGATATCCGGGTAGCACTCCCGGAGCGATGAGAAGACACTGAGGCAGGCACGGGTGTGCGCCTCGAGGCTTTCTCCATCGATCTTTGCTTTAATTTGAGAATTCATGGAGATATACGCCCACGCTCCTCTCCGGATCCAGGTATCCAGGTGAGATCGTCTGCGGCGAGTCCACGATGCAGTAAGGCGTCACCTTCAGCGGTTTTCGTTCAGCCTCATCGGTAAAATCCGATGGCAGGGAGACGACCTGCCCGGGGATATTCCCGGTAAACGGGACGATCGTGTTCTTTATCTCGACGTTCTCCTGTTCGATGATCGTGACTCTATCAACCGCCTCTACCCAAGCAAGGTCAGACTGTCGCCCCAGAAGAAGATTGTAGCGGGGTCGTTTGAGGTAATCCTCAAACGTCAGGTCAGTGAGGTAGAGTGTCAATGTGCAGTCGTAGAGGAACTCACGGTTGATGATATCAGTGCCGCGGAATGAGGTAGGTTTGGTCTTCTTCTCGTCCCCGTAGATACGAATCCGCTCAAGATCAAGACCGGTCCCTTCCGCAACAAAGTCATACCCAACCCGCAGGTCATGCAGGTGTACCTTCTCCCCCTTTGCCGCGGAGAGAAGCCCGTAGATCGTCGTGATCGGGGGGACCCGGTAGGTCGGCTGGTATGAGGCCATGAACATAGGGTAGCGGAAGGATGCGGTCATCGCACGTATTGTAGCACGGAGAACATCCATCCTCATGCCTCGAAGAGAGCGTTGTTTCCTGAAATTTCCTGGATAAATCCGTCGATGGCCTTCACCGGCGTGGTCACCGTGAGCGTCACTCCTTCAGGGGCCTTAAACTGTATCAGTTCCTTCTCGTTCTCGGTTCCGAATCCGGGAAGTATGCCAACATATACCGAGGAGAGCAGGTCATCCTGGTAGTCTTCGAGGACAGCATAGAGCGCATCCAGATTGATGAGACCCTGTTCGTAGTCCTGGTGGGGGAAGACATTCATGAAGATGTTGTTTCCGCTATTCAGGACCGCCAGGATGATGACCTTCGGTGTGACGTCGGTGTGGTGGAGGGTTTGCATGGCCCCGCCGTTGAGGTACTTGAGCGCAGCGAGGGTTTCAGTCACCCTCTTCTTCTTCAGGTCTGACGGTATGGCGTAGCGTTTCGTGTCGTCCCCAACCGCCATACCCTCAGCCTCGCACCGCTGCACCAGGTCTTCGGAGAGGTTCTTCGATCCAGGTTTGTCGATAGCGGTGAACGTTCCAGCGCTATCAAGGTCGAGGGCGAAGATCCCTTTCAGGATATTGCTGTAGAACTGGTGGTTATAAAGGACCGGATCCCCCTCGAAATCGCGGTTCATCACGCCGAAGTCAGACGTGACCCTGATCGGGAGTCCGATCAGCGGTGAGCACTTCAAGGGAGATACCCTTGTCACGGTTACGTTCTGAGCTTTCTTCTTTCCCTCGACCTCGACCTTCCTGGCGCTCATGTACCCGAAGATGTCGTCGTCATCGTATACAACCGGATCAGCCGCGGTTATCGCCTGGTTGCTCCCGACCTTCTCAACCGGGGAGCAGTTCCAGTTGAACTTCTCCTTGAGGACCTTGCGCCACCAGTAGCGCAGTGCCTGGGCCGAAACATAGGGACGGATCCCCTCAGGTGAGTTGATCGTCTTCGTTGCAACCTCGTTTTCGTTCGCTGCTCTGGTGTCGATGCCCCTGTTGTTCAGGGCAGAAAACGGGGCGTCTATCAGGTATGCTCCGATAATTGTCTTCATTCTTCAACCTCCTCAGGTTCAACTTCTCTTGCAAGGAGATCGTGCAACTGTTCATACAGCCGCACGACCATCAGGTCACGGACCTCTGTCCACCCCCGGTAGTCCCCGGGTATCAGGACTGCGGTGTAATCATCAAACGTGGTCAGTGGTTCTTCTTTTCCGAGTTTCTGCCAGTCCTTCATGACCAGCTGCAACTGGTTCCGGAATGACGGCAGGTCCTTTGCTGCCGCGATGTCCAGAACCCTCCTGGGCTTTTTCGACTCACGGATACACAGAGCGATATTATCGCTCAAATCTCTAATTCGGTCGATTCTTTGTTGATTCATACCTCTCACACTCCGCATATACCCCTCAACAACCGCCCACGGCATGGTGGGCGTCTTTGTCCTGTCGTCCTTAAAGGCCCACAGGATGCTCTTTTGCTCTAAAAGGGATACGTGGATGATGTTGTAGTTTGTCTTCCAGACAGGAAGTTCTTCATCGCCCTTTGTCTTCGCATAGTGTTGACCAAGGAGCGCAAACCATGCTGACCGATACTCGGGGCTGTTCATCATGAAGGCCACGAACCGGAAGACGTTGCTTGGCAGGGAATAGATCCGTATCCCTGCCGGGTTCTGGTTGTAGTTATCGATGTGGTAAAGCACAATGGAGTCGTCTGGCCTGCAGATCCCTTTCAGGCAGTAATCTTTGCCGAACTTGTATGCGAGGTGGAATAGAGCGTTCTGGGGTGATTTGAATTTTTCATCAAACAACCCGGAATTATCGCTTGATTCATACTCGCCAGAGGCCACGCGTGCCCGGATCGTCCGAAAGACCTCCTCCCCGAACTCCCGGAGGAGGGTCTGGTTGTTTGAACTGACCAGACAGGGTTTTCCTCCTACTTTATACCAGAGCAACGGCGCGAACTGGATGGCCAGCGCACACCGTGCGCAGATGTTGAGCCCGTTCTGGAAGGAGGGGAAAAAGTTCGTAAAACTGCCAGAACCGACGAGAGGCACGTGGGTTTTGTAGAATGCCATCTCCTGGTGCGCCGGGGAGCCGCAGTAACAACAGAACGTGGTGGAATCAGATGTGTGGTTCATACCGTCGATGAGGCCGTACAGAAATCCTTGTGAGCGCTTCCGGTGGTTGTAGCCTTTGCTGGACTGAATATAGGTGCTGTTTGGGAATATTGAGTAGAGTTCCTTCTTCCAGGCAGGTGTCAGGTAGATATCAATCAGGGTGTCTGCGGCCGACTTGAGGTCTTCTGGAGTACAGGCATTGAAGGGCTTTTCCGTCATCAGTTCTATCGCGAGGATGCCGGCATCGACGAAGGGGTCTCCGACAATATCCCTCGGAGGGGTTTTTGATTCTGGACTGACCTGCAGGAACATAAATATCACAAAATAATTATTTCATGCATCCTATATATGGATGTCGATGCATTTCATCTCTATGCAGATCCCGCAGGATCCGCTCTTCACGGGGACCCAGGTGAACTATTCTCTGGTCTGTTCGACAAAACTCTGGCTCTTTTCACACAATGTGACCATGGAGTCTTCTTCAGATCTGGTCGGGATAGGACGGGTGATTCACGAGACTTCCTATCCCCGGGAACGAAAGGACGTGATCATCGGTAAGATCGGGGTTGATTATATCAAAAAGGGCGACCGGATCACGATCCACGAAGTGAAGAAATCGAGGAAATTCGAGGAAGCCCACCGATACCAAGTCTACTACTACATCTACTACCTGCAGACGGTTCTGGGCATCCCGGACGTAGATGGCATGCTCGACTATCCAGAGATCCGGAAACGGGAGCACCTGACGCTGACGGACGACATCCGCGCAGATCTGGAGCGGGTCTTCCGAAGGATTGAGGAGACGATCCAGCTGCGGCACCCTCCGCCCCCGGTGAGGGGGACTCACTGCAAAAAGTGCGCATACTATGAACTCTGCTGGGTGTGATAGATGAAACAAAATTTCTACATTCTCAAGAACGGAAAGATCATTCGAAAGCAGAACACGATCTATTTTGTCAGCCGAAAGGACGAGCCTGCACCGCGGGTACAACCGGATGACGAGGACCCTGAATTTATCCAGGAGATCGACGGCGAGGAATCTCCTGTCGACCTGCCGGATAGCTCAGATAAACCAGAGTATGTGAAGCGGGCTCTGCCAGTGGAGCAGATCGGTGCGATATTCGCTTACGGGCGGGTTTCGATCACATCGGGGGTGATCTCATTCCTCGCGAAGTACAACATTCCGGTTCACTTCTTTGGCTACTATGGTCACTACGAGAGTACCCTGCTTCCAAAGGAGACCTTGCTCTCAGGCGAGATGCATGTGCGGCAGGCGGCACACTACAGTGATCCTGAGAAGAGGATGGTGATTGCGCGGGCGTTTGTCTCGGGCGCGGCACAGAACATCCTCAGAAACCTTGAGTATTATCGGAATCGGGGATTGGACAGAGAGATTGCATCGATTCGAAATGTCCTGGGAGAGATAGGGTCATGGAGAAACGTTGCAGAACTCATGGCGGCGGAAGGGAACATCCGGAGCACCTACTATGCCACGTTTGATCGCATTCTCGGCGGTGGGTTTTCTTTTGGAGAGCGGACACGGCGACCACCCCAAAATCCGGTGAACGCGATGATCAGTTTCGGGAACTCCTTGATGTATGGGGTTGTGATCAACGCGATCTATCATACCCAGCTTGACCAGACGATCTCGTTTCTGCACGAACCTTCAGCGAGAAGATTCTCGCTGGCGCTTGACATCGCGGAAATTTTCAAGCCGTTTCTGGTGGACCGGACGATCTTTAAACTCGTGAACAAGGGGATGATCTCGCCAGACGACTTTGAGACGGATCTCAACTCGTGTCTGCTCAATGATAATGGACGCAGGCTCTTTCTGGCTGAGTTCAATTCCCGATTGGACACGACGATCAAACACCGAACTCTCAAGCGGAGTGTTTCGTATGGGAGGCTTCCGTATCTTGAGTGCCTTAAACTCTGCAAGCACCTGATGGGCCTTGGCCGGTATGAGCCGTTCGTTATCTGGTGGTAGGATGTACGTTATTATTGTCTATGATGTCTCTGTGGATCGAGTCGCAAAGGTCTGCAACTACCTGCGTCGCTACCTCAACTGGGTCCAGAACTCAGTGTTTGAGGGAACTATCACCCAGAAGCAGTGGGCGGAGATCCAGCATGGGCTCAGGAGTTTGACCAAGGATGCTGAGGATTCGGTGCGTGTTTATTTGTTCCGAACGCAGGATGCGGTGACCGTAAAAACGATCGGCCTGGAGAAAGGGGATACGTGCACGATTATCTGACCCGTCGTGGATCTTTATAAAGCGAATACGTTATCAGGGATCCACGACATAACGTATTGTACTGTGCTCTCAGGTTCTTTCGCTGGCCGAAAAGGACGGAAATGGGCGCTGTGTTTGAATTGGACTAAGATAGGATTGAAACTGATTATCAACCAGTTACAGAGTCTGATTGACATGGTGTTTGAATTGGACTAAGATAGGATTGAAACGTTATGTCATTGTAATGACTCTCAAATCCACAGAAGGTTTGAATTGGACTAAGATAGGATTGAAACTTTCCTTGCAGGAGTGTTACCCGGACGGCGGCGTCTGTGTTTGAATTGGACTAAGATAGGATTGAAACAACATCTTCTTGTAGATTGCAATCTCATTATTTGCAGTGTTTGAATTGGACTAAGATAGGATTGAAACTGTTTTTGGCTCGTTAGATAGTTGGATTACTCGCCTAGTGTTTGAATTGGACTAAGATAGGATTGAAACGCGAGTCGGACGACAGCCTCCGGTCCCGCATCGTGAGTTTGAATTGGACTAAGATAGGATTGAAACACTTCTTCTTCAACTTGAGTTCCTTCGGCGCTTCCTGTGTTTGAATTGGACTAAGATAGGATTGAAACTTGTAATAGACATTGTAGCGGGGAGAGAAACCCTAAGTTTGAATTGGACTAAGATAGGATTGAAACTTTAGAAGTGCTTTTTCCTCTTCAAATCCTGTATCACGTTTGAATTGGACTAAGATAGGATTGAAACATGTCGTACCTGAATGTATTCTGTATTCAGGTATCCATGTTTGAATTGGACTAAGATAGGATTGAAACTCGGTATTGTGTTTAAACATGTCAATCAGATTCTGTGTTTGAATTGGACTAAGATAGGATTGAAACGTATCCGGGGTTACAATTCGTGTAATCTCTTTATACCGTTTGAATTGGACTAAGATAGGATTGAAACTATTTTGGACTGTTCCGTAGTCTGATGCGCGTAATCAGTTTGAATTGGACTAAGATAGGATTGAAACGGTATTACTTAAAGATTCCGAAGTATGTTCAGTTGCTGGTTTGAATTGGACTAAGATAGGATTGAAACAAGCGGCGGGTTACTCAGTAATATCGACCGAACAGAGTGTTTGAATTGGACTAAGATAGGATTGAAACCACGATCGACGCAGAATACCCTGCAGCCGGGACGAAGTTTGAATTGGACTAAGATAGGATTGAAACGCCATACCGGTTCTGGATGCTCGGCGGCCGGGCGACGTTTGAATTGGACTAAGATAGGATTGAAACGCCTCCGCGAAGAACTGCTTGATCGACGCATCGGGTTTGAATTGGACTAAGATAGGATTGAAACGGGAGCAGATCGCCCTGACACTGGAGGTCGATGCCGGGTTTGAATTGGACTAAGATAGGATTGAAACCCTGCATCAGTAGGGTATGGGGGCTCCCTATAGCGTGTTTGAATTGGACTAAGATAGGATTGAAACGTGCTCACTTGGGAGGATATCGAGAAGGCGCTTGAGTTTGAATTGGACTAAGATAGGATTGAAACTTGCTATGTTCTGTCTCAAGGCGGCCGCCTCCGCTCGAGTTTGAATTGGACTAAGATAGGATTGAAACATCGGCACTCACAGGTGCGGGTCACTCCTCTCCCCCGTTTGAATTGGACTAAGATAGGATTGAAACGGTCCCGGGCGTCCACGAAGACCTCCCGGCGGTCCCACCCGTTTGAATTGGACTAAGATAGGATTGAAACCCACACAGGTCCGGGCCGAGGGCGGCCTATGGGACGTTTGAATTGGACTAAGATAGGATTGAAACTGACTAGTAAGCAAATTATGCGGATTCATACTACTGCGTTTGAATTGGACTAAGATAGGATTGAAACCGTTCAACTGCGTTTCGATGAGTGTGATGTTGACGAGTTTGAATTGGACTAAGATAGGATTGAAACGCGATCAGGGTCCGGTTCGACTATGACGAGGCGCGAGTTTGAATTGGACTAAGATAGGATTGAAACGCTATCTTCGATGCGCTGGAGGCCAGGGGCTACAGCGTTTGAATTGGACTAAGATAGGATTGAAACGTAATTCAGTGTCATCGTCTCATCTCCGCGTTCTCTGTTTGAATTGGACTAAGATAGGATTGAAACGTGGGTGATCGTGCAGACGAAAGGTGAAGATCAAGAGCGTTTGAATTGGACTAAGATAGGATTGAAACGCTGTTTTTTGTTCATCTGTCGGTTCTGGGGGCCGGTTTGAATTGGACTAAGATAGGATTGAAACACAATTTTCCTGGGCGGGGGGCGCGATATTGGAAAAGTTTGAATTGGACTAAGATAGGATTGAAACTCATAGTTGGCGTTCGGCGACCCGCGCGTTGCCGGGACGTTTGAATTGGACTAAGATAGGATTGAAACTCACCTGTCCGGGGGCCGCGTCGAGGGATTTTGTTTGTTTGAATTGGACTAAGATAGGATTGAAACATTAACTTCATAACCGATAACAAACCATTGCGGATGTTTGAATTGGACTAAGATAGGATTGAAACTTCCCGAACGCGAGGTGCGTGATCCGCGGCAGGATGCGTTTGAATTGGACTAAGATAGGATTGAAACATCAGTATCCGGCCGATTCAGCA